>JGI24711J26586_10000022_pt1 | contig 104595 bp, 115 predicted proteins | sample BioPla3DNA1_FD_26586 | JGI IMG/M metagenome (IMG submission 26586)
TGCCGCCACCGAAACCCCTAAAACGGCAAACAAAACGATTAAAATTTTGTACCTTACCAAAACTTTTTTCATATAATTGCGCATATAGTTAAATTAAATTAAAACTTTTTTTCATATTAAAAACTAATAACCCCCTATTTTCTCCCCTTACAAACTTTAATAAATTCAACAAATAGTGGGTGTGGGGTTAATGGACGAGAAATATATTCTGGCTGAAATTGAGTGCCGATAAAAAATGGGTGTTCAGTTATTTCCACCGCTTCAACAATTTGACCATCCGGTGAAGTACCGGCTATAGTCAAACCTAATTTTTCTAATCTCTCACGATAATCATTATTAAATTCATAACAATGACGATGTCGCTCAAGGACAATTTTTTCCGCTCCAAAACGAGCATAAGCCTTAGCTAAATGTGTTCCTGGTTTAAGTTCACAGGGCCAAGCACCCAAACGAGGTGTAATATTATTACTCTTCCCTTTTATTGATTCCACTTGTCCTGGCATGGGCTGAATGACCGGATTTTGAGTTTTGGGATTAATTTCCACCGAATTCGCATCTTTTAAACCAAGTACATTGCGAGCAAATTCAATCACAGCCGCCTGCATACCCCGACAAAGGCCAAAATATGGCACTTTATTTTCACGACAATATTTAGCCGTTTTTATTTTCCCCTCTGTTCCTCGCGTGCCCCAGCTTTGTGGCATAATAATTCCATCCATATTTTTTAAAATTTTAACCCCTTCATTCTCCACTTCTTCCGCGCTTAACCAATGAATCTTCGCTTTACAACGATTATAATTAGCTGCATGTTTAATTGCTTCAATAACGGAAATATAAGAATCTGTAAAAGAAAAATCACCACCCACAAAATACTTACCAAGCACACCAATATTCACCACTGGTTCTTTTATTTTTGAATTAACCACCATTTTTTTCCAAGCCTCATTATCACTTTTTTTCTTACGTATCGGTAAAGCAAGTTTCTCTAAAATATGTTCACTTAAATTATCTTTTTCAAAATTAAGTGGAATATCATAAATAGAATCGGCATCAGGAGCAGCAATTACTGCCTCCAGCGGAACATTACAGTTAAGCGATAATTTTTCCCGACGTGACATATCAATCGGTTTTTCCGCACGTGCAATAATAAAATCGGGTTGAATGCCGGCTGATTGTAAATTACGAACAGCGTGTTGAGTTGGTTTAGTTTTCATTTCCCCAATCATATTCGGAAATGGCAAATAAGAAACAAGAACAAATAAAACATCTTTTGGATTATATAATTTCATAACCCGCGCCGCCTCTAAAAACAATAGATTTTCATATTCACCCACTGTACCACCAATTTCAATAATCATTATTTCAGCTTTTGTTTTTTCTACTGCTTTCTGAATACGATTGCGTATTTCAGTTGGAATATGTGGCACTACTTGCACACATTTTCCTTTATATCCTAAATTTCTCTCCCGATTAATAACCGTTTGATAAACACGACCAGTGGTCATGTAGTTTTCACGATAAATATTCTTCCCTAAAAATCTTTCGTAATTACCGATATCTTGATCAGTTTCATCACCATCCTCAGTTACAAAAACTTCCCCATGTTCAACTGGATTCATTGTGCCAGCATCAACATTAATATAAGGATCCATTTTTATCGCGCTAACATTATAGCCACGCGCCTGTAGAATTTGACCGATAGAGGCAGTAGATACACCTTTGCCAACACCAGACATAACCCCGCCAGTAACAAAAATGAATTTCGTTGATTTTTTTTCTTTTTTTACTATTTTTTTAGCTGAAATCATATACCTTGACACTTAAATATATATGTATTATAAATATAAATATTGCTCTTTTTATAAATAATCAAAAAAAATTAAAAAATGGGAAGATTTCATTTGATGCAGAAGGATCCAGAAATGTTTCAAGACTTAAGCAGAATTAACGTCTTGGAATATGTGAAAAACGGGAAATGTACAAGCCATCTGACGAATAAAAGTCCAGAAGTGGTGGTAGATTACATTCTGACACTCGGCTACTCCTTAATGGATATAGTTGAGAATGGGCTTAACGACTTTCAAAGCCCTTGTACAAATTGTACAAAAAAATGTTGGCGACTAAAAGAAAACGTTCCTCTCAATAATGAGGAAGTGGCAGAAATCTTTGAGATCGCCAGAGAAAGACAACTTCAAGAAGAAGAGGGAGAGGCATATACTCTCATTAATATAATTATGGATTATAGTTAATGGAATAAAATTTCCCCCTTACCAAGAATGGTGATTCTAAATTAGAATCACCATTTTTTTATTTCTTTTTTGATTTCAAAAGTTCTACTGCCTTATCCATTTGCGGATCAATATTTTGATCAACATCTTTTTGTTCTAAAACAACAAGATAATCAGGTGTAATTCCCTTTTCATCAATCGCATCTCCTGCCGGCGTTAACCATTCAGCGACTGTTACTTTTAATGCCGAACCATCACTTAAGCCACGCAAACTCTGCACCGAGCCCTTGCCATAAGTTTGTTCGCCAACCAAAACCGCCTTTTTATAATCACGTAAAGCGCCAGCAACAATTTCTGAGGCAGAAGCGCTGCCACCATTAACCAAAACTACTGTTGGAATATCTTTCAAACGAGCATTGCCACTAGACGGGTATTCATTGCGACGATTATCACTAAATTGCTCCGCCATTATTGGGCCAGCCTCAATCCATTCAGAGGCCATCGCTACTGCTGTATCTAAATAACCACCTGGATTATTTCTTAAATCTAAAATTATTCCCCGTGGATTCTTTAATAAAACATCATTAACAGCTGCATTAAATAAGCTCAAAGTATCATCATTAAAATTAGTAACATTAATAACAAATATGCCATCCTGACGCATTTCAGTTTTTACACTCTTCACCACAATCAAATCACGAGTAATCACAAAGTCTTGAATCTTACTATCATTACCACGTAAAATTGATAATTTTACAGTTGTTCCCTTAGGGCCACGTATTAATTTAACTGTTTCATCAACCGTTAAACCAAGAGTTGATTTATCATCAACCGCATAAATTTTATCACCAGATCGTAATCCAGCTTTTTGCGCCGGCATTCCTTCAAGCGGAGCTACAATAGTAACTATATCATTTCTCATGCCGACTTCAGCGCCAATACCTTCAAAAGTGCCAGCTAAATCATCGGCAAACTCTTTAGCATTCTCTGGATCCATAAAGACAGTATAAGGATCTTCAGTAGCAGCCGACATCCCTTTTAATGAGCCATAAAATAAATCTTTATTTTTTATCTGATTTTTATTAACATAATCCGTCTTTAAAGAATCCCAAACTTCCCAATAAAGATTAAAATCAAACACCTCATCTGAGTTAGTGCCAGACGAGACATCTTTAGCCTCCTCCGAATAAGCTAAGATTGTATGCAGAGCTTTACCAAGCTTCTTTTCTGTTCTTTTTTTACCAAGATAAAAACCACCCAAAAAAATCGTTAGTATAAAAATTACTAAAATAAATCCTGGGATGAATTTCTTGATATTCTCTTTTAAGCTTTTAACATTCATAGTTTATTTATTTTCTAAGCAGTAGAGGATTTTTTTCCTCTCTCAAATCAAACAAACGAGATGGTTTTCGTCTCTTTGCTCGTCCAGCATTAAGTACTAAATCAGGACAATTTTTTTTATCTGGAAAATACTTAGTTAATTCATTAAAATTAATAATATTTTTTTGACCACTAAGATTAAAACTAGTTGATACTAAAGGGACGCCGACCTTCTTTATTATTTTAACCAAAAAAGCACTTTTGGGCAAACGCATCGCTAAGCCATCAGAATCACCAGTTAATTGAGCTGGCAACTTATGTAAATTCTTTAAAATAACCGTAGTTGGTGGTTGATTTTCAGCCCAAACCTGTTTTAAAAATTTACTTTGTGTCGGCGAAATAGCGGCATATTTTTTAGCCATTTTAAAATCACTAATCAAAATTAATAAAGGCTTTTTCTGATCACGCTTCTTGATCCGGTAAATCTTTTTTATAGCTGCCGTTGAATCGGCTAAACAACTCAAGCCAGAAATAGTGTCAGTTGGTAAAACGACGACCTGCTGATTTTGTAAAAAATCAGCCACTAAATTGATGGTGGCCGGTTTTAATTTATTTAAATTTACTTTAAGCTGTATCATCTTCTTCAAAAAAATTAAAATTAATTTTACTCTAGCTAATAATTTTAATTTTAAATAATTGATTTCAGAGCTTTAAGAGCTTCTGGCAATAGCGGTAAAATAAGTTTCACAATTCTCAATAAAACTGGCGCAATGACTGAATTTTTTAATTGATCACCTAAGCCTAATAAATTACCAACCACAACATAACGAGAAGCGACATAAATGATCAAACCTAAAAAAATGGCCCCAATTAGAAATCCTAAAATAGCACCAGCTAAATTATTTAAATATTTACTACCTGGAATAACAGCCACAAAATTAAATACTTTTTCCAACAATTTAAAAGCCCATTCGGTTACTTTAGTAACCACTACAAACAGAACAATAAAAGAAATAATTTTACCCAAAGACTCATGATCTTTATAAATATTGGCGCTCCAAGTAAAAAAGGCAAGATAATAATGACTAGCCACAAATGCTCCAACCAATAAACCGAAAACTCGGCCCACCAGACCAATTAATCCCTTAAATAAACCATTTAAAGTAGTGTAAATTAGAATGATTAATAAGCAAATATCAAAAATGGACATATATTTTTATATTTAGAAACGCACCATTATTGCAGGCGCGGAAAAAGAGCTTCTCCCTTTTTTATTTGTTCAGCTAAAAATTGTTTTTGAATTTTCTGGGCAGTTTCAGGAATAAACGGTTCTAATAAATAAGCAATATTTAAAATAGTTTGCGCCAAAGGAAATAAAATATTTTCAATTTCTTTTTGATCAGTCATTTTCCAAGGAGCCTGCCTACTTAATTCCTCATCACAAGCCCTTATTTTCTCCCAAAGTATCTGTAAAGCTTCGTTAAAGCGATATTCTTGCAAACTGGCTTCAAATCTTTTAACAATTTCTCTTATTCCCTCATCCTCTAAATTAATTTTTAAATTAGTTTTAATTTCATTCTTTTCTAAAAGATTAGAAACACGCGCCACTAGGTTTCCTAAACCATTAGCTAAATCGGCATTATATCTGCTTTGAAATTTTTCTTCACTATAATCACCATCTTCAAACGGCGGGATTTCGGCCAATAAATAATAGCGAACAGCATCTGCTCCATACTGCTCAATTAATTCATAGGGATTAACTAAATTGCCTAAACTCTTGCTAATTTTTTGCCCGTTCATAGTCAAGAAACCAAAAACTAAAATTTGTTTACTAGGCGGCAGCCCAGCTGACATTAACATTGCCTGCCACATAGCTGCTTGCGGACGTAAATTATCCTTGCCACAAACCTGTATCCCCGGCCAATATTTTTTATAATCCTCTGACTCATCTGGCCAGCCAAGCGTTGAAATATAATTAATTAAAGCATCAAACCAAACATACATCACCTGTGTCTCATCACCAGGCACCGGAATACCATGTGGCATTTTTTCTTTAACACGAGAAATGCTAAAATCCTGCAAACCTCCCTCAACAAAAGCCTTTATCTCCTTTAAGCGACTAGCCGGCAAAACAAAAGTTGGATTATTATTATATAATTCTAAAAGCCGATCAGCGTATTTAGAAAAACGAAAAAAATAATTTTCTTCATTAATGTTTTCAATTTTCATCTGTGGATGGAGGGGGCAACGCCCATTCTCTAATTCTGAATCAGTTTTTTCCATTTCACAACCAACACAGTATTTTATTTGATATAGTTTTTTATAAATATCGCCATTAGCTTCACAGCGACGCCAAAATTCTTGCGCGGCCGCAATGTGAAAAGAATCAGTGGTGCGAATAAAATTTGTATAAGATAGATTTAATTTTTCTTTTAACGGTCGGAATTTAGCTGAATATTCATCACAATAGGCTTGAACATCAATCCCTAATTCTTTTGCTTTTTGATAAATCTTTAAACCATGTTCATCTGTTCCAGTATTAAAAAAAATCTTTGCCCCTCTTTGTGCTGCCAAACGAGCAATCACATCCGCCTTAATAATTTCAGCAGCAAAACCAATATGTGGTTCAGAATTGATATATGGCAAAGTAGTAGTGATATAAAAATTTTTAGCAGACATATTTAAAAACACTTATTTTAAAATTTATTCTTTCTTAATTAAGACAACAAATTCACCTTTTAAATTATTAATATCAGCCTTTATTTCTTTTAAAACAGTAGCTATTGTCCCCTGATAAAAAGATTCGTGCATTTTGGTTAATTCTCGCGCTACCAAGATTTCAAGTTCCGTTCGGCCACAAACCGCCTCTAATTCTGTTAATAATTTTACCATACGATGTTTTGACTCATATAAAACTACCGAATATTTACTAGCCACTATTTCCTTGAGCATTGTTTGTCTACCTTTTTTATGTGGTAAAAAACCCAAAAAAAGAAAACGATCAAAGCCGACGCCGGCAATGGAAATGGCCGCCGTTAAGGCGGAAACGCCCGGCACGCTCTCAATTAAAACTTTATGACCAATTTCTTGCTTAAATTCTTTTCTAATAATTGAAACTAATTTGCTGCCGGGATCAGAGATGCCGGGCGTGCCGGCGTCAGTTACTAAAGCCAGATTCTTCTTAGCTTTAAGCAAGGAAATTATTTGCTCAACTTTTATTTTACCAGAATGTTGATGATAGGAAATTGTGGGAGTTTTAATCTGATAGTGATCAAGTAATTTTTTAGTCACACGCGTATCTTCACATAAAACAAAATCTGACTCTTTTAAAACTCTTAAAGCGCGCAAAGTTAAATCCTCTAAATTACCAATTGGTGTCGCTACTATTCGTAAAATACTCATAAAATTATTCCATGCTTTCCCTTCTCTCGCGGACATATTTTGTCCAATCCTCGCCTACTTCTATTAATATCTTGAACGGGGCTTCAAGAATAAAATCAAAAATAAAAATAAAGATATTGATTTTAGAGAAACTATTAGACAGCCACTTGCCAGATATAATAATCGGCATATAAAATAAATCAACCAAAAAAGTTAATAAACTTTCCTTGCGTCGGATAATCGTTAACTCCTTAACTCCCTTGGTAACAACAATACTGAAAAAACTAACAAAAGCTAAGAAGAATAAGAAAATAATTACACTAACCCAATTAAAATTCAAGAAATCTAAAACTTTAACAATGATATAAATGGAAAAACAGAATGAGGCTGCGTAAATTAAACTAAAAAAGATTGAAGCAATCAGATTGCGCTTAGTGAGTTCACGCAAAACAATCGGCTGCTTCTTTTCTTGGCCCAAAAAAGAAATTTCTTTAATCCCATTAACTATCTTGTCAGTATTATCTTCACCAGGTATTCTCATAAACAAAACAATAAAGAATAATAGAATGGCTGGAAAAGAAATATTAATTGCCAGTGATACCCAATTAACTGCTTCACCAAATAATTTAACAGCTGGAAGTTCTATTAAAAAAACAAAAATTGACTTAGTGAGAAAAATATAAACAATGCTGCGCCCCGCTCTTTTCCATAAACGTTTTTTAGCTTTTTTATATTTCTCACTACAAACCTTCCTAATATTAGCAATAAACTTTTTCTCATCAGTTTGCACTTCGTTATAAACTTTAACCGGATCACTTTCAATTGTTTCTGATAATATTGAATAGTAAAGCGCATAAACTCTAACAATTCTATCTAATTGTTTTTTAAGCGGATGATTAAGCTGCTTTTCAACTAGCCCCTTAACTTTTTCTAAGCGCTCAGCTATATTACTTATTTTTTGCTCATCAGCCGCCTCTAAAACTTCTTTGTCCGACAATTCCGCCCATTCATTGTTATAATACTTAAAGAGTACAAAACTTAACATGTCCCTATCCATCTTTAAATAAGTTCGCCCAATACTTAAATATATCTGAATTTCTAAATCTTCTTCATAAGGAAGTTCAGCTGGTAATTTTATGTTTTTTAATAAAGTATCAAAAAGATTATTAACAATTACTTGCTTAACTAGACTAGGCGCTAAATTTTCTTCAATTTCGCAGGCCGCCACTTCCAAAAGCCAACGAATTAAGCGATTTTTCTTCTTAAGTAATTCTTTAGCCTGATTAATATCTGTTTTTAGAGCCGAAGTGAGACTCATTTTAGCAGATAATTCATCTTTAACCCGAATATATTTTTCTAAAATAATCGCAATGTCCTTTATTTTTGTTTCTGGGAGAGTATTATTCGGTAAATATCCACCCCTAATTAATTCAACTAATAAATGTTTAGAGATTGTTTTCGCCTTAGATTCCTTAACAACACCCTCAATAACTATTTGACGACGCAAAATTCGTGAAATAGCATTCTTGCGAATTAAATGATCTTCCTCATACTCAACGGCATTTCTAATTTTTTCATAGAAAAAAGCCACCCTGGAAACCAGGCTGGAAACTTGGATTTTAGGAATATCATCATCAATTTTTTCTTTCCTATTTTGTTCACTATAAATTATTTGAAATAATTTTTTAGTGCTTTCATTTAGTTCTACGGGCCGAGATTCTACAATTTTTCTTTTCAAATTCGGACTAACCATATTAATTTAACTAATTAAAATATATAAACTAATTTATAGTCTAGCCTTATTGTATCTTGTTTAGTTGTAAAAAGCAACCAAAAAAGCAATCGGAAAGATTTCTTTAAAGGCTTGACAGCCACCCCTTAATTTTGTAATATTGAAATAGATAAAGAAGGTGACCGCGAGGTCATTTTTAAATACCAATTTTAGCCAATATGAACAAATTAATTAACTACATCAAAGAATCAATTGCCGAGATGAAAAAAGTCACTTGGCCGACCAAAAAAGAAACCTATAACTATACTTTATTGGTTATCGGAATAAGTATTGGGATGGCTATTTTTCTAGGTATCTTGGATTATCTATTTACTATCGGTTTTGAATTTTTTCTCACTAAATAAAAATCTTCTAATAAATAGTTCTTAAATTTAAAATTTATGGCTAAACAATTATTAAACCAGGGACGGCGCTGGTACGTCATTCACACCTATTCCGGCTACGAAGAAAATGTTGCGCAAAACTTAAAACAAAGAGTGGAATCATTAGACATGGAGGATAAAATTTTTAGTATTTTAATCCCAACTGAAAAGAAAATAAAAATTAAAAATGGTAAACGCAAAGTTTCTGAGGAAAAAATATTCCCTGGCTATATCTTAATTGAAATGATTGTAACTGATGAATCTTGGTATATTGTTAGAAACACTCCTAATGTAACTGGCTTTATTGGCACCGGAACGATTCCCACCCCAATTAGTGAAGAAGAAGTTAAGGCACTGCAAAAAAGAATGGGGGTAGAAGATCCTAAGTTCCAAATTGATGTGGTGGTTGGTAGTCCAGTTAAAATTAATGAAGGTCCGTTTAAAAACATGGAAGGAAAAGTAACGGCTGTTGATGAGGCTAGAGGCAAAGTTAAAGTTTCTGTTTCCCTTTTTGGTCGCGAAACTCCAGTTGAATTAGATTTTTTACAGATCAAGAAAATTTAAACATAAAGAAAGGGCGATGCTTCTGCGCTCCAATTTAATAAAAATTATATGGCAAAAAAAATAAAGACAAAAATAAAATTACAAATAGCCGGCGGACAAGCTAATCCAGCTCCACCAGTCGGTCCAGCCTTAGGTCAATATGGTTTAAATATTGCTGAATTTTGTAAAGCTTTTAATGATAAAACTAAAGATAAAATGGGCGATATTCTGCCAGTAGAAATTACGGTTTATGAAGATAGGAGTTATGATTTTATCGTCAAAATTTCTCCAGCAACTGAATTAATTAAGAAAGCCGCTGGTATTAAGAAAGGATCCGGCAAAGCATTAACTGAAAAGGTTGGCTCAATTACCCAAGCTCAACTTGAGGAAATTGCGAAAACTAAAATGCCTGATTTGAGCGCTAACGATCTTGAAGCAGCTAAAAAAATTATTGCTGGTTCTGCTCGTCAAATGGGTGTAGAAATTAAATAATAATTAATTGTGGGAGTTTATTCTGCTCAGCAGATATAAACAGTGACCACGACTAAAAAACTATGACTAAAAAAACTGAAGTTGCAAAAACAACTAAAAAAGAAGAAAAAAAAGTAATTAAAAAAGAAAAAATTGAGAGTAAAAAAATAAAAGCTGATCATTCCGCTATTTATGATAAGTTTAAAGCTTATCCAATTGAAGAAGCCCTAGATATTGTTAGAAAATTAACAAAAACTAAATTTGACGCTTCAGTGGAAGTTCATTTTCGTCTTGGTATTAATACTAAAAAAGGTGATCAGCAAGTTCGCGGCGCTGTTAGCTTACCTAATGGTACTGGTAAATCAGTTAAAATCGCTGCTTTTGTTTCTCCGGAAAACGAAAAAGCAGTTAAGGCGGCTGGTGCAGACTATGTTGGTGGTGATGATTTAATCGCTGAAATTAAAAAAACAGAAAAAACTGACTTTCAGGTAGCTATTGCTGAACCAGCAATAATGAAAAACTTAGCCGTAATCGCTAAAATTCTTGGTACTCGCGGTTTAATGCCTTCACCTAAAAATGACACGGTCACCACAGACCCAATTAAAACAGTTGAAGAATTGAAAAAAGGTAAAATTAGTTTCAAAAATGATGATACCGCCAATGTTCATACTGTTATCGGTAAAATAAGCTTTGATAATAATAAATTAATTGAAAATTATAACGCCTTACTTAATGTAATTAGAAAAGCAAAACCGGCCGCTTCTAAGGGAACTTTTATTAAAAACATTTCCCTTTCCTCCTCAATGAGCCCGGGTGTTAAGGTTGCTTTATAACCATTAAAAAAATTAATCACTTAATTTTTATAGCAGAAACTCCGTTAATGACGGGGTTTTTGTTAATCTTGACTTATTCAAAAAAAGAGGATAAACTCCTTTAAAGGTAAGCTGTTTTTAAAAAGAGGCGGACCAAAAAATCCGTCTTTAATTTTAAAAAAGGGTCGTCTTACATGTTTTAAAAAATGTAAAAGTCAAAAAAAATGAAAAAGTTATTTGTTGGTGGCTTGTCTTTCAAGACTACCGAACAAGGTTTAGCGGATGCTTTCGCTAAAGCTGGCAACGTTTTATCAGCTATTATCATTACCGATCGTTTAACTCATCGCTCCAAAGGCTTTGGTTTTGTTGAAATGGAAAATGAGGCCGATGCTGAAAAAGCAATCGCTATGTATAACAATAAAGAATTAGATGGACGCACAGTTGTAGTTAATGAAGCTCGTCCTCTAGAAAAGAGATTTTAATAAAGATCTTAGCTTAATTGAAAATACAAAAAAACACTCCTTTTATCGGGAGTGTTTTTGTTTCTTTTCGTAATCAGCAATCGCCTTCCTAAAACCCTCAACAGCCATCACTGAACAATGAATTTTTTGGCTTGGCAGACCGCCTAATTCAGCCACCACTGTCTCCCATTTATATTTCTTTGCCTCGGCAATAGTCATTCCCTTCACTTTTTCAGTTAATAAAGAAGCTGTTGCAATATTAGAGGCGCAACCAAAAGAAAGAAATTTTACATCTTTTATTTTTCCGTTTCGTACTTTCAAGAAAAAATTCAACTGATCACCACAAAGCATATTGCCAATTTGTGAATAACCATCGGGGTTTTTCATCTCGCCAATATTCTTGGGATTTAAAAAATGATTAATTGTTTTTTTACTATAATTCAGAGCCATATTTTATAATTGATCAATTACTTAATCGGACTAAAACTTCTTAAGCGCTTAACTGTTTCCTTCAAAGCTTTAATCGTATAATTAATTTCTGCTTTAGTGTTAAAACGACCAAAAGAAAAACGAATATTGCTATTAAGTAAATTTTTACTAAGCCCAATCGCCGTTAAAACATGGGAAGCCTGTAAATTAGCAGCCGAACAAGCTGAACCAGTAGAGACACAAATCCCTTTATGAGATAGATCCATTAAAATTGCCTCCCCTTCTATAGAAGTAAACTGTACATTTAAATTGGCTGGAATACGTTTAGTCATTGAACCATTAATTTTCAATCCACTAATTTCCTGATTAATTCTCTGCCAAAAATAATCTCGCAAAGCCTTCACTCGTTTTAAATAAGCAGCTCTCTCTTTATAAGCTAATTCAAGGGCAAATGTCAACCCCATAATCCCTGGAAGATTATAAGTTCCAGAACGAAGATTATTTTCTTGCCCACCACCAACCATAAGCGGTTTTACTTTAATTCCTTTTTTAATATACGCTACACCCACTCCTTTTGGTCCATAAAATTTATGACCAGATAAGCTAAGTAAATCAATACCCATTTTCTTAATGTCTATTTTCAAATAAGGAATCGCTTGTGCGGCATCAGTGTGAAAATAAGCGCCATATTGATGGGCTATCTTGGCTAAGGCAGCTATATCATTAATTGTTCCAATCTCATTATTAACAGCCATCACCGAAACTAAAATTGTTTCTTTGTCTATAATTTTTCGCAATGCTTCTGGAGTGACAAGGCCCTCGGAATTAGCCGGCACAAATTCAACCTGAAAGCCAGCTCGGGCCAATTCATTAGCTGACTCGCGCACACAAGGATGTTCAATATTAGAAATAATAATCTTCTTCCTTTTGGCTTGATTCGCCAAAGCCACTCCTTTAATAATCAAATTATTAGCTTCAGTCGCCCCAGAAGTAAAAATAACCCCCGCTGGCTCGCCCCCGAGCAACTTAGCAACCCGTTTTTTAGCCTCCATTAGGTCTAAATAAGCCGCTTGTCCTAAATAATTGATAGCTGAAGCATTACCGTATTTTTCGGTCAAATATGGCCTCATTTTGGCTAAAACCCGCGGATCAAGCCGAGTAGTTGCTCCATTATCCAAATAAACCTTCATATTTTTTCTTATTTTCTTATTTTTTGGCTATTATTTAACTAATTCTATACTATTAATAACAATATCTTCTATTGGTCTATCATATATGCCGGGAAATTCTGTCTGGACAGCTTCAATTTTCTTAACCACCTCCATGCCATCAACTACATAACCAAAATTAGTGTGCCCACCGTCTAGCCAAGGAGTTTCCTGAGCGGTGACAATAAAAAATTGAGAGCCATTAGTGCTTGCTCCAGCATTAGCCATAGCCAAACTACCAGAAACTAATTTATGATCATTAAATTCATCAGCAAAACGATAATCAGGACCGCCAGTCCCCCAAAGATTTTTATTATCCCCTTTACTCAAAGGATCGCCACTTTGAATCATGAAATCTTTAATCACCCGATGAAATTTAACACCATCATAAAATCCAGCCTGCGCTAAATTTAAAAAATTATTAACGGTTATTGGTGATTCATCAGCATAAAATTTTACAGTAATATCCCCTAAACTGGTCTTCAAAATTGCTTGAGAATAGGTTTTTGTTAAATCTGCTTGTTGTTCTGGTTTCATAATATTATTTATTTTAGTTTTATTAGTTATTTGCTTTGGTTCAGAAACAGGGGAAACTGGAATGCCCTGGTCATTAATTATCTCTGAAGTTGGCGCAACTGAATTATCAACCGGTTTATCAGTGTTATCAACCACCTGGGTGCAAGCTGAAAGCAAAAACAGCGCGCTACATAAAGAGATGGAAAGTAAAACTTTTTTAAACTTATTTTTCTGCATATTTATTTTTTTATTATTATAAACTTATTTTTAGTATTTTTATTTTCTACTTTAGACTCTATGTTCTCTTTTTATTTTTTTATCATCTTCTTCTCTTTTTTCTTCAATAATTTCTTTAGCTCTTAAGCGCAATTCTGATAAATCAAATTCATTTAATTCCTTGACTCTTTTTTCCAAAACTTTTTTTACATTAAGTTTCGGATTTTCAATTACTTCACCCAATAAAACATCTAAAATAGCGCCAATCTTTGGGCCGGGCGGAATATTCAATATCCGCATAATATCATCACCATTAATCTTCAACATCTTCACTGAAACTGGATCGTTCTGAACTTTTTCCAGCATGTATTCTAAGTGACGCAATTTATACGGCATCGCCTTCGGCGTACCGGAGCCAAGACGATCAGCAATCCGTAAATCAATTAGATCTTTTAGATTTTCCTTCCCTACTTTAACAATCAAACGACGAACTGAGGCCGCACTAACCTCCCCGACATTATAATAAAACATGTGATTTTTGATTAGATTAACAATTCGCGCCTGATCAGCTGCTGAAAATTTTAAACGAGCCAAAATTTTAGCCACCATTTTAGCGCCTAAGTGTTCATGATTATAAAATGTAGCTACACCATTAATTATTTTCCGAGTTTTTGGTTTAGCTACATCATGAAGTAAGGCTGCTAAACGTACCGGCCATTCTTTGCTCGGACAATGCTTTAATGACAAAATATTATGTTTAAAAACTGGATAAATATGATGGCGATCCTGAGCTACTCCCACTCCCTGCTCTAATTCAGGAATAATATATTGTAATAATTTACAATCGTGTAAAAGCATAATCCCTTCCGCCGGTCTATCAGACGCCAAAATTTTAATTAACTCATCCCGAATTCTTTCTTTAGACACAAATTTTATACTGCCAGCTAGTTTAACAATCGCTCGCTTTGTTTTTTCTTCTATTTTAAAACCAAGCTGAGCACTTAAGCGAATCGCGCGCAACATTCTTAAAGCATCCTCCTTGAAACGATCACTCGGCTCACCAACCGCTCTAATTATTTTTTTCTTAATATCTTTTTCTCCACCAAATAAATCAATAATTTTATTCTCCTGAGTTAAATCTAAAGCTAAGGCATTAATAGTGAAATCACGACGCTCTAAATCTTTATCTAGCTTAGTTTCAAATTGAATTGAATCTGGATGACGACGATCGGAATATCCCTGCTCACTACGATAGGTTGTTATCTCAATCACATCTTGGAGTTGACCCTTCAGCTCCCCTTCTTTTTTTTCTAGTCTAATCGGCAATAAAACTGTACCGAAATCATTTTCATATTTTCCCTCTGGAAAAACTGCTAAAATCTCTTCCGGTCGCGCATCGGTAGTCATATCCCAATCTTGGGGATTTTTTTCCATTAAAATATCCCGCACACAGCCACCAACTAAATAAGCCTCATAACCTGAGTCTTTTAACTTTTGAGCAATTTTATAAAGATATTTTGGAATCATATTCTTTTAAATTTTGTATACAAAAGCTTTTTTTCTAATTTATGTTCTTTCACCCAATTATAATAAGCTAGCATCGCTTTATTTTCCGAGGCCCAACGAATGGAACGCTTTTTTCCAATCCGATATAGCTCGGCCATTCGTTTTTTCTTAATTTCTTTAGTAGTTGGAATTACTTGACCACCACCTCCAACACAAGCATCCGGACAAGACCTCACTTCCAGATAATGATATTTTTTTAAATGAGGCAAAACATATTCAATGTTAGCAATACCATTAACCACGCCAACTCGCCAACGTTTTCCTTGTAAATTAACAACTGCCTCTTTAAAGCCAGTCAGTCCTCTAACTGTCTTGAACTCTAAACGATTATTAGAAATCTTATTTTTCTTTTGAGCGCCACTTAATGCTGTGGCTGTGTGCAAAACAGACTCCATAATACCGCCAGGGGTGCCATAAATAACTGCTGCGCCTGAACCATTAAATAAATCTGCCGAATCATTCTTTGGTAATTTTGAAAAATCCAAACGATTTTTCTTAATTAAAAAAACTAACTCTCTAATAGTTAAAACTTGATCCAGTAGAGGCCGGCCATTAACAAATAATTCTGGACGAATTGATTCATGCTTCTCAGCCGTACAAGGTCCAATAGAAACAAGTACAATATTTCTGGGATTCAAATTATTTTTCTTAGCCCAATAAGTTTTAATCATCCCAGCAGACTGAATATGTGGCGAGCGAATAGTGGATAAATGCGGCAGTAATTCTGGGTGATAAAATTCTACATAACTTATCCAAGCAGGACAAGAGGAAGTGATTAAGGGAAAAACCGCTTGCTTATCTTTTAATCTTTTTAACAACTCCTCGGCTGCAAGCATGCTTGCAATATCAGTCCCAAAACCAGTATCAAAAACATAATCAAAGCCTAACTGCTTCAAAGCAGATTTTATTTTCCCTTCACAATTTTCACTATTAAGCGAAGAAAATTCCTCTCTTAAAGAAATACTAAGTGATGGCGCAAATTGAGCAATCACAATTTTTTGCTTATCCGCTAACGCTGCCTCTACCGCTGCGACAGCTGACTGTTCTTGGGCAGAAGCGGCCGGACAATATAAAGTACATTGCCCGCAATAAATACAAGCCCGATCCCGATCTTCAGTTGGCACAATTTCTTGATCAACGCCACTCCCCCTTATTTCTAAGTAATTTATTTTTTGAACAGTCTGACAAGCCTCTAAACAAGCTTTACAATCAATACATTGACCACCATCTATTTCTACCGCCTTAGAGAAACAATAAGTTTTACGCTTCTTCTTACGATCGGTAAAGCGACTAATATTTGCTTGATATTCTCTCGCATATTTTAATAAATCACAATCAAAGCGACGTAAACAATCTACACATTTCTCCTCATGTTCAGAAAAAATTAATTCTAAATTAAGACGACGCGCTTCTCTAATACGGGGGCTATCAGTTATAATCTTCATCCCCTCCAGTGCCAAAGTTGAACAAGCCGTTTCTAAATGATCATGGCCCTCAATCTCCACCACACATAAACGACAATTAGCTTGTACTTTTAAATCTGAATGATAGCAAAGTGTTGGTATAGCAAAACCATTAGCCGTAGCTACTTCTAAAATTGTTTGCCCTGACTTAAATTTAATTTTTTTATTATTAATAGTTAAAGTCATGCCTTTTTATTTTTTTATTCTCGCCAAATCTTTGAAAATCTGATAAGAGAATAAAATAGAAATTGGGGTAATAATAAAATTAAACACTTGAACAAAGTAATAATAAAAATTCCAAGCTAAACTCTCTACCGCCAATTTACTCAAAGGAATAGTAATCAATATTTCCGCTGTCCAAAGGACAATAAATAAAAGTAAAAAGCGACCAATAATTGGCCAAAAATATCCCTTAACTAATTCCTGGCTACGTTTAATGGCTTTTCCACCTCGTTTATCTTCAAAGAAAAAAGCATAAGCGGCAAAAGAATAGAAAATAGAGAAAATTATTCCAGGAATAATAAGTAAACAAGACCAAAGAAGAACTAAAAGAGCGGTCAATAAAACTAGACCTAAATAAGGCCAAAATAAAGAACGAGTCTCTTTAAATACTGCCAAAGGATTTCCCTCATAATTTCTCTTAATCAACAAAAATAAAGTCATGTAGCTGCGAATCAGAAAATAAAAAATAACACAGAAACCAAGAAAAAGAAGCAAATAAAATATAGCACCAAAATAAGCCAGTGAAAAAACTTTATAACCTAAAAAATAAAAAAGTAAAATTAGCGCCATCGGAATAAGCGAATAAATAAAACCCCAAGCACTGGCTAAAATAAATTTGGCTAAATTTTGCCACCAAGCCTTAATTGATGATTCAAGCAAATCAATGGCTGGTGTTAATTTTTCTTTAGCTTTTTTGTCTTCCATAGATTTAAAATTAAATTTTCTTTTTTAAAATATTAATATAGTAACTTTTAATTGTAAACGGCAAAGAGCGGCCAAGAGCGCAAAAACTACTTTCTGCTAAATTAGTAAGTAAATCAGTAAACACTTTTTGATCATGATTCTTTTGCTTAACTAACTCCGCTAAACGATAAGTCCCCTCGCGACAAGTAACACAATTTCCGCAACTCTGAGCGGCAAAAAAATTAAGCCAATGACTAAGCAATTTATTCTTATCTGTATGCTCTAAATCATAAACAGTAATGGCGCCAGCATCTTCAATCGGTCGCTCTAATTGATCTGAATTTAAAACTTCACCAGCCGCTTCACCCCCTACTTGCACAAAAAAAGGAAAATCAGGAATATTATCAGTCTGGCGTAAAACATCTTCAATTGTCAGTGTTGCTGGCAAACGAAAAACTCCCCGCTGACGAACAGCCCCATTAATTGAATAAAAACGCTTATCATCAAATTTACCCCGACCAACTAAACTCACATCATGAAATGTCTCCACATTGTTAACAAGTGTTGGCGCATTAAACAAACCTTGCTCCGTCGGATAAGGCGGTTTTAAACGTGGCTCTATTTTTCTTCCTTCCAAATAATTTAATAAAGCTGTTTCTTCCCCACTGATATAAAGCAAATCCTTTGATTTAGCCGTAAAAATAATTTTCTTAGCCAGGCTTTGATATTTTCGCTGACTCAAAACTTTTTGCAGTTGTACTAAATATTTTTCCCAATAACTATGATTAAGGAAAAAATAAATCTTTTTAATTTTCTGATTACCTAAAAATTGATTAGCTAGATAAACACCATTAATTACTTCCTCTGGATAATTTTTTAAAATATAAGCATCTTTTTCCACGCCCGGTTCACCCTCCGCTCCATTAACAACAATATAAGCAACTTTTCTAGTTTTTAATGCCTCCTTAACTAGCTTCCATTTTTTAGCTACTGGAAAAGAAGCTCCGCCACGTCCAACTAAGCCAGCCTCAGTAATTAACTCTAAAATATTCCGACGCTTATTTTTTTTTCTAAGCTTCTTTGGCATTCTATTTAATAAATTTTTTGACCTGTTCAGCTAATTCAACAAAGCGATTAGAATAGCCCCATTCATTATCATACCAAGCAACTACTTTAAGTAAATTTCCGCCAACAATGGTCATTGATTCTAAATCAATGATTGAGCTATGTGAATTACCAACAATATCAGAGGAAACTAGTTTTTCATTACTAGCTTCTAAAATACCTTTTAGTTTTCCTTTAGCTGCTTTAATAAATTCTGCCTTAACTGCTTCAACTGTCGTTTTTTTCTTTAATAAAAAAGTAACATCACAGAGTGAGCCAACCGGTACTGGAACACGAAAGGCCATACCATCAAACTTCCCTTTTAAAGAAGGAATAATTTCAGCTACCGAAATAGCCGCACCCGTCGTTGTGGGGATAATATTATTAGCTGCCCCGCGAGCCCGACGTAAATCTTTATGTGGTCCATCAACCAAATTTTGATCAGCTGTAAAAGCATGCACTGTTGACATTAAAGCATTCTGAATACCAAATTTTTCTCCAATCACCATAGTTAACGGAGCTAAACAATTAGTGGTACAAGAAGCGCAAGAAATTAAATCATCTTTACTAGTTAATTTCTTTTCATTGACACCAACCACAAAAGTTTTAACACCACCTTTTTTAGCTGGAGCAGATAAAATAACTTTTTTAGCGCCTGCTTTTAGATGAAGACTAGCATCTTCTTTATTATTAAAACGTCCCGTACATTCTAAAACAATATCAACTCCTAACTTCTGCCAAGGCAATAAAGCCGGATCCTTAATCCCTAAAACTGGAATTTTATGACCAGCCACCACAATCGCCTTTTCCGTAGCCGTTACTGCTTTTTCATAGCGACCATAGCAAGTATCATATTTCATTAAGTGAGCGAGAGTTTTCGCATCAGTCAAATCATTAATCGCTACAATATTCATATCTGGAAAACGATTAATAATAATCTTAGCAGCTGCTCGGCCAATACGGCCAAAACCGTTAATAGCAACGTTAATTTTTTTCATATTTTTATAAATAATAAGTTAATATTTCAAGGATATTATAACATATTTTAAAAAATATTTAAAAACTAACCAAGTAATTTAAAACCCTCGGTTTGATTAGCAAATCCGAGGGTTTTTGAGTGTGTTTTAAGGTAGTTATAGCAAAAGAGACTCTTCCCTACTTTCCTGGAAGGCAAAACCACTTTTATATCCGTGGTAATTAGAGAAATGCACCGAGAGTGTGCTCAGATAATTTCCATTGCCTCCAGTATCAATGCTAAGTAGCTTGGGGCTATCATAGTAGAATTCAATCGGTTTATGCATCCCGACAATGAATTCTAAACCCATCTCCCGAATTTGCTTATCCGAAAATTTGTACCTAATCGCACAAACCTCTTCTAAGCTTATAGGGGATAATTCTCTCTTTTTAACCTCTTCGTTCGCCACCATGTCAAAAGTGCGAATGTTTCTATTAAACAATTCTCCTTTAAGAATGACAATGTTAGCGGTGCCTATTGTGGGCTTAAAATCATCAGAAAGCAAGATAGACATAGCTTTCTCGCCAATTTTATACCCCTTCTTACTTAAACGAGTGATCCATTTTTTTCCGGTAATACCTGTTAATTCCAGAGAAAAACGAATAGCGCCATTTTCTTCCGTCCAAGAACGAAGTGGCGGCAAAAAAATCCACCTTCCCTCGTTAACAGATTCAATCATTTTACCAGGATCAGCTATCCCAGTCTCTCTAAGAAGATTCTTTACTAGAGCATTCAATTTACCCAAAGTAATATCAGCGACAACAAAATCGCAATTATCATCACTTTCTTCTTTAGTAAAATACTCAACGGGAGATAAGATCCATTCCCCTGAATTAATTAAACGAACCGCCTCTTCCGGACTCCTTGCCCCAGTTTTTTTAATAATTTTTTTTACCAAATCATTAAGCTTCCCCGAGGGAATACTGGCAATAACAAAATCATTTTTTTCCATCTTTTTCTCCTTGCGCTAACTTGCGCTTTTAATTTACTTCTCATCCGAAGCAGGAGCTATAACCATCATAGTCACAGCCAGGAAATGGCTAAATTATTAACCATCTTTTGGCTGTGACTAATTATATTAATTTAAAGAACAAATTATTAACTAATTTGGTATTTTAAATAGTTTATCCTAAATAGTCAAGGCGTGGGAAAGGTTTAATTAAAAATCTGCCATAACTTAAATTAAATAAAAAACCCTAAAATCATTTCAAATTTAGGGTTTTATTGACTTAATTTTTTGTAACAATCTTTTGCCACCAATGTTATAAGCGGTCTCAAAAACTGATTGCGGATCATTATTCATGCCCTTTAGGGCGATAAATGCTTTTGGTAATTTTTCTTCCAATAATCTTAAAAAATCCGCAGATCCATCAAAATAAGATTTAAAAAGTGGCCAAATTAAACTATTTTTATCCGTTAAGTTAAAAATAATTTCCTCAACTAAAGCAACGTGATATGGATAAGCATAATAATTTAAAGCTTTATCTTTTTCCTCGTCACCTAAAATTGTTGGATATTTATTAAATAACTGTTGCAATATAATTTTTGACCATAATTCTGTAACCGCCTCATTTAAACCATCATAATTATAAATATTTCCTTCACCTTTAATTGAGTATCCGGATTGTTTCAAGTTAATGTATCTTTTTTTACCACTCTCTTCTATTTCTAAAGAATAAAACGACAAAAGATGAGAGAGCTCATGTACAAGATCACTAACAAATATAGATATATCATTATTTCTGCAAACATAAATATATCCATTCAAACATTTGCCCTGATCTGTATTTTTAGTAGCAACTTTTTCCTGAAATTCACTTTGATGCAAAATTCTCACTTGCTCCCGGCAAATATTAATCGGCATAATATCATTTATTTTAAAAAGTTCATTACTAACCTTTAAAATTTTAGATATTAAACCACTTTCTGCATCATTCAAAGGCAAAGAAGAAATATTATATAATTCCTTAATTACTGGCAGAGAAAAATCATTTTTAGTTTGCTCGCTAACATCTCCCACAAATACAGGACTGTAATTCCATTTTTCTTTCCACATTTTCATTATTAATTTGTTTTTAAAGTTCGTAATTATTTTTAAATTATCAAAGAAGTATACTATAAGTATGTCTTTTGTCAATATATACCCCAAATTAAAGCCCTTTTACATTAATTTTTATAATTTGACTTTATAATATGGTAAACATGCAATTTAATTAATATCCGGCAAGTCTCTTAATCTTTCACCTTTATATTGCCAATGGGCGGCTCCTTGGTATGCGCCACTTTTAGTTAGCTTACCCTTCTGTTCATATATTTTATAGGTTAATGGTGAGAGTTTCCAAATTTGTTCATCATACTCTACTTCACGCTCCCCAACCACTTTTGCGGTAATTTCTTTATCAATAATAAAAACAATTTTTTCTCCATTCTTAATACCTTTTTTATAAAAACTAAATCTTACTCCCTGCTCTCTAGATTTTGAAACTTTATCAAATTCTTTTTCTTTATTTATATCTTTAGGATAAATCACTTTACCATCAAAAGATAATAAAAGTTGTCTTACTAAATCATAATCAAGAGCAAATAATTCACTATCACCAACACGATGTTTATTAAAAATTTCTTTTAAAAGATTTTCTTTATTATCATAATCCTTGAGTTCAATAGCAAAAAACCTTTTAAGCCCGGAGATATTATAATAGCCATTTGCCTCAAGAAATCGCATTCGCTCTTGAAAATTATTAACCCCAGTTTTTCCTATTTTTATTAAACCAGAAACAGTAGTTGTCATTATATAAATAATTCCCTTCATATTCTTATTTAATCAAATCATCAAGTAAAACACTAAATTTATTTTAATATTTAATAATTTTACTATAATAATTGGTAATAATATAATAGCTTTATTAATGATTAGTATATAAAATTTTTAACTTTTCATCAAAAATAATTAATAATTTATACATAATTATTAATTATGGCTCCCGGGGTGGGATTCGAACCCACGACCAATTGGTTAACAGCCAACTGCGCTACCGCTGCGCTACCCGGGAATAATAAGTTTTACTTCAAAAAACAAAAATGTTTAAGCAACATTTTATGTGATTATTTTAACAAATATGAAGAATATGTCAAATGACCCATCTTGCCTTTATTTTCTTCCATTTCTTGCTATAATTACTCTATTAAAGCATCTTAATTTAAACCAATATGTCTAAAAAGAGAATGATTTTAATAATCTCCATAGCCATATTTCTTCTAGCAGCTATTATATTTATCATCTATCAACCCTATAATCCCCCTCCTGAGCAAACACTTGATCAAACAAGCTATGACACTAATGCAGATATTCAGCCGACACCCCCTCCTGAAACTTCTCTGGAATCTTCTGGTGATGCCAAACTTATCTTTGTGGGCGATGTCATGCTTTCACGCTATATTGGCGAACTCATGAGCAAGAAAAATAATTATGACTTCCCTTTTGAAAAAATAAAAGATTATCTCTTAACCGCTGATTTAGTTTTTGGTAATTTAGAATCACCAATCTCGGATAAAGGTGAATCAGCACACAATCTTTACTCCTTCCGCACCGACCCCCTCGCCATCTCTGGTTTAAAAAATGCTGGCTTTAAAGTTGTTTCCATGGCCAACAATCATGCGTTTGATTATAAAATGGGTGCCTTCATTGATACTTTAGATAATTTAAAATTAGCTGATATTGCTTATACTGGCGCTGGGCATAATTTTGCTGAAGCACATGCTGGTGCTCTGGTAGAAATTAATGGAATTAAAATGACCTTTCTCGGCTACACCAATCTCTTGCCGCTAAATGTCGTTGCTTCTGAAGAGCAAGCTGGCTATGCCTATCTTAATGAAGCACAGATGGTTAAAGACATTATAGCTGCTAAAGAAAAATCTGATTTAGTAATTGCTACTTTTCATTGGGGGGAAGAATATCAAACACAATCTAACACCTACCAAAAGAAAATAGCCCGCACAGCCGTAGCTGCCGGAGCGGATTTAATTGTCGGTCACCATCCACATGTCTCTCAAGAAATTAGTGAAATAGATGGAGTGACTGTTGCTTATAGTTTAGGCAATTTTGTTTTTGACCAAAACTTTTCTGCTGATACAAAAAATGCTCTACTTTTAGAAGTGGAAATAAAAGACAAAAAAATTGCTAATATTACAACAAAAAGAATTAAGTTTACTAATGAATTTCAACCTTATTTATATTCAGAAAACTAAAATTCTAATAATCTCTTAGTTTTTCTAATCCCTTAAACTTGCGAATTTTTTCTAAAGCCTTAGATTCAATTTGGCGAATACGCTCACGTGTTACCTCAAACTCTTGTCCCACTTCTTCTAGGGTATGTGAAACTCCATCAACTAAACCAAAACGCATTTCTAAAATTTTCTGCTCACGTGGTGATAATTGAGACACAATATCCTTAACATAATCTTTTAGGAGCTGCAAAGCGGCAGCGTGATCTGGGGTAACGTTTTTAACATCTTCAATAAAATCTTCTAGTGTAGAATCTTCCTCATCATCTCCAATAGTGGTCTCTAGAGAAATGGTATCCTGAGAAATTTTCATGATATATCTCACCTTTTCTAAATCTTCTCCCATTTCTGCAGCAATTTCATCAGCTAAGGGTTCGCGCCCTAATTCTTGAATTAAATTTCTTTGTACCTGCTGAAATTTATTAATTGTTTCCACCATGTGAACGGGAATACGAATAGTCCGGGACTGATCAGCTAAAGCGCGAGTAATTGCTTGGCGAATCCACCAAGTTGCATAAGTTGAAAATTTATAACCTTTACGATATTCAAATTTTTCTACCGCCCTAAACAAACCAATATTCCCTTCTTGAATCAAATCTAAAAGACTCATTCCCTTAGCTCCCGCAAATTTTTTAGCGATAGAAACAACTAAACGTAAATTGGCTTCAATAATTTTCTTTTCTGCTTCCTTATCACCTTTTTCTTTTCTCTTAGCTAGCTCCACTTCTTCCTCGCTAGTTAATAACGGCACCTTACCAATTTCTTTAAGATACATCTGAATAGAATCAGCACTTAATTTTGATAAATCAATATTAGCCGCACTTTGCTGTGTTAACGACTTGCTGCCAGCTTCAGCTTCATTTTCTTGCTTCTCGGTTATATCTAAAATACGACCAGAATCTTCAGCAATACGAATACCATTTTTTTGTAACTCGCCTAAAAAAACATCAAAATCATAAATATATTCTTCTACTTCTGGGAATAAATATAAAAGCTCGGTTTCTGTCACAAAACCGCGTAACCATCCTTTTTCAATCATCTTCTTCATCGCCTCTTCTGACGGTGACAAAACCTCTTTAGCTACCTTTTTGGCACGACTACTTACCTTAACTAGCTTAACTGAACGCTTTGCCTCCTTCTTGGCTCCCTTCTTTACCCCCTTCTTAGTATTTTTTTGACTTGGCTTAACAGTCTTTTTCACTGTCTTCTTGGCCGGCGCTTTTTTTACCGGTGCTTTTTTAGTTGCACTTTTAGCTGCACTTTTAGCCACACTTTTTTTTATTTTTTTAGGAGTGCTACTTGTGCTACTTTTTTTTACTTTTTTAACCGCGCTTTTCGCGCCGCTTTTTTTCACTGTCTTTTTAGTTGTTTTAAGCAATTTTTTTGCCATATTTATAATTAGGTTTTAATCCAAATTAATATTTTTTATTTCATCAGTTAAACTCTTTAACTCTACCATTAATTTATCTAAATCTTCTTGACGTTCCTCCTTCTCTGCTTGAGCAATATTTTTTTCTAACTTTTTAATTTTAGCCTGCAAAGCAAACTTCTTTAACTCAACAATAATTTTAATAATTTCTGCCTTGGCTTCATTCACTTCAAAATTATAAAAATCTTTTTCACCTAAAAGAATTAATTTATCTAATAACCTCTCATCTTCTGCCCCTTGCTCTTCTAAATAAATACGAAAAGTGGTGTAATCTAAAGAATTAGTTTTATTATAATAGATAATTAGGTTATTATAAAATCGCAAACTATCTGAACTACTTAAATACTCCGGCTCAAAATTACTAATAATATAGGAGAGATGATCTGGAAACTTAATCGCTAGCGATAATAACAACTCTGATAAACGATCTTCACGTGTTTTATATTCAGAGAGAGGCTCTTCTTTAGCAACTGTCTGAGCAGTTGCTTGTCCGAAAGTTTTTTGTTTACTTTGCCAGCGCACAAACTCTTCACGCAGATCACTTTCTGAAAAATCTAATTCCTCGCTAATTTTTTTTAACCAATAACCACTTTCTGTTTTATTCTTCACTAAATCAATCATCACAAACATTTGATCACGCACTTTTATTTTATTATCTAATTTTTCTAACTCTAAATTTGCACTAATTTTTTCAAAATAATATTCTAACATTGGCTTTGCCTCCTTAATTGCTTGAGCAAACTCCTCCGGATTACTACGCAAAATTTCATCTGGATCTTTACCTTCTGGCAATACAATAACTTTTAAATTTAATTCCTGTGCCAAAACTTCTTTTATTCCTCTATCAGCCGCCATTTGCCCGGCACTGTCCATATCAAAACACAAGGCTACATTTTTAGTAAAACGCTTAATCAAAGCTACTTGCTCACTGGTCAAAGCCGTGCCTGAGGAGGCAACAACATTCTCAAAACCATGCTGATGGCAGGAAATAACATCCATTTGGCCCTCAACCACAATCGCTAAATCAGCGCTTTTTATAGCTGTTTTAGCCTTATTTAAGGCAAATAAAACCCGACTTTTATCATAAACAGAGGTTTGGGGGCTATTTATATATTTACCCATTTTTTCAGTCTTTTCTTTTGCTGGATTAATACGTGCTGTAAAAGCGATAATGTTATTATTAACATTCCATATTGGAAACATAATCCGATCCCGAAAACGATCATAATAGCCATGACCACCTTCTTTTTTTATAATCAAGCCGGCCTCTAAAATTTCTTCATTAGTATATTTTTTACCAACTAACGGACGTGCTTGTAAAAATTTATATAAAGAATCCCAAGAATCTGGGCTATAACCCAAGCCCCAATCTTTAATAGTATTTTCTTGTAGTCCGCGACTGGTTAAATATTCTCTCGCTTTTTGACCAAATGAAGTAGTTAAAACATGGGCATAATATTTTCCAGCTAATTCTAAAATATCAATAATCCGATTACGTTTTGAATATTTTTCTGGATTTTCATAGCGCAAAACTACTCCTGCCTTCGGAGCAAGTAAACGCAGAGTTTCCATAAAGCCTAAGCCCTCCTTTTCCATCACAAAAGCAAAAACATCACCACCCCGACCACAGCCAAAGCAATGCCAAATTTGTTTATCTGGAGAAATAATAAAAGACGGCGTCTTCTCGTTATGAAAAGGACAAAGCGCCTGAAAATTTGCGCCAACCGCTTTGACCGGCACATACTCACGAATTACTTCAACAATATCTAATTTGGATTTTATTTCTTCAGCTTGCGACATAATAATTATTAAACTAAAAATCTGGTAATAATAAACTCTTTAAGCGCTCAATCTCACCTTCAACTAATTCTCCGTCATATTCAGCATTATGGCGCGCTTGCCCAGCATAACCGGGACGTTTCTGATCTAAATGTAGATTAAAAATAACATAATCTTCACCATTAGAGCTTTGCTGTTCAGTAAAATAAACATGAAAACGAGGATAAAAATCACGCGTAAAACGACGCGTAAAACTTACTGGCCCGCCCTCTCTTTCTGGAATAAGCCCATAACCGGCGCGACGTAACCAAGTTTCTGGGTTTTCCCCTAAACGTTTTTTATTAACGGCTAATTTCATTTTTTTCTTTTTTAAAAATGACAAAATTATAAATGATAAAATTATAGGTACCAATTGTAATATTTACTATAATCTGTGCCAATAAATACCAAAGATGATATTTATTAACTAGCTGATACATAAAAAAACCATTCAAATTCAAACCGATAAAAGCATTAACAAAATACATTACTAACTGATTCGCTGTTTTCTGCTGATTAAAATTACGAAAAGTCCAAAATTTCTGTAAAGTAAAACTGAATAAAAAATAACAAATAAAGGCAACACTGGTAGAAATAATTAATGACCAAGCAAATAAGCGATAGCAAATAAATAAGACTACTAAATCAATCAGACTAACCGCCGCTCCAGCTAAAATACATTTTATCAAAATCTTATTACGGTCACAAAAATAATAAAAACGTGGCCAACAACGAGAAAAGTTGTTGCGAAATTTAAAATATAATTTACTAACTTCAAACGCTACTTCAGACATAAAATAACTAAACTTTGAACTCTTAAACCCAATTAAATTACCAAGTATAATTATCAAAGACCCATTTAATTAAACTTTTGCTTTCGCGAAAACGATCATTCTTGCCAGCACTATTTAAAATAACAGAAATTATTTCGCGACCATTTAAATCTGCAAACCAGCCAACATAACAATAACCAGCTTTATCAGTATATCCTGTTTTTCCACCCAACACCGTAAACTGATTATCAGCCGGATCAAATAATAGATAATCGGTGGACTCAATCTTTTTTTGCCGACCAGCAAGAGTGGCAAACTTGTAATCCTTACTCTTAGTGGCTTCTCTTATTTCTGGAACTTTTAAAGTTTCTTTAGCTAATAAGGCTACTTCTCGCGCAGTAGAAAGATTTTCATCACTTAAGCCAATCGGATCCTTAAACTGAGTATGGATCAAGCCAAGCGTCCGCGCTTTTTCATTCATTTTTTTTACAAACTCTTCCTCACTTAAACCAGTCGCATGTACTAAAGCAATCGTTGCACCATTATCAGAAGCGATTAAACTGGTGTTAAAAATATCCTTTAATTTTATTTCTTCCCCACGAAATAAATTTAATTTTCCACCCTCAATTAAATCATCATAAGCAATCACGTAAGTTGTTTCCCAGCCTGGATTATTTTCTAAAAAAATTAAAGCGGTCATCAATTTAGTAATACTAGCAATCGGCTGCACTTCATCAGCCCGCTTAGTAAAAAACCAAACACGATCATCCCCCGCTAAAACAGCTGCTTTTTCCGCTGGCAACTCCATAACTGGAGCCGCTAAATTTTTCTTAATAATTTTTAAATTATCATTAAGCAAAATATCAGAATTATCTCCAGTTATTAGCAATATCAAAACTAAAAATATTTTTAAAAATAAATGCCACATCATCTTAATAAATTAATTTTCATCAATACTTTTTTCTTCAAGATTAATCTCCTTAACAATCGCTTCCTCAGCAGCGCGCAATTTAGCATAATCAGGCAATTCACTAACATCATTTAAACCTAGGAAACGAATAAAATCATGAGTAACCGTATAATAATTTTCATCCTCAGTTTTATTATATTTTTCTTCAATTAAACCGCGAAGCAAAAGATTACGAATAATTAAACTACAATTAACTCCTCTAATTTTTTCTAATTCTGCTTTTATAATCGGGCCACGATAAGCAATAACCGATAACGCTTCTAAGCTCGCTGGTGATAATTCCCCGCTCGTTTCATCTTTTAAAAACTCCTGAACCAAAGCAGCATTCTCAGGCGCAGTGGTTAATTGATATTGATTATTATTCTTAATCAAGGTTAAGCCTCGCTCCTTATTTTTATATTCCGCACTTAAAGATTCTAGTGCCTCTTCCACTGCTTTAGTTTTCACCTTTAATAAATCAGCTAAATTTTTAACTGATAGTGGCTTAATAGCAACAAATAATAATGATTCAATTTGTGACTGTAAAGACATATTTTAATAATTTTAATTTTACTCTAAGCAGATTCTTTTAAATTATGCTCAGTTAACTCTTGGTGATGTTCTTGATAATGATCGTTGCGCGCAATATTTATTTCACCAAATAATTCAGCTTGCTCAAACACCAATTCTTTTTGCTTAGCTAATTCTAATACTGCCAAAAAACTCACAATAATCTCCGTCTTATTTTCTGCCTTCTCCAATATTTTAGAAAAATTAACACGTGCCTTGTCTAAAATCATTTTTTTAATCTGCAAAATTTTTTCATCAATACTAATTTTTGACTCCAAACGCAATTCTGGTAATTTCTCTTCTTTTAATTTCTCTAAAGCAGCTAATAAATTTAAAAAAACTTCATGTAATAAATTAATATCAATTTTAGCTGGCGCAGTAAAAACTGGTAAATTAAATTGCTGGCGACGATTCTTTGGTAATGGTGGTAAAAATAAAAATTTCTTTTCTGCAATAATTTCCTTTATTTTTTGACTAGCCACCACAAATTCCTTATACATTTTCAACTGACGTTCTAAATCATCAACTTCTTGTTCATCTTCAGCTGTATATAAATAAGGTAAAAGCGCTTTTGATTTAATCAATAAAAGTTTAGCGGCGATAACTAAAAAATCAGCCATCTCATCCGGATCAATATCAGCGGAAGAACGAATATATTCCACATAATCATCAGCAATTTTAGCCAAAGCAATTTCAGTAATATCCATCTCTTCACTTTCAATCATGCTCAACAACAAACCAAGTGGTCCGGAAAATTTTTCAGTCTTAAAATCTATCATAATTAATCTAAAACAGCCTCTTTCGCTTGAATCGGCTCAGCTGCATATAAATAGCCAGGTAAACACTGGTAGCCAGCCTCATGTTCACGAGGTTCACGAGTATCATAATAAGTATAAGTGGCTATCACTGGAGATTCTTCTTGAGTAAAAGTACTAGTTCTAAAAGCAGCACACATTTCAAATTCTTGATCACCTACTTTTTGATAGACAATCGGCTCTTTAGTTTCTGGATCAACCATCTCCTCAAACCGTTGAGCATAAAAATAGCGATGACTTTTTAGCTCTTCAATATCATTTGGCAATCTTTTATTATTTTCATAATAACTATTTACCGCATTTTCTAAACTATTCATATTGCGAAGCAGCACCTCGTCTACCCGACGTTGTCGCTCCTCTCGTGGTGATTCAACAAAAAACCAAGCAGACACAAAAATAGCAATTACCAATATTAAAGTGCCAAAGAAAAAAAGCTTAGTTACTTTACTTGGTTGCTCCGGATTCTCTCTTTTAACATCATACAGATAGAATGAAAAAACTAAACCGGAAATAAACAACACGGAAGCAGTTTTAAGTAAAAAACGAGAAGTTAACTCACCTGATAAAAAATTATTAATTACTCCAACAAAGGAGCCTAAAATAATTAAGGAGGAAATTAAAATAATAAAATAAGTCAACCAACGACGAATAGCTGAATCTTTTTCTAACTCCCCTTTACGCAAACCCCGATTAATTAAACTAGAAATATAATAAAATATAGGCGCCGAGATAAATAAGGCCGAAAGAGCAAATTTCATCTGCCGACCAGTTACATTGCTTGAGCCATATAATCTTAAAATATCTGGTATAGTCTTATTAATAATCCCAAACAATATCATACCAAGCGATATAGACATGAAAATTAAAGCAGCTAGCGATAAAAGATAATAAAAAGTGTATTTCGCATTGTGTTTATTATTCATATTTTTATTGATATTAATATAAATTAAATTTAAGTCACTAGCTAATTAAAATTCCGCATTCTTTGGTGTTCTCGGAAACGGAATTGTATCACGAATATTAGCCATGCCAGAAAAATACATCACTAATCTTTCAAAACCTAAACCAAAACCAGCGTGCTTAACTGAGCCATATTTACGCAAATCTAAATACCAAGCATAATCTGCCTCTTTTAGGCCCATTTCCGCCATTCTAGCTTTTAGGACCTCAAGACGTTCCTCTCTTTGACTGCCACCACAAATTTCACCAATACCTGGCACTAATAAATCAACCGCTGCCACCGTCTTGCCGTCGTCATTAAGGCGCATATAAAAAGCTTTAATTTCTTTTGGATAATCAGTTAAAAATACCGGACCACCAACTACTTCTTCACATAAATAACGTTCGTGTTCAGTTTGTAAATCAATTCCCCACTCTACTGGATATTCAAACTTCTTACCCGACTTTTTTAATAACTCAATTCCTTCAGTATAAGTCATACGACGAAATTCTGAATTAGCTAATTTTGTTAAACGCTCAATAATAGTTGGATCAATAAACTTATTAAAAAACTCCATTTCTTCTGGTATTTCTTGTAGAATATAATTAATTAAATACTTAATCATCTTTTCCTGTAAATCCATATCATCATTTAAATCAGCAAAAGCCATCTCTGGTTCCATCATCCAAAACTCAGAGGCATGACGAGTGGTATATGACTCTTCGGCCCGAAAAGTTGGACCAAAGGTATAAACTTTATTTAAGCCCATCACCAAGGCTTCAGCATTTAATTGTCCACTAACCGTTAAGCCAACTTTCTTGCCAAAAAAATCCTTCTTATAATCAACCTCCCCCTTTTCATCTCGTGGTACTTTATTTAAATCAAAAGTTGTGACTTGAAACATTTCACCGGCGCCCTCACAATCACTAGTGGAAATTATTGGGGTATGAATATAACTAAAACCTTCCTCCTGAAAAAATTTATGAATAGCATAATTCAAAACTGAACGTAAACGGAAAACTGCTGAAAAAGTATTGCTCCGTCCACGCAAATGAGCAATTGTGCGTAAAAATTCAAAACTATGTTTTTTCTTTTGCAAAGGATAGTCATCGGCTGCGCGATTAATGATGCTAATTTTTTTCGCCTTTAATTCAAAAGCTTGTCCGGCGGCTGGTGATTCAACCAGCTCCCCCTCAACTTCTAGAGATGAGCCAATGCTAATTTTTTCCACCTCAGAAAAATTAGCTAAGTCGGCCGCAAAAACTATTTGTAGATTCTTAAAAAATGAACCATCATTTAATTCAATAAAAGCAAATTCTTTAGCAGAACGAGCTGTCCTCACCCAACCAGCAACTGTAATAGGCTGGTGCAGATATTTTTCTGTTTGACGATATAAAGATTTAATTAAGGTATAAGACATATATTTAAACAGCTAAATTATTTATGGATTCAAACGATTAACATCTCGGGGCAAGAAACAAGCTTCTTTAACACTCTTTAAACCTAATAACTTCATTACAATTCTGCCTGGACCCATACCAATACCACCGTGGTTTGGACAACCATAACGGAAAAAATTAATATAATCTTTTAATTCTTCAAGGTTCATACCTTTTTCAATTGCTTGTTTTTCTAAAACATCAACCCGATGCTCACGCTGAGAACCTGTAGTAATTTCTAAACCACGATAAATTAAATCAAAACTCTTAGTTAAATTATGATCGTCTTCATGTCTCATGTGATAAAAGGGGCGAGCAGCTATCGGATAATCAGTCACAAAAACAAAATCATGATTATATTCCTCTTTAATAATCACACCTAACTCTTTTTCTTCTTCAGTAGAAAAATCCCAATCTTTTTCACTCTTAATTCCTTTAGCCGCTAACTTCTTTTTTGCTTCCGCTAAAGTAATTCGTGGAAAAGGCTGAGTCGGAATTTCAATCTCTAGTCCTAAATCTTCTTTAACTTTTTTAAAGCCAGAGATCAAAAGATTCTCTTCTATGTCCATTAAATCAGCATGTGATTTTATATAGGAAACTTCAAAATCCCAACCAGTAAACTCGGTTACATGACGAGTAGTGTAGGAAGCTTCAGCCCGAAATACTGGTCCCATGCAAAAAACCTTTTCAAAACCTGCTGCCATGGCCATCTGTTTATAAAATTGGGGAGACTGCGATAAATATGCTTGGCGATCAAAATATTTTACAGCAAAAACCTCAGAACCAGTTTCACTAGCCGTACTCATTAAACAAGGAGTATTGATTTGAATAAAATTATTTTTATAAAAATACTCACGAACTCCTGCTTCTAGCTTTGTCCAAACTTTAAAAATTAATTGATTTTCTTGACGACGCAAATCTAATGAGCGCCAATCAAAACGACTATCAATACTAGCTTCATTATCAACTTTATCAGAAACAGGAATAGGTAATTCTTCGGCCGCCAAAGAAATTAATTTAATACTAGTAGCCGCTAATTCATAATCCTGAATAGGCTCAACTTCATTCTTTTTTAATGGCTTTGCTTGTAGTGTGCCACTAACCTCAATCACACTTTCTATATTTAATTTTTCTGCTAATTCAAAATTGCTATTATCCCCTTCTTGATTAGAGACAAAAACTACCTGCATTAAACCAGAAATATCACATAAATCAATAAACACCAAACCTTTATGAGAACGTAAACTCCGCACAAAACCAGCCACGGTCACCTCGCCTTGTTGCTGTTTTTTAGCCTCTGCAATACTTATTCTAGACATAAATACGAAATTAACTCCGCGTTTAAATAAAACCCGGATTATTTAAAAGCTTATTTTACTATCTAAATCTTAACTTATTTTAAGCATTTTAGCAAGAAAAAACAGCCTTCTTTTTTGGCCGTTTTTCTGGCTTATTTTAGTGATTAATTACAAGCGAAAATTTAAAAAATTAGTTGTTAAAACTGAAGCTTCTTTAATAATTTTCTTCTCTAACTTCAATTTTTTAGCGACATTAAAGCGATTATCAATAATAAAACGCAGTAATTTGATACAATTATCTGATATTGTCAATAGTTCGTTACTAGAAATTGCTTTTCGCTGACGTTCTTTTTCTAAACAACAATCACAAATAATTCCTCCATTTTTTAAATTAAAATAATTTTTTCCTGGTTTAATTTTTTCCTGACAATTAAGGCACTGATACATTTCTGGTTTATAGCCAAGTTCGGTCATTAATTTTAAAACAAAAAAAATGAAAAATAATTCACCATTTTCTTGGGTAAACTCTATAGACGAATAGTTATTCAAAAGCTCTAACCAAGAAGTCAGTAATAAAAATAAACGTTCATCGGGTTGCCCTTCTTTTACCAAACGATTAAAGCAACTAAGCGCTCGCCCAGCATAATAAATTTTATTTAAATTATCTTTAATGCCCAAATAAGCATCAACACCTAAAGCGCTACCAACATAATCAAAGCCCCTGCCCTTAACCACTAAAACATTCACTAAACTAATCGGCTCCAGGTGTCCAGCTAATTTTGATTTTATTTTTTTTGTTCCCCGAGCAACTAGGCTTAATTTACCAAAATGACGTGTATAACAAATAATTAAAGAATCGCTCTCCCGATAATCAGAGCGATTCAAAATTATTGCCTGTGTATATCTAGTTTCGTCCATGTTTATTAAAATATATAAAAAATCTTTTTTCCGTTCCGAATTTTTTCTAGGGCAAAAACTTATTAATAATTACTATCTAAATAATCTTGTAGAATTATCGTGGCGGCAATTTCATCACGCTTGGCCACTTCTTTTTTCTCCCCACCCAACGCGTCAGCCGCTAAACTACTTAAACGTTCATCAAGAAAAAATACTGGCTTGCCACTTTTTTCCTTTAAATTTTCTACAAAATTAAGCCAAAGAGGATTATTAGCTACCTCTCCGCTCATTTTTTTAGGACTACCAATAATTATTTCATCAATCTCTTCTTCCTTAATAACTGCCAATACTTCATTTAAAGTCGCCACTGTTTTAAAAGGCAAGGCTAAAGAGGTTTCTTCATCAGCCAGAGCTAAACCGATTCTCTTCTCTCCCCAATCAATTCCTAAATATTTTTTCCCCTCCATATTTCTATTTTTTATTTAGTCAAAATTTCTACTCCATGCCCAGTGACAGCAACTGTATGTTCAAAGTGAGCGCTTAGGGAGTCATCCATTGTTAAAATAGTATAACCATTGTCATCTATTTTCACGCGCCAATCACCCATATTAATCATGGGTTCAATTGCAATAACCATGCCCGGCTGTAAAACAACATTCTCCTCTGAATCCTCATCAATTTCAAAATTAACAACATCTGGTTTTTCATGGGCATAATAACCAACTCCATGACCAACCAAATCACGCACTACTCCATAACCATGATCTTCGGCATAATATTGAATTGCCCGAGCAATATCATTAAGAGTACGTCCCGGTTTAACCATTTTTATCCCTCGTCGCAAACATTCTTCAGCCACGCGCAAAAGTTTCTTAGCTTCTTTACTAACCCGACCAACTGAAACAGTGGTGCACATATCGGTATAAAAGCCACCATTTTTTGAATGTTTATTAATTGGCGCTTTGAATTTCTTTTGTAGCTCAGGGCTAACTGGCCACTCCATTCCAATATCTAAATCAACAATATCTCCCTCCTTAATAATTCTTTCTGGCAAGGCAGCGCCATGTACCACTTCATTATTAATTGAAACACAAACACCCGATGGAAAAAAAATACCATCCCCCATCGGATAATTTTTAAAAGCTGGCAAACCGCCAATCTCTCTAACACTTTGCTCAAAAATTTCTTCAATATGAGCAGTTGATACTCCTGGCTTTAACTCCTTAACTAAACGTCTTAAAATAATAGCTAATCGTTTACCGCCCTCCTTAATTATTCTAATTTCCTCTTTTGTTTTTATGTAAATCATATTACTGCTTAAATGTTTCCAAAAGTTTTCGCAAATCATCAAGGTCATTAAGAGTTAGACCTAAACTTAAACGGTTTTTATAAAGCTGATAAGTATCACGTCTAATAGTGCGACCAGAAATCTTAATACCACGACGCCTTTTTTCTTTATATTTTTTAATAATATCAAAAATCAAATCCTGATTATCTCTCAAGTGTTTAAGTGATGGATTCGTTCTAAATAAACGATCAATTTTCTGATCTATCTCATAATCAGTCAAATCTTTTGCTTTTTGAGCAATACTAGCTAAACCCATATATTTATTATTACTAACAATTTAATTATATCATAAAAAAAGGCGGCTATAAAGCCGCACTTTTTTACTTTTTTAAACTAAAATTTAAAACTAAATGCCATCATATTCACGCATAGTTAACTGTGCTTGAATCTGTTTAACCGTTTCAATGACTACAGAAACAACGATGAGTAAACTAGTGCCACCAATAGAATAAGCCTGAACGCCGGTAAAGTACTTCATAATTAAAGGCAGGACAGCAATAAAACTTAAAAATAAAGCACCAACTAAAATGATTTTATGAGCGGTAGCAGATAAATAATCACTAGTTGCCTTACCTGGTCTAATGCCTGGAATAAAACCACCTTGCTTCTGCAAGTTTTCAGCAATCCGATCTGGGTGAAAAACAACTTCGGTATAAAAATAAGTAAAAGCAAAAACCAAAAGAAAATAACAAATTCCGTAAAATAACTGATTATTAAATAACCTAATTGTGCCTTCGGCTAAATTAACAATCCAGGCACTCTTCGCATGAACTAAAAATTGAGCAATCATTGATGGGAATAAAACAACGGAAATCGCAAAAATAATCGGAATAACTCCCGCCATATTAACTCGCAATGGCAAGTGGGTGCTAGTACCGCCAAAACTTCTATTGCCTCTAATTTGGCGAGCATATTGAACTGGAATATTACGTTGCCCCTCATTAATAATCACCACCCCAACAATTGTTATTAAGGCAATCACGATAAAACCAATTAACATAAATAACTGAGATTGATCAAAGGTTAAAATAATTTGTCTAACGTTTTGCAATAAACCAGAAACAATACCAGCGAAAATTAATAAAGAAATGCCATTACCTACCTTCTTCTCAGTAATTAACTCCCCTATCCACATCAAGAAAATAGTACCAGCTGTAATAGTTAAAACAACTACAAAAAGATCAAAGGGAGCCATTTGTTCCATAATGCCAGCTGCGCTATTACGCAATAAAGTAATCATGCCATAAGCTTGCATAGCAGCCAAAGGAACAGTTAACCAACGGGTCCACATATTTAATTTTTGACGCCCTGATTCTTCTTTCTGCATTTCTTCAATTGATGGGATTATCATGCCTAAAAGCTGAAAAATAATAGAAGAAGTAATATATGGCGCAACGCCCATCATGACGATAGAAAAATTCTGCATTCCGCCACCAGCAAAAATATTCATTAAACCTAGGGCCTGATTAGAAGCAAATAAATTTTTCAAAGCGACAGCATTAACTCCCGGAACCGGAATATGAGCAGCAAAACGAAAAATAACCAACATGCCCAGCACAAACAAAATATTATTTCTTAAATCGCGCGCTTTCCAAATTTGTTCTAATTTACCAAACATATAATGACTCTAAATTATTTAATTTGTTTTTTTACTGATTCGCTTAAATTAACCTTTTCAAAAGTAACTTTAACGGTTAATTTATCTTTGCCTAAAATTTTTACTGGCAATTCAGCTGAGCTAATCAATTTCTTAACAGCTAAAATAACTGGGCTAACGATTTCGCCATCTTTAAAATTGCTGTTAATTGCCTTTACGCTAACAACTTGATTTTTCGGCTTATCAGATTTAAAACCACGCAATTTAGGAGTTGATAATAATTGCTGACGCATTCCTAAGCGCTTTAAATTACTAACGCCCGAACGTGACTTTTGTCCTTTAAGTCCTCTGGTGCTATAAGTACCATGTCCAGAAGCATTACCACGACCAACTCTTTTTATTTTTTTAGCCGAACCCTTGGCTTTTTTTATCGTATTAAGTGATAACATATTAATATGAATACAATTTAAAAACACTTATTTTTATTTCTTTTCTTCCTTTTTCTCTCCTGGCTTAACCTCTTTTACTTTCTTGACCTCCTTAATTTCAACCCGACGTAAACTTTTCAAAGCAGCAATTGTACAACGCGCATTATTAACCTTATTATTAGTACCTAAAGTTTTACTAGTAATATTTTTAATTCCAGCTAATTCTAAAATAACACGAGTCACGCCACCAGCAATCACCCCACGTCCTTTTTTGGCTGGCTTTAAAATTAATTTAGCAGCTCCTAATTTAAAAGCAACTGAATGGGAAATTGTTTCATTAACTGTCTGAACATTAATCATGTTTTTCTTAGCATGATTAACTGCTTTATTAACAGCAATAGTTACATCAGCGCCTTTGCCTAAACCAACCCCAACATTACCTTTTTTATCACCAATGGCTACACAAGCACGAAAACTCATTCTTTTGCCCCCAGCCATAACACGAGTAACTCGCGCTACCTCTAAAATACGTTGCTCCATCTCATCTTTTAAGCGATCATCACGTCTTCCGCCCCTTCTCACACCACGATTTTCAGAGCGACCACGTTTTTGCTTACTGCCGCTACCATAAATATCAGTGGCAACAGTCGCGGCTGCGCCTTCTGCGAATTCATCCGCCTTATTAGTTTTATTTTTTTTAACTTCAGACATATTAATTATAATTAAAATTGCAGACCACCTTCTCGTGCTCCTTCAGCCGCCGCCTTAATGCGACCATGATATTTATAAGGACCGCGATCAAAGACAACTTTAGTAATATTTAAAGCCTTCGCCTTTTGCGCAATTAATAATCCTAACTCTTTACTTAAATCAATTTTATTATTTTTTTTATTTTTTAATTCAAGAGTTGAGGCGCTTGCTAAAGTTTTTCCAGCTAAGTCATCAATAATTTGCAAAAACATTCCGCGATTAGAGCGAAAAATATTTAAACGTGGAACATCAGCTGTACCAGAAATAGTTGAACGAACTTTAAGATGACGACGAAGATCCTTCTGATTTTTTACCTTATTTTTATCCATATAATTAATTCTCAATTAATTTCTCTAATTATTTACCTTTTGTCGCTGCCTTTCCAGCCTTACGTCTCACAATTTCATCAACATATTTAATACCTTTTCCTTTATACGGTTCTGGTTTACGTATTTTTCTAATTTGTGCAGCTGTTTCTCCTAGTAATTCCTTATCAACTCCAGTTAAAGAAATAATATTTCCCTCAACACTAGCAGTAATACCATCTGGCAACTTAAATTCAATCGGATGGGAAAAACCTAGGCCCATATTTAATTTTCCTGGAGCCGCGGTAGCACGATAACCAACCCCATTAATTTCTAATTTTTTTGTAAAACCAACACTCACCCCAATAACCCCATTACGAACCAAACTCCAAACTAAACCCCAAATTGCATTGACATTTTTTACTGTTTGATCATAAGGAGCAACCAGAATTGATTCACCCTCAACCTTAACCTCAATTAAAGGATTAATAGCTACTTTTATCTCTCCCTTTGGTCCATTCAAAAACAATTCTTTATCTTTAATTGTCGCCTGAACCCCCGCTGGGAGTTTGATTGGCAGTTTTCCTAAACGTGACATATAAAATAAATACTTATTGATTATTAAAAGATTTCTCCCAAAACCTCACCACCAATTTTCTGTTTCTTAGCCTCTTTATTAGTCATGATTCCTTTGGAAGTAGAAAGGATGGCAATACCGAAATTATTCAAAACTGTTGGAATTTCTTCCTTATTCACATAAATTCTTAAACCGGGACGACTCACACGATTAATGCCGCTAATTTGGGGTTTACCATTCTTATGATATTTTAATTGAATTTTCAATTCATCAAAACGATTATGCTTGCCGTCAAGTCCGCCAGGAATAACCTCAACTTTTTTAATCCAACCCTCAGCCTCAAGTATCTTTGCTACTTCAAGTTTTAGCTTAGAGATCGGCAAAACAACCTCCGTTTTTTTAACGGCGGAAGCGTTTCTAATTCTTGTAAACATGTCTGCGATGGGATCCATCATATTTTTAGTAAAACTTAATAACTTATTACCAGCTGGATTTTGTGATACCCGGCAAATCGCCGTTATCCGCTAGTTCACGAAAACAAATGCGGCATAGCTTAAAATCACCAATAACACCGCGATTACGACCACAACGCCAGCAACGATTTATTTTGCGAGTGGAAAATTTTGGTTTTCTTTTTGCTTTTACAATTAATGCAGTTCTTGCCATATATATTTAAATTATTTGTTTTCTTTTTTAAATGGGAAGCCAATTTGGCGAAAAAGCTCTAAGCCTTCAGCTCTATTCTTAGCATTAGTCACCAAACAAACTTCTAAACCAAACATATTGTCAACATCCTCTAAATGAATTTCTGGGAAAGAAACAAATTCTCTTAAACCAACCGTTAAATTACCAGTTTTATCAACCGCCTTCTCACTAATTCCACGAAAATCACGAACACGAGGAAAAACAATGTTAACTAATTTTTCAACAAAATCATACATCCGATCACCGCGCAAAGTTACCTTAGCACCAATAGTCATACCTTCTCTAATCTTAAAAGCTGAAATAGATTTTTTAGCTTTAGTAAATACCGCTTTCTGACCGCTGAGAGTAGTTAGACCTCTAGCCACACTCTCCATAAACTCCTTTTCCTTAGAATGATGACCAAAACCAACATTGAGAACAACTTTTTCCAAACGAGGAACTAATTGACTATTTTTATAGCCAAACTCTTTCTGTAAAGCTGGGGTTATTTCTTTTTTATATTTATCTTTTAATCTCATATATTTATATTACTCAATTGTTTCCTGACACTTCTTACAAACTCTCATCTTTTTGCTCTTCCCTCCTTCAGGTTTTAATACCTTAAAGCCAACTCTAGTTGCCTTGCCGCATTTCGGACAAACAAGCGCCACGTTTGATATATCAATAAAAGCCGGAAATTCAATTCTTTGTCCTTTTTCCCCATTACGATTCGGTCTTAAGTGCTTAATCAACAAATTTAAACCCTCAACGCTCACGCGTCCTTCAGCAGGAGAAACCTGTAGTACCTTACCGATCTTTCCTTTGTCTTTGCCGGCAAGAATTTTTACTTTGTCATTCTTTTTGATATTCATATTATTCTTAATGGTATTTGATTACAAAACTTCAGGGGCTAGTGAAGCAATTTTAACAAAGCCAGCCCTTCTTATCTCACGTGCCACTGGACCAAAAATGCGAGTTCCCTTAGGTTCCTTCTTATCAACGTCATTAATTATTACAGCGGCATTATCACTAAAACGTAAATAAGAGCCATCAGCACGACGAATTTCTTTAGTTGTGCGAACAATTACCGCTTTTACTATATCTCCTTTTTTAATCGCTGCGTGTGGAATAGCGCTTTTTACCGCGCCAACAATAACATCGCCAATACGCGCATAACGTCTTCTAGTTCCACCTAAAACTTTAATGCACATAATTTCTTTAGCACCGGAATTATCAGCTATTTTTAAATATGTTTGTACTTGAATCATATATTTATATCTTGCTTCTTGAGATCATTACTTAATCAATCGCCAACGTTTATCACGACTCAACGGACGACATTCAACAAAAGAAACTTTGTCGCCAATCTTGTGTTCATTTTTTTCATCATGAACCTTATAACGACGACTGACAACATATCTCTTTTTATACTTTGGATGAACCTTAACCGTTTCCACTTTCACAATAACCGTCTTGTCATTTTGATCACCAACAACAACTCCGCTGAACTTTTTAACAATGGTCGCCGGTTTTGCTTTTTTTTCTATTGTCTGTGTTTTTTTAGCGGGCATATTATTATTTATTTAATAACGTTAAAATCTGAGCAATTAAATTACGAGTAGCGCGAATTTCGCGAACATTTTTTAATTGCTTATTAGAATCCTTGAAACGTAACTCTCGTAATTTTTCTTGATTAACTTTCAGTAATTCTTTTAGCTCTTGATTATTTTTTGTTGTTAGTTCTTTAAAATCCATATTTTTATTCAGATACTAAGATAAATTACTTTTTACTAATAAATTGACATTTAACTGGCAATTTATGACCAGCTGATTCCATGGCCTTCTTAGCCGTCGCCTCATCAGGACCCTCCATTTCAAACATAATCATGCCTGGTTTAACAATGGCAACATAATGATCAACCGCACCCTTTCCTTTACCCATCGGAATCTCTCCACCATGAGCGGTCACTGGTTTATCGGGAAAAATCCTAATCCAAATTCGTCCACCTTTCTTTATATATTTAGTCATCACCCGACGCGCTGCTTCAATCTGACGAGCCGATACCCAACAAGCTGTTAAACTCTTTAAGCCATAACTTCCAAAACTTATATTTAAATTGCGGGTAGCCTTACCGCCACGTCTTCGCTTATGATCTTTTCTCCATTTTGTTTTCTTTGGCATTAACATATATCAAAACATTATTTTATATATTAACTGGCAATCACTTCGCCTTTTTGAATTTCCTTTTCAAAAACTTCACCTTTATAAATCCAAACTTTTATTCCAATTGTGCCATAGGTTGTGTGGGCAGCGCCACGAGCATAATCAATATCTGCTCTTAAAGTTTGTAGCGGCACCTTGCCAGAAGATAACTTTTCAGTACGAGCAATTTCTGCACCATTTAAACGTCCGGAAACAACCACCTTAACTCCTAGAGCGCCAGCTCTCTCTACTCTGCTAATCGCCTGTTTCATTACACGACGAAAAGGCATTCTTTTTTCAATATCTAAAATCATTGATTGAACCACAATTTGAGCACTTAAATTAGAACGACTAGCTTCTTTTATATTCAAATTAATTTCACCCATGCGAAAATTTTTCAAAAATTTATCATGTAATTTCTTCTTCAATTCCTCAACACCATTGCCGCCCCGACCAATAATTAAGCCTGGCTTAGCGGTAGAAACAGTAATTTCTATTTTATTTAAACTACGCATTATTTCCACTTTATCAATGCCCGCTTCTTTAAATTCGCGAATCATGAATTTACGAATTAAAACATCTTGGCGAACATTTTTAATATATTGTTCACCATCCTCAAACCAAACAGAAGGCCAAGTCTTGGTGATCCCCATGCGTAGAATTTTCGGATTTACTTTTTTACCCATATAAATTAATCAATTTAATAACCAAACTTATATTTATTAACCGGCTTTACGTCTAAACATCTTAGCAGCATGACCTTTGCTACTTTCTTTTTTAGAAGCGCGTCCCTCCATGCGTGGATCAATTACTTCCGCTCCCTTTTCAGTAGCCACTTTCTTTACTCCTTTAGCAGATTTTTCACTTTCTGCCACTAATTTTTCTAATTTTATCGGATCAGCTGTTTTCACTACCTTCTTCTCTGCCTTGCCACTTTCTTTAATTTCCGCAATCACAATACTCAAGTGACAGCCACGCTTGCGAATAGAGGTGGCCCGACCATGGGCTTTAGGCATCCAACGTTTTAAAGTAGCCGCTTCATCAGAGCGGATTTCTTTAATATATAAATTATCGGCTTCTAAATTATAAGTATTAACCGCATTAGCAACCGCTGATTTTACTAAACCAGCAATCGGAGCAGCTGCTCTTTTATTGATGAATTTTAATTGATCAAGAGCAGCATTAACTGGCATCTTGCGAATAACATCAATAACCAGGCGAGTTTTTCGCGGCGACATTCTTAAATGTTTTAAACTGGCTTTTACTTCCATATATATTCAAATTATTTTTTATTTCCAGCTTGAGCTTTAGCCATCTTTCCACCATGACTAATAAATTTCTTAGTCGGAGAAAATTCACCTAAACGATGACCGACCATATTTTCAACTACATAAACAGGAACATGAGTCTTACCATTATGAACACCAAAAGTGAAACCTACCATTTCTGGGGTAATTGTAGCAGCTCTATCCCAAACTTTAATCACTGTTTTATCACCTGGTTTAAGGTTTTTAACCTTATTAACCAAGCGAGTATTTATGTATGGTCCTTTTTTTAGACTTCTGGACATATATCTTTTTATTACTAATTACAAATTATTTTCTCTTTGAGCGGCGTGAACGGCGTGAAATAATTAAACGATCGCTCTGATTTTTACGTCTCGTTTTAACACCCAAGGCTGGTTTACCCCATGGAGTCTTCGGATGCTTCAAACCAATCGGTTGCTTACCTTCACCACCTCCGTGTGGATGATCAACTGGATTCATTGCTGTACCACGTACCGTTGGACGAAGACCTAAATAACGATTACGCCCTGCTTTACCTAAAGAAAAATGACGTTTTTCTGGATTGCTAATCTGACCAATGGTGCATAAACATTCTTTTTTAACTTTCCGAATTTCACCTGAAGGCATTCTCAACTGAGCATACTTTCCTTCAATACCCATCACATAAACAACATTGCCAGCGCCACGCGCAATCTTTGCTCCTTGACCCGGTTCAAGCTCAACCAAACTAACAGCCATTCCCGCTGGAATAAATTTTAAAGGCAAAGCATTACCAACTTTCAATTCAATTAATTTTTTTGAACTCATAACTTTATCACCAACCACTAAACCAGCTGGAGCAATAATATACCTCTTTTCTCCATCAGCATAATTTAATAAAGCTAAGCGAGCACCACTACCTGGATTATATTCAATAGAAACAACAGTCGCTGGAATATCAAACTTTTCACGTTTAAAATCAATTAAGCGAATCTTGCGTTTAGCGCCACCACCACGATGACGAACCGTAATCTTGCCTTGGCTATTACGACCACCTCTCTTCTTTTTTGGAGCAAGCAATCTTTTTTCTGGACGAACTTTGCTTAAATCTTTAAAATCATCAAAAGTCGCCTGACGTCGCCCCGGAGTATTTGCTTTTACTTTTTTAATACCCATATATATTCAAATAATTGTCTTTAAAAATTAAACTCCTTCATAAATCTTAATTGACTGACCTTGAGGTAAAGTAATTACCGCCTTGCACCAATCTTTTCTTTGACCACGTATACGACCACGACTTACCTTCTTCCCCTTAACATTAGATAAATTTACTTTTAACGGCTTAATACCATAAATAGTTTCAATCGCCTTAGCCACCGCAATTTTATTAGCACCTTCGGAAACAACGAAAACATATTTATTTTGAGATACTAAATCGGTTGCTTTTTCAGTAATTAAAGGTTTAATAATAAATTTATGTGCATTTTCTTCTCTTCCTTTTTTTAAACTAGCACTAGTCTTTGCTGTCTTTGTAGAATCCGCATATAACTCTTGCATACTAACTGTCTTTTCTTTCGGAGCAGTCTTTTTTGCTAAAGCAGCCTTTGCTTTAGTTGAAGACTTTTCTGGTGCTTTGTCTTTTGTTTTTTTACTGCCAAATAAAGCCATATTTTTAAATAATTAAACAATTATTTATTATAACGTTCGGTCAACATTTTGATTGCGTTTTCCGATAATAATAAATTTCTATAGCCCAATAAATCAACTAAATTAATATTTTCAAAATTAATTATTTTTACTCCCTTTAGATTGCGAGCGGAATATTTAGTCTTTTCATTAGCTGCTTCATTAACCACTAAAACATTACGACGATCGGTATTTAAAACATTTTTTTCTAAGACCGTTAACATTTCGTTAAATTTCTTAGTTTTATATTCACCAAACTCTAAGCTATCAACAATCACTAAAGAATTAGTGGCTACCTTATCAGAAAAAGCCATAAACAAGGCCTTTTGTTTCATTTTCTGATTAATTTTCTTCTTAAAATTACGATCTTTAGTCGGACCAAAAGTTACACCACCACCAATCCAAATCGGAGAACGGTTTGAACCAGAGCGAGCTCGGCCAGTTCCCTTTTGTTTCCAAGGTTTTCTACCGCCACCTCTAACTTCACTTCTATCTTTAGTGCTAGCTAAAACTTGACGAGTATTAGCCATCTGAGCAACAACCGCTTGATGTAATAATTCATTATTAGCTTTAACTCCAAAAATTTTATCTGCTAACTCTAAATCTTTAACAGCAACAGCCGATTGATTGTAAACTTTTATCTTTAATGACATATAATAATCAATTACTTATTTACTTTGTGCTTGCTCTTTGCTTTCAGTAGCGGCAACTTCAGCCTTAACTTCTTCCTTAGTCTCTTCTTTTTTCTCTTCTTTAACTTCAGAATTTGCCTCAGCCTTAACTTCTTCCTTGCTTTCTTCCTTTTCTTCTTTAAGCTCCTTTACTTCTTCAGCTCCCTTCACCTCTTCAGCCTCAGAACTAGTTTCAACAACTACCTCTTTTTTAATATTTAATTTAATATCACCTTTACCCGTAATCATAATTAAACTATTAACCGCTCCTGGAATAGCGCCCTTAACATAAACAATACCCTTATCACCGTCAACGGAAACAACCTCTAAATTAGTAATGGTGATTCTATCACCACCCATACGTCCACCCATTTTTGTTCCCTTAAATACACGCGCTGGACCCTTAGGGCCAATAGCTCCACTCATTCTTTCTTGATCTTTATTTCCATGAGTTTTTCTAAAACCACCAAAACCATGTCTTTTAACAACACCCTGAAATCCTTTGCCTTTAGAAATCCCGGTAACATTAATAATATCACCCGCAGCAAAAGTCTCTACCGTAATGACATCTCCCTTTTTAAAGGTGCTGGCATCATCAACCCGAAACTCTTTCAAGTGAGCAGGTTTAATATTTAAATCTTTAACATGACCAATTTGGGGCTTGTTAATGTTTTTCTCTTTTTTATTACCAAAAGCTAATTGAACAGCTTCATAACCATCTTTTGCCTTAGTTTTCACTTGAGCAACTATACAAGGACCAGCTAAAACTGGGGTGACGGCTGCAACCTTATCGCCACTCCAAACTTGAGTCATGCTTAATTTTTTTCCTAAAATAAATTTCATATTTCTCTTTTTAAAACAAAAAACTGGTCTAAAACCAGCCCCAAAAATAAACTACAAAATAACAATGCTTGTTATTTTCTTAATATTATAGTTTTTTTGTTTCTGGTTTACCTCCAAATTTAGCTAATATTCAATTAAACACTTTCTAAAATAACAGAGTTATTTAATCTCTTTTTAGCTAATAAATATATTACTTTGTAATATTACTACATTTTTATTTCTACGTCAACTCCAGCTGGCAAATTAAGATTAGTCAAATCTTCAATCGTTTTAGCCGTCGGATCAATAATGTCAATCATGCGTTTATGGGTGCGCATTTCATATTGGTCACGTGCATCTTTATGGACAAAGGTGGAACGATTAACTGTGTATTTACGAATCTCTGTCGGTAGTGGAATAGGACCAAAAAACTGAGCGTCAGAACGTTCAATAGTTTCAATAATTGTTTTAGTTGATTGATCAATGATCTTATGATCAAAAGCCTTAATCTTAATTCTGATTCTCTGCTTAAATTCACTATTTTCTTTTTTGTTTTCGGACATAATTAATTTTTTAAATTGACACTACAACCCCGTCCTTTTTAATAAAAAAGAACGGGGCAAAGTATCTACTTATTTTGAAATCTTAGTCACTACACCGGCAGCAACAGTGCGTCCACCTTCGCGAATGGTAAACTTTTGCTTATCTTCTAAAGCGATAGGAGCAATAAGTTTAACATCTAAGCTAACGGTATCACCAGGCATAACCATTTCTGTGCCTGCTGGCAAAGTAATTTCACCAGTAACATCAGTAGTCTTGAAATAGAACTGTGGCTTATAACCATTAAAGAATGGTTTATGGCGTCCACCTTCTTCTTTAGTCAAGACAACTACTTCAGCGGTAAATTCAGTGTGTGGAGTAACTGATCCTGGTTTACAAAGAATTTGTCCACGCTCAACTTCATCTTTCTTAGTACCACGAAGTAAAATACCAGCATTATCACCAGCTCTACCTTCGTCTAAAGACTTGTTAAACATCTCAACACCAGTCACTGTGGTCTTTTTTGTTTCTGTTAAACCAACAATATCAACTTCATCACCAACTTTAACAATACCTCTTTCAATACGACCAGTAACTACGGTACCACGACCTTCAATGGAGAAAATATCTTCAATCGGCATTAAGAAAGGATGGTCAATATCACGAGTTGGCTCAGGGATATATTCATCCAAAGTTTTCATTAATTCCAAAATTGGAGCAGCATCAGGACCATCTGGGTTCTCTAAAGCCTTCAAAGCGGAACCACGAATAATTGGAGTGGTGTCGCCTGGGAAACCATATTTCTTTAATAAATCTCTAATTTCCTCCTCAACTAAATCAATTAATTCCTTATCCTCAACCATATCGCATTTATTTAAGAAAACGACAATATAAGGAACACCTACCTGACGAGCTAATAAGATATGCTCTCTAGTTTGAGGCATAGGTCCATCGGTAGCAGAAACAACTAAAATTGAACCGTCCATTTGAGCAGCGCCAGTGATCATGTTCTTAACATAATCAGCGTGTCCTGGACAGTCAACGTGAGCATAGTGTCTTGCTTCTGATTCATATTCAACGTGAGTAGTCGCGATAGTAATACCACGAGTCTTCTCTTCCGGAGCAGAATCAATTTCATTAACGCTTCTGCTAGACGCTTTCATGCCTTTAGCGTTGAAAACGGCTAACATAGCAGCTGTTAATGTAGTTTTCCCATGATCAACGTGGCCAATTGTACCGACGTTAACATGGGACTTAGTGCGTTCGTATTTATCTGTTGCCATGTTTTTTGTTGTGCGGCCCTCATTTAAGACGAGGTTTCTTTCCTGTGGGACCTAAATTAGATTCCTTGGAAACCAGCCGAACTAAATTAATTATTTATTATTTATTAAATTTTAACTAAAATTATTCAATCTTTTGCGCCCTATTCTTTACTTGTGGCGGAATTGACCAGGCTTTTTTTGCCTCCTCTTCCTCATCTGATGGGGGCGTATTCTCTTGATTTTTCCACAAAGAGATTTCGCGATTTATTTTATCAGTCAAATCCTCTTCTGTCAAATTTTCTTTTTTCGCTTCTAAGTCATTTTTTTCTGTATTCTTGGTATTTTTCTCAACTTCCCCCAAAGTCATTTCTGTATAACGATCAATGTCCATAATGACATAAGAATCAGCCGGAGCACTAGTATCAAACATAATAACGCGATCACCAGTCTTTTTTATTAAATTAAGAATTTTCTTTAACTGTTCTGGAAACATAAAATTAAACTTAATTTATTTTCTTACTTTTTTATCTGCCCTGCTTTTCCTTAATCGTTTCTAAAATATTTCTTGGAACTTCAGCGTAATTAGAAAATTCCATTGTATAATTAGCACGTCCTTGAGACATAGATCTCAAAGCAGTTGCATAACCAAACATTTCGGCTAACGGCACCTTTGCTCTAACTAATTTAATATTTGCCCGATCAGTCATTTCTTCAATCTGTCCACGTTTACTATTTAAATCACCAATAATATTACCCATGTATTCTTCTGGCATAGTTACTTCTACTTTCATGATTGGTTCTAATAATATTGGTTTTGCTTTCTGACAAGCTTCTTTAAAAGCATAAATAGCAGCTAATTTAAAAGCAATTTCTGAAGAGTCAACTTCATGATAAGAACCAAAGAAAACTGCCGCCTTAACATCAATCATTGGATAACCAGCTACCACGCCAGTCAAAACAGCTTCGCGAAAACCTTTTTCAATCGCCGGAATATATTCTCTAGGAATAATACCGCCCTTAATTTCATCAACAAACTCAATTCCCTTGCCTGGTTCTAACGGTTCAACTCGCAAAGAACAATGACCATACTGACCACGTCCCCCAGACTGTTTAATATATTTATGCTCGGCTTCGGCCACCGCTGTGATTGTTTCACGATATGACACTTGTGGGTTGCCGACATTTGCTTCCACATCAAATTCACGACGCATCCGATCAACAATAATATCTAAGTGTAATTCACCCATCCCAGAGATTAAAACCTGGTTAGTTTCTGGATCATTTTCTACACGGAAAGTCGGATCCTCTTCTGCTAAGCGCTGTAAAGCCACTCCCATTTTTTCTTGGTCAGCCTTAGTTTTTGGCTCAACCGCAATCTTAATAACTGGCTCTGGGAAAGCAATAGATTCTAATAAAACTTCATTATTTTCAGCACATAAAGTATTACCAGTCGTCGCATTCTTTAAACCAATAACGGCCGCGATATCACCAGCGTAAACTTCTTTAATTTCTTCGCGGTGATTAGCGTGTAAACGAACAATACGACCAACTCTTTCCTTTGTTCCTTTAGAAGAATTAACAATATAAGAACCAGCTGTTAATACGCCTTGATAAACACGGACAAAACATAATTTACCGACAAAAGGATCCGTGGCAATTTTAAAAGCTAAACCGACAAAAGGCTTATTATCATCGGCTGTAACCGGATATTTCTTTTCCTCATCCTGAACATCAGTTGCTTCTATTTCTGCCACATCAAGAGGAGATGGTAAATAATCAGTCACCGCATCCAAAACTAATTGGATACCGATATTTTGCAAAGCAGTGCCACATAAAACTGGATATAAAGAATTAGAAATTACTCCTTTTCTAATAGCTGCTTTTAATTCTTCAATACTTATTTCCTGCCCATTTAAATATTTTTCCATGGTTGCCTCATCACACTCAACTGCCTTTTCCACTAATTCATTATGAAATTGATCAACTTTAGCTTTCATGTCTTCGGGAATTTCAATTTCTTTAATTTCTACTCCATTAAAGCCAGAAAAGGTATAAGCCTTCTTCTCTAAAATATCAATCACCCCAACTAAATCACTTTCTGCGCCAATTGGTAATTGAATAGCCACTGCTTTAGGATTTAAACGAGTGCGAATAGACTCTAAACTCATATAAAAGTCCGCACCTGTTTTATCCATTTTATTAATAAAGCAAAGACGAGGAACATGGTATTTATCCGCTTGACGCCACACAGTTTCAGACTGTGGCTCAACACCAGCCTGACCATCAAAAACTGCCACTGCTCCATCTAAAACACGTAGAGAACGTTCAACTTCAACGGTAAAGTCAACGTGTCCGGGAGTATCAATAATATTAATTTTCTTATTTTTCCAAAAACAAGTAGTAGCAGCGGAGGTAATAGTAATACCTCTTTCTTTTTCCTGCTCCATCCAATCCATATCAGCCATTCCTTCATGTGTTTCGCCAATTTTATGTTTTTTCCCAGTATAAAATAAAACACGCTCTGTAAAAGTAGTTTTACCAGCATCAATGTGCGCCATGATACCAATGTTTCTAATTTGTTCTAACGCATAATCTCGGGCCATATATTATTCTAAAATTAATTTTATATTTTTATTATCTAGAAAAATGAGCAAAAGCTTTATTAGCCTCAGCCATCTTATGAACTGCTTCTCTCTTTTTAACAGCAGAACCTTCGCCATTAGAAGCATCAAAAATTTCAGCAGCTAATTTTTCTGCCGTAGAACGACCTTTGCGATCATTAGCCGCATCAATAATCCAATTACAACCTAAAAAGTAGCGTCTTTCACCACGAACCTGAAAAGGAACTTGGTAGTTAGCGCCACCAACACGTTTACCACGAACTTCTACTAGTGGAGAAACTTTTTTAATTGCTTTATTAAAAATATGCCTAGGGTCTTGCTTGGTTTTGTCTTTCAAGATATCAAAAGCACTATAGACAATTTTCTCGGCTACCGACTTCTTGCCTCTTTCCATGACATAATTAATAAATTTAGCGATATTTTTATCGTTGTATTTTGCGTCACCTTCAATGGCTCTCTTGGGAGCTGGTTTTCCTCTCATAATATTTTAAATTATTTATTCTTTGGTTTTTTAGCGCCATAACGACTACGTCCTTGTCTTCTAGCTTCAACACCGGAAGCATCAAAAACACCACGCACAATCTTGTAGCGAACACCTGGTAAATCTTTAGTTTTACCGCCTTTAACTAAAACAATAGAGTGCTCCTGTAAATTATGCCCCATGCCAGGAATATAAGCAGTTACTTCCATGCCATTAGATAGGCGAACACGAGCAATTTTGCGCAAAGCAGAGTTTGGTTTTTTCGGCGTAGTTGTGGTCACCTTTAAACATACCCCTTGTTTAAAAGGAGCACCTTTAGCAGTTTCTTTTTTCTTGCGATGCAAAGAATCAAGATTAACATGCAGAGCAATAGCATTGCGTCTTTGACCAATTTTTTTTCTACCACGATTTACTAACTGATTAATAGTTGGCATAATTCTTATTGAATTTAGTTGAATTTAAGCTAAATTTAAATTGAAATACAATATAAATATATTAAAAATAATCCTGAATTGTCAGGACGAATTTTTCACTAATTTTTGACACTAATTTAATTTAACAAAATCTAAAATATAAGTCAAGATATTTGAGGCACTAAAAGACATTTTAGAGCTTAATTTTAAAACACAACGATAATTTTATATAAAAACTCAACCGCTGGAACAATGAGGTCGCCAGCCAGCATAATAAACAGTAAAATAAAAATAAAACCATATCTTTCCAGGCTTAGGTATTTTTGCCGAGCTTTTGCCGGCAAAAAAGCAGCTAAAATCTTAGAGCCATCTAATGGCGGTATCGGTATTAAATTAAAAATCATTAAAATTAAATTAATGGTGATAATTGTGCTTATTAAAAAAACAAAGGTTAAGCTGCTCAATGGCACTAATCTTAAAAATAAGCCAAAAAATATGGCTACAATCAGATTACCCAAAGGACCAGCTAGAGCTACCTTAGCCTCGCCATATTTTTTATCTTTTAAATTATAAGGGTTATAAGGAACCGGTTTTGCCCAACCAAAAACAAAGGGCATATTACTAACAACCATAATTAAAGGCAGTAAAAATGAGCCAAACCAGTCAAGATGAGCAAAAGGATTAAAAGTTAGGCGCCCAGCATCTTTAGCGGTTGAATCGCCCAGACGATAAGCCATCCAACCATGCATGTATTCATGGATAATGGCTGAGAAAATTAAAACAATTATTTGAAAAACATAAATCATATATAAACATTCTAGCAAACTTGATTAATTTTTAAAATACTGTTAGAATAAAACCATTATTTAAATAAATTAGCTTACTAAGGAACTAATATGGCAAAAAAATGTGATTTATGCGGCCGCGGAGCAACTAAAGGCGCTTCTCGCTCTCATTCTAAAGTTAAAACTCTAAAGAAGCAAAATATTAACCTACAATCAAAAACAATTGATGGTTTAAAAGTTAAAGTTTGCACTGCCTGTCTTCGCACTATGGCTAAACCAGCTCGTGTTAAGGCTAAAAGAAAACCGGCCCTAAAAACTAAAGCTGCTTAAATTTAGTAAAATTTTTTAGATAAAAACCGCTTAAAGTTAAGCGGTTTTTTGTTTGTCAACTAAATAATTTTAGACTTCCCACCTGCTCTATATTACCTTGATGAAATTTAATTTACCTTTCTGTAAAACAGCCTTAGTCGGAACAATAAAAGATAAATCCTTAATCACTTCCCCGTTAACTTTTACGCCTCCTTGCTCAATTATTCTTTTTGCATCAGATTTTGAAGAAGCTAATTGAGTCTCTACTAAAACAGAAACAATATTATATTCACTCGGCTTGAACTCTTTTATTTCATCAGGAATTTCTTTGTTAGAAACTGTTTTAATAAAATACTCCTGGGCCGCCCTAGCCGCTTCCTCCGAATGATACATGCGAACAATTTCACTAGCCAATTTCATTTTAATATCACGTGGATTAGCCCCATCTTTCAAAGATTGTTCATAATCTTTAATTGTCTCTAAACTAACCCGCGTTGTTAAGGTAAAATATTTAATAATAAACTCATCTTTTAAGGACATAATTTTACCAAACATATCATTAGGTTCATCAAGTAAATTAACAGAATTGCCAAAACTTGAACTCATTTTTCTACCATCTAAACCTTCAATTAGGGGATTAGTAATAATATCTTGCGGCTCTTGACCATATAATCGCTGTAGATCTCTACCGGCCAATAAATTAAAACGCTGATCTGCTCCGCCAATTTCTACATCCGCTTTAATTTGCACCGAATCATAACCCTGCATTAACGGATACAATAATTCACGTAACGAAACTCTTTTGCCAGCCTCTAAACGACGAGCAATATTATCACGAGAAATAAATTCATTTAAAGAAAAGGCGTTAGCTTGATGACTAATTTCTTTATAAGTTAGAGTCTTTAGCCATTCACTATTGTAATGTATTTCTGTTTTATTAATATCAATAATCTTAGCCGCTTGAGCAATATAGGTTTGTAAATTTTCCTTAACCATTTCCTCGGATAACATTGGTCGTTCGCTATCTTTATCAGAAGTATCGCCAATCACTCCTGTAAAATCACCGATAATAAAAACAATCTGATGGCCAGCTTGCTGAAAATCTCTCAATTTCAACAAAGGAATAGCTCGCCCTAAATGAATATTTTTACTAGTCGGATCAATGCCTAATTTTATTCTTAAAATCTGGCCACTTTGCAATTTCTTTTCTAAATTAGCTCGGTCAATAATTTCCTCAACTCCCCGATTAAGTATTTCCTCAATTTGTATTTGCTTTGTCTTCATATATTTTCCTTTATTTTCTTTAATTATAAGTAAATCTTACTATTTAATATTAAAGTCGTCAATTAAACCGCGTAGCCAAACGGCGTCGCCCTAAAATCACTAAACAAAATAAAATTCCATAATAAATCGCCCCCGCCAACCAATTAAAACCCTTTATTGTTATCGCCGCCCAACTTGGCTCAGCTAAAAAATTAGAAACAACAAAAATATACTTCAGTAGAAGATAGGACGGAAAAAACCATAAAACTCCCAAAAATGGCATAATAATACTTAAAAATAAGGCAATAATTAATCCAGCTAAAAGGGGCGAAAAAGTCCATAAAACCAAAACATTAGCTAAAGGCGCAATCACAGATAATTGCTTAAAATTAACTAGCGCTATTGGCAAAATAACAATTTGTGACACCAGGGTTAAATTAACTGTATCAATTAATGTCATAATTATTTTTTCCATTCTCTTTTTTAATTTTAATTTATTCCTCAACTTATCTTTCAAAATTTCTCCAAAGGGATAAATATAAATAATTCCCAAGATGGCCATAAACGATAATTGAAAACCAATATCACTTTTAAGGAGTCGTGGATTAAAAGCCAGCATCACCGCTGCCGAAAAAATTAAAGCTCTAATCAATGAGCTATGACGACAATAATAAATAGCTAAAAAAGCTAAACCACCCATAATGGCTGAACGCACCGCCGAAGCAGAAAGCCCAGTTATTAATGGATATAAAAATAAAAAAACAAAAACTATTTTTAAAGCTAAACGTCGCCTTAAACCAAATGCTAGGAGAAAATTAATTAGCATTGCACTCATAATTGTAATATGCGAACCAGAAATAGCAATCATGTGGCTTAAACCAACTCGCGAAAAAACTTCTAAATCTTCCTGTAAAACAGTACGACGATAACCTAGTAAAATTGCCTTCGCTAAACCCGCTTCTGGTTCTGGTAAATTAGTATTTATTTTAGCGGCCAAAAATTGCTTAGCATCTAACAAGCAGCCAAAAATTTTTTGCCCTAAACTTAATCTCCCGGTGACTATTTCAATTTTGGGATAATATATCACCGAATAAATATTATAACGCGCTAAATAATTTCCATAATCAAAATCGGTAAAAGTTGGTGGACTTCTTAATTCACCACTAATCATTAAAAAATCACCATAATCATACTGGGGATAAAGATTGGTAGTCACCAAAACCTGACCAGCCTTTTTCCCTAAGACACAAACCGTCAACCGCCGACTTTTATAGTCTACATCCGCCTCCTCACAAACATAGCCAGTGAAAGTTAATCGCCGTCCATTATAATAAGCAATTTCATCCTTTGAGCTTTCATGTTTAAATCCTGTAGGCAATAAACTCAAAATAAAAATCAACCCAATAAAACTGAGGTTAATGATAAAAAATATCTGGGCTGAGGAAAATTTTTTCTGGCTACTTGAATAATTTTTCTTAAAAGAAAAGACAGACATATAAGCTCACTAAAATAAAAAAAACCGCTACTTGTTAGTAACGGCACTATAACAAAAATCAGTTAAAGATATTTTAAATTTTTTCTAAATAAACTCTAAAATTAATTATTTTTTTCCCAACGCAAATAAGCCTCCATTAATGGCTCTAAATCACCATCCAAAACAGCCTCCACATCAGCAGTTTCATAATCAGTGCGATGGTCTTTAACTAAACGCCTTCCATACAAAAAATATGAACGAATTTGCCTGCCCCACTCAGCTTTCTTAACCCCACCTTTTAACTTCTTTTCAGTCTCCTCTTTTTTTTCAGCTGCTAATTGAAATAATTTTGATTTTAAGATATTCAAAGCATTTTCCTTGTTTTGATGTTGCGAGCGCTCTGTCTGACAAGAAACAGTAATGCCAGTCGGAAGATGAACAAGGCGCACTGCTGAATCAGTCATATTAACACTTTGCCCTCCCGGTCCACTAGAGCGAAAAACATCAATCCGCAAATCTTCATTTTTAATCACAATCGTTTCATCATCTTTTATCTCGGGGATTACTTCTACTAAAGCAAAAGAGGTTTGACGTAAACCATCGGCATTAAACGGTGAATTGCGTAATAAACGATGAACACCGTTTTCACTTTTTAAATAAGCATAAGCCCAGGGCCCAGCAATCCGTAAAGTCGCGCTCTTTAGTCCTGCCTCATTGCCATAATTAACATCTAAAATTTCCACTTGCCAACCTTTACGCTCAGCAAATCGTAAATACATCCGTTCAAGCATCTGCGCCCAATCCTGAGCGTCTACACCGCCTGTGCCAGCGTGTAAAGATAATAAAACATTATAATGATCATATTTACCAGAAAATAAAGACATAAACTCTAAGCGGGCAAATTCTGCTTCTAGTTCTTCATATTTTTTCTGCACCTCAACAGACAATTCCTGACTATTTTCCTGATTAAGTAAAACAGCCATTTCCTCTATCTCTTTAATCTCTTTTTCAAGCGCTAACCAATCCTTTGTTTCAGTTGCTAAATTTTCGGCAGCTTGACTAATTTTAATAGCGGCCACTTGATCACTCCAAAAATCCGCCTGAGACATTTTTAGGCGCAATTTCTTTTCCTCGGCCACCTTGCCATCAATATCTAAAAGCGCTTTTGTTTTCAAAAAGCGTTCACCTAATCCCGTTATTTTTTCTAAAAGATTGTTCATATAAATTATTATAACACTTGTTTTTTAATAAACAAAAAGCCCCACTTTCGGGACTTTTTGCTATCTAAACAAATATAAATAATTAACGTTTGCTCCACTGTGGGGCCTTTCTTGCTTTGCGTAAACCTGGTTTCTTTCTTTCTACCTGTCTCGGATCACGAGTTAAGAAATTATTAGCCTTCAAAGACTCCTTAGTTTCTGGGAAAAGAGTTAAAATGGCTCGCGAAATACCTAAACGTACTGCCTCAACTTGTCCCTTCTTTCCGCCACCAGAAACAATAATTGAAAAATTAAAATCACGAAGATGACCAGTAACTTTTAGAGGTTGTAAAATTAAACCAAAATCTTCTTTAGGAAAATATTCACTAGCCCGTTTACCGTTAATCATAATTATACCCTTACCGCCCTCATATAAACGAACTTGAGCAACCGCTCGTTTACGGCGACCAACTGCTGGCGTATATTTTCCAGAAAAATCAGCCGTTTCATTTTTCGCCCAATCCTTTTCTTCATCAAGATTGTCTACTTCATTTATTGCAACGACATCATCGTCCATCATCATTTCTTGTTTCTTTTTTTCGGCCATATTATTTAATAATTAATCTTTTTAACATATTAACACGCAATTTCGTATCTGGAAGCATTTCGCGTACCGCCCGATACAAAACATTACCGGGATCAGCTTCAAAAACATCACTTAATTTCTTACTCTTTAAACCACCTATATAACCAGAATGGTGATAATATTGCTTTTGTTCAAGCTTTTTGCCGGTAAATTTCATCTTATCAACATTCCTAACTTCAACAATATCACCCAAATCTAAATGGGGCTGATATTCTGGCTTATTCTTCCCTCGTAAAAGAGTAGCGATTTTAGTAGCTAAACGACCAACGGTTAAATCGGTAGCATCTAATTGATGTAATTTTCTTTCAATATTTTTCATATTATTATACTAATTCAATCTGGACCATTTCGGCACCATCACCGGCGCGAACACCTAATTTAGTTATCCGAGTATATCCCCCCGGACGATCTTTATAGCGAACACCGAGAACTTCAATCGCTTTCTTAACTGAATTCTTTTGAAGAAGGGTTTTAATTAAACCACGACGAGCCACCAAATCTCCAGTCTTTGATAAAGTGATCATTCTTTCAACTAGAGGGCGAACTGCCTGTGCTTTAGCTTTAGTAGTTTTGACTTTTTCGTATAAAATAATACTTGAAGCTAAATTACGTAGCATCAATTCTCTCGGACCCTTCTGACGACCTAAAATTTTATTTTTATTTCTGTGACGCATATCAACTAGTTTACTAATTATTTTTTAGTTTTCTTTTTTGTCTCTTTTACTTCTTTCTTTTCTTTTTTCTCTTTCTTTTCCTTCTTCTCTTTTTTCTCAACTACTTCCTCTTTTTTTACTATTTTTTCCTCCACTACCTCTTCACTTTCCTCATTTTCCACAACCTCAATTTCTTCTTTAGTCTCCACCTTTTCTGCAGCAATTGCTCCTGGCAAAAGCGCACTAAATTGATCAACTAAAATCTTTACTGCTTTATCAAAAGCCTCTTTAGGAGTAATTGTTCCATCAGTTTTAATATTTAAAATCAATTTATCCCAATTAGTCATTTTACCAATACGAGTATTTTCCACATTCAAAGAAACAAGCGCTACTGGAGAAAACATTGAATCAATTTCAATATAACCAAGCTCACGATTCTCTTTTTTATTTCCCTCTGACATCTTATAACCCTGACCACCCTTAACAATAATTTCCATTTCTAGGCTACCATTATCATCGCTGATGTTAGCAATCACTAATTTTGGATTAACTATTTCTACTTGGCTATTTTTAGTAATATCAGCGGCTGTAACCGTTTTCTTGCCTTTTGCTTTTAATTCCAAACGAACTTCTTCTTCAGTAAATATTTTCAAACGTAATTGCTTTAAATTCAAAATAATCTCTAAAACATCCTCTTTAATGTTTGGCAAAGCCATAAATTCATGGCTAGCACCCTTAATTTTAACTCCAATTACAGCAGCACCCGAAAGAGATGACAATAAAACCCGACGTAAAGAGTTTCCCAAAGTCATTCCATAACCCGGAAATAAAGGCTCAACGGTAATAATTCCTTCGTTCGGATTATTCCCCGTTTTAAAATCAATTTTTTTAGGCAAGGCGATATTATTTTGCATATATTTTTTTATTTTGAATAGTACTCAATAATCATTGAGACATTAATGTTTTGTGGTAAATCTGCGTCCTGCGGTTCGTGCAAAACTTTAGCGCTTAACTCTTTGTAATCAAAATTTAACCAACTTGGTCTTTCCGCCTTCTTAATCTTCTCTCCAATTTCTTTAAAGAAGCGGCTATTTTGACTGCTCTTCTTAACTTTAATAACTTGACCCTCCTTAACAATTAATGACGGAATACTAGCTTTACGACCATTAATAGAAAAATGGCCATGAGTCACCATTTGTCTAGCCTGGGAACGTGATGAAGCAAGACCAAGGCGATAAATAACATTATCTAAACGCATTTCTAATAATTTTAAGAAATTCTTACCAGCATCACCCTTTTTAGCCGCAGCCTTCTGATAAGTTAAGCGAAATTGCTTTTCCAATAAACCATAATACTTCTTCGCTTTTTGCTTTTCTTGTAATTGCTCACCATAACCACTTAAACGCTTGCGACCTTTAGGGCCATGAAAGCCAGGGACATAATTACGCTTAACTAACGCACACTTTGGGCTAGCGCAACGCTCTCCTTTTAAAAATAATTTCTCGCCGATACGACGGCATTGTTTACATTTACTATCAATATTTCTTCCCATATTATATGTTATTATTAAACTCTACGTGGTTTCTTAGGACGACAGCCATTATGAGGAACTGGAGTAATATCTTTAATGGCAGTAACTTCTAAACCATTAGCATTTAAAGCACGAATAGCTGCTTCTCTGCCAGTGCCAACACCAGAAACAAAAACACTAATTTCCTGCAAGCCGTATTCTTCTTTAGCTTTCTGAACAGCAATCTTGGTAATAATTTGGGCAGCATAAGGGGTTGCTTTTTTAGCACCCTTAAATCCAGCTAAACCGGCGCTAGCCCAAGATAAAACATCTCCGTTCGCGTCGGTCAAGGTCACCATTGTGTTATTATAAGTTGCTTGAATATAAGCACGACCAGCTTTAACAACTCGGGCGACTTTTTTCTTCTTTTTCTTAATTAATTTCTTTTTCGCTCTAGCTTGCTTATTTTTTTCTAACTTTTGTTTTATTTCCTCCGGCAATTCTTCATTACTGGAATCAAAAGAGAAATCTTCTACCTCTTTCTCCTCTTTATTCTCTTTAACTTCAGCCTTAAGCTCAGGAACATCTTTTATTTCCTTTACTTCTTCACTGACTGCCTCTTTTTTTACTTCTTCAGACATATTTTAATACTAATAAATGCTAATATAATTTATTATAAACTAAGTCTTTTGCGCTCCAGCCTTAGATTTACCACTACCCATGGTAACTCGTTTATTCCCGCGAACAGTTCGGCTATTAGTTTTCGTTCTTTGCCCTCTCACTGGTAGATGTTTAACATGGCGAGAGCCACGATAACAATCTATTTCACGTAGACGCTTAATATTAGCTTGAACCTCGCGACGCAAATCACCTTCAACGGCATATTTTTTTTCAATAATTTCACGGAGACGATTTACCTCATCCTCTTTTAAATCTTTAACTCTAGTATCCCGGTTAACCTTGGCTTCAGCCAAAATCTTATTTGATCTAGATTGACCGATACCGTGGATATAAGTTAAAGCAATTTCTACTCTTTTTTCGTTGGGAATATTAACTCCCGCAATTCTTACTGCCATAATATTAAAAAATTACCCTTGTCTTTGTTTATGTTTAGGGTTTTTGCAAATTACATGAACACGACCTTTTCGTCTCACAATTTTACAATCTTTACAAATTTTTTTAGCACTAGCTCTTACCTTCATATTGAAAATCTAAATTTATAGTCTTACTTAATTCATTCAAGTTAAATTACAGACGATAGACAATTCGCCCCTTAGTTAAATCGTAAGGACTAATTTGTAATTTTACTTTATCTCCGGGCAAGAGACGAATTTTATTCATTCTCATTTTCCCAGATAAATGAGCTAATAGCTCATGGCCATTCTCTAATTTTATTTTAAAATTAGCAGCTGGCATAAGCTCCAGCACCTCGCCCTGCATCTCAATAAAATCCTTGGCATTAAGGGTTGAAGAGCTGTCACTCATATTTTCTCTATCTTTTGACATTAACACAAAAAAATTTNATAAANACTTTTTATCTGCTTTATCAAAATCTTATTATAAAAAATCAATTTTTCTAATAATATTCTTAATAAAATTTATTATAGAGATAAGCGTTTAAATTGTCAAGAGTTCGCTTTAAAAATAGCCAAAAATCAATAATTACTCTAAGATTGCTTTAATTCTTCTCACTCCAGCACTAGAAGCTTCTTCTTTTTGAATCTTAAAATGCCCTAATGTTCCAGTATTTTTTACATGAGGACCACCACAAATCTCTTGAGAAAAAGCACCTTCAATATCAGGTTGCTGATCTGCTTTTAAATGACAAGCGCTATATACTTTTACTTTCTCGCCATACTTAGATTCAAAAACACCCATCGCTCCTCTCTTCTTTGCCTCCTCAAGTGATAATTCTTCACAAATAACTTCATAATTTTCCGCAATCGCCTGATTAACTAAATCTTCAACTTTTTTTAGTTGCTCGGCAGTCATTTTTTCTGGATGAGAAAAATCAAGACGCAAACGCTCTGCTGTGATATTACTTCCTCGCTGAAAAACATGATCACCTAAAACTTGACGTAAAGCAGCTAATAATAAATGAGCAGCTGTATGCAGCTTAGTAGTCGCCTCACCAGCATCCGCTAAGCCACCTTTAAATTTACCAGCTGCGGCCGTCCGAGAAAGTGCCTGGTGTTTTTTTAACTCTGCCTCAAAACCAGCCCGATCAATAGTGATGCCATTTTCCTTAGCTAGCTCTTCAGTTATTTCAAAAGGAAAACCGTAACTTTGATATAAATTAAAAGCCGCCACACCATCAATGCCATTAACTGCTATTTTTTTAAACTCCGCTAAACCTTTTTCTAAAGTACGCAAAAACTTTTCTTCTTCTTTTTTAAATTCCGTAAAAATAAATTCTTTATTTTTAACTAACTCCGGATAAGCAAGAGCATAATCATCAACCACTACTTGAGCAATCTTATCTACCCAGGCTTCTTGAGTGATTCCTAATTGACGACCAAAACGAATCGCGCGACGCAACAAACGACGAACAATATAGCCTTGATCAGTATTTGAAGGAGCAACTCCCTTATTATCACCAACAATAAAAGTAGCTGCCTTAATATGATCAGCAATTACTTCAAAACTACGTGTATCTTCCTCATATTTTTTACCAGACAATTCCTCTATCTTAGCAATTATACGACTAAATAAATCACCTTTAAAAATACTATCTTTTTCTTGCAAAACCATAGCAATTCTTTCTAGACCACCACCAAAATCAACATTTTTATTTTTTAATTCCTCCCAACCTGCGGCCGTCTTCTTGTACTGCATAAATACTGAATTACCAATTTCTAAAAAACGTCCGCAATCACAATTAAGGTGGCAATGAGGTCCAAACTTTGGATCATGTGGTTTGCCGGTATCATAAAAAGTTTCACTATCGGGTCCACCTGGTTCACCAATTGTTTCCCCTCGCATCCACCAATTCTTATCTCTATAAGGGAAAATCCTCATGCGACTAAAATCTATTTCTTGTCCCGGGCCATCCTCTCCTTTACCAAAAGTAGTTGGTCCTTCTTCGGCTGTAATTCCATATTTAGCAAATAGCTCTTTTAAAACTTTAATAGACTCCTCGTCTTTTTCAATTTTTCCATCTTCACTACCAGCATAAACACTTTGATAAACTCTCTGAGGATCTAAACCTAATTCTTCAAACAGAAATTGGTACCACCAAGTCAACTGTTCAGTTTTAAAATAATCACCAAAGGACCAGTTGCCCAACATCTCAAAAAAAGTATTATGACGCTTATCGCCAACCTCATCAATATCATCAGCGCGAAAACATTTTTGGCTATCAACCAAGCGCGAACCAGCGGGATGAGCTTCGCCTAATAAATATGGAATTAAGGGATGCATGCCAGCCGTAGTAAATAAAACTGTCGGATCATTTTCAGGAATTAAAGAAGCGCTTGAAATAACAGCGTGGCCACGAGCGGCAAAAAAATCTAAATATTTTTGTCTAATTTCACTTGAAGTCATATAACTTAAACATTATCATTACTAATTATTAACCCATTCTATATTACTCTAACTTCCTCCACTAAATCAACCCCAAATTTTTTATTAACTGCTTTTTTTACTTTCTCAGCTAACGCTAAAATATCTTTAGCTTGGGCGCCACCATGATTAACTAAAATTAAAGCTTGTTTTTCATACATACTCACTTTGCCAAAACGCTTTCCCTTAAAACCAGCTTGCTCAATTAACCAACCTGAGGGAATCTTAATTTTCTTATTATCACTCTGAAAATATGGCATCTCTGGATATTTTTTCAATAAAGATTTAAATTTTCGCTCGCTGATTTCAATGTTTTTAAAATAAGAACCAGCATTCGGCAGAACTCCGGGATTAGGCAATTTGCTATTTCTAATGTCAGTAATAACATTAACAATATCACGCAAACATGGTTCAGTTATTTTTCTTTTAGCTAATTCAGTCTTTAAGGGAGCATAAGTTAACTTAAAATTAGGCTTCCGACTTAATTTCACCACCACCGAATAAATAAAATACTTCCCTTTTAATTTATTCTTAAAAATACTATCACGATAAGCGAATAAACAATCTGCTGCCGAAAAAATTTTTTCATGACCAGTTTTAAGATTAATCGCTTTTAAATGATAAAAAACATCTTTTAATTCTACGCCATAAGCACCAATATTTTGAATTGGTGCTGCTCCCACTGTGCCATAAATTAAAAACAAATTCTCTAAACCATACAATCCTTGATTAACAGTGAAGTTAACAAACTTCGTCCATGATTCACCGCCTTTGCCCTCAACTAAAGCATAATCATCATTTTTATCAATAATTTCCATCCCCTTAATCTCATTCTTAATAACTAATCCTTTTATTTTTTGACTAATTAAAATATTTGAGCCACCCCCGAGAATAAAAATTGGCTGCTTATTTTCTTTGGCCCAAATAATTGCCGCTCTTAAATCTTGTACATTTTTAACAATCACAAAAAACTCGGCCGCTTGTTTAAGGCGAAAAGTATTAAATGGAGTTAAATCAATATTTTCCTTAATTTTGATCATAAATTATTTTTTCTTCAATAAAATATCAGCCACCCGAAAAATATCCCCCGCGCCCATCAATAACAAAACATCTTGATGATTTAGTTTCTTTTTTAAATATGTAGCTACTTGTGGGATGGTGGCAATAGCCTTCACTTTTTGCTTTATTCCCTGTTGCTGATTATGCTCTTTTATCTTTTTAGCTAATTGAGCGCTAGATACACCACCCTGTTTTTCACGGGCTGAACCATAAATATCTAAAATAATCAGCTCATCAGTTAAAGCAAAACTAGTTACAAAATCTTTAAACAAAGCCTTAGTTCTAGTAAAAGTATGAGGATGAAAAACGGTAATTAAATTTTTCCTTTGTTCGCGTGCCCTAATCGCTTCTAAAGTAGCCTTTATTTCTGTTGGATGATGGGCATAATCATCAATAATCAAAGCTCCTTTATATTTCCCTAACACCTGGGCGCGCCGTTCTGTGCCTTGGAAACTGCCCAAATATTTTTTGATATCCGATAGTGAAACTCCAAGCACGCGACTAGCCGCAATAACTGCTAAAGCATTAAAAACATTATGTTTGCCCCAAAGACTAATTTTAAACTCTCCCCAATCATTAACGGAAAAATATTGATAACCATTTTTTATTTTTAAATTAGTCGCTAAATAATTAACCGTGGGCACAGTAGCCTCAGTATCAGCTACATCATAAGTAATCACCGGTCCACCACTATATTTTTTTATTTTACTTATTTCCTGATCGCGATTATTAATTACTAAAAAACCAGTCGGCGAAATTTTCTTAATAAAATCAGCAAAAACCTTTGTATAAGCCGCTTGATTCGGAAAAAAATCTGGATGATCAAATTCAATATTATTTAAAACTACGCCCCAAGGTTGAAAATATTGTAATTTATTTTGATATTCATCAACCTCTGCTATAAAATACTTTGACTGACCCAATAAACTACTACCATTAAACTGGGGCACTCGTGAACCAACTAAAACATTCGGTGATTTACCCGCCTGTTGTAAAACATAACCCAGCCAAGCAGAAGTAGTGGTCTTGCCATGACTACCACAAACAGCAATGCCACGATAATCATTAAACACTCGCCCCAGAGCTTCAGCATAAGAAATCACGGCAACTTTCCTAAAACGCTCCGGATTATTCTTAATCATGGCCATTTCCGGATTATTGCTGGCAGAAAAAGCTGAAGAATAAATAATTACATCTAAGTGAGCAGGAATATTTTTCTCGGCAAAAGGCGAAAAAACTTTTATTTTTTCCTTCTTCAAAACCTGATCCGTTAAAAATGTGTCCACAATATCAGAGCCAGAAACATTATTTCCCTTCTCCTTCAAAAACTGAGCCAACATGGTCATGCCCACCCCCTTAATGCCAATAAAATAAATATTCTTTTTTTTAATCTGCTTCTTCATTATTTTTATAATTAATAATTTTCCAAATAATGGCCGTTATGTTTTCTGCTCCAGCTGGTTTCATGCTTTGAGAAATATTATCACTTAACTCCGCTCTTAGTTTTTCATTCTCTAAAACAGTTTTTATTTCTGCACTTAAACTTTTTGCTGATAACTGTTCCTGATCTAAGACAATTGCTGCTTTTTTATCTCTAAAAAAATCAGCATTATCTTCTTGGTGGGAATGCGGTATGGGAATAAGAATAGCTGGTTTAGCATAAAAAGCAATTTCCGTTAAAGCGCTTAAACCACAGCGCGAGACAATTAAATCAGCTGCTCTCAATAAATTAATAAACTCCTTACTCTCCACAAATTCAATCGCTTGATAGCTACCAATAAATTGCTCTAATTCAGGTTTTATTTTTTTAGCTATTTCTGGATGCTTGCCTTGGCCAGTTAAATTAATAATCTGGCAAAAAGACAAGAGATTTGGTAAAGCTTCGGCAACTAAATCATTAATTACTGAGGCACCAGTGCCACCACCAGTGACTAAAACAAAAGGTAAATCTGGCTTTAAATTATATTTCTCCCTAATCTTAATTACATCTTCTGAGGCAAAGAAATTTTTAGTTGGATTGCCCGTTAAAACAGCTTTTGGCCCATAGTCAACCAATGATTTTTCAAAAGTAACCGTAATTACTCGGGCTAAAGGAGCCATTAGTTTATTAGCTAATCCTGGGCGAATATCTTGTTGATGAACTAAAACGGGAATTTTATAAAAAGCAGCCGCCCACACCAAAGGCACCGCCACAAAACTACCGGCTGTCACAATAATCGCGGGGCGCTCTTGTCGCAAAAGAGAAAAAGACTTTAAAAAAGCAAAAAATATCTTAAAAATATCTAAAATATTATGTACTGAAAAATAGCGTCGCCATTTACCACTAGGTAAAGAAAGATATTTTATTTGACTAGAAAAATTAGCAAGCATCTTTCTCTCTACCCCATTTTTTGTTCCCACAAAAACAATTTCTAAATTCTTATCTTCTTTTAACAACTCCTCAGCGACCACTAATAGAGGCGTCACCGAGCCGCCCGTTCCGCCACCGGCCAGCATAATTTTTCTATTGTTCTTTTTTTCTGACATGATTGTGTTATAAATTAATATCGCCGACTAGTTGTTTTAGTCTGTTTACTGATATTAACCAATATTCCGATAGCTATCAAGTTAGCTAAAACCGCCGAGCCACCAGAAGAAATAAGCGGCAAAGGAACACCAGTCATCGGAATAAGATTAATCATTCCACCAATATTTAAAAATGTTTGTACCGCTAACCAAGTAACCACTCCAACCGCTAAAGTGCTACCAAAAATATCTGGCGCATCACGGGCAATCAATAAACCCCGATAAAAAATAAATAAGTATAAAAGAATTAATAACGTACTAGGAATAAAGCCAATCTCTTCAGCAATAATCGGAAAAATTGAATCCCCCCAAACTTCCGGTAAATACATAAATTTCTGACGACTCTGTCCTAAACCACGACCAAACCAACCACCAGAACCAACTGCAATTAATGATTGATTAATCTGGTAGCATTTATCTTGAGCACTATAACTAGGATCTTTTAAGCACATGAAACGATCAGATTTATAATCATCTATATTGTTCATACTCAGTACGGCCAACAAAGTTAAAGCCGCCACCATGCCAACTAAAAAAAGATGGAAAATTTTTCCACCTCCGACAAAAAAAACAACAACTGAGGTGAAGACAATAATAAATAAGGTGCCTAAATCAGGCTGCATAATCATTAAGGCACTAATGACTCCCAAAATCAATAAAAAAGGAGCAATCCCGCCAGAAAAACTATTTAAATTATCTTTTTTTGCCTCTAACCAGGTAGCTAAATAAATTAAAAAAGATAATTTTACAAACTCTGATGGCTGAAAAGACATGCCAAAAATATTAATCCAACTTCTAGCTGTCCCATACTCAGAACGTAAACCGGGTATAAAAACTAAAAGCAATAAAACAATAGAGGCTAAAAGAAAAAAGCCAGCAAACTTTTTCCAAATATGATAATCAATTTTAGAAACTAAGAAAAAAACTAACAATGAAATAAGCACCCAAACAAGTTGACGAACAAAATAATGATAAGTATTGCCAAAGCGTGAATAAGAAACTATCCAGGAAGCGCTAAAAAGCATCACTAAACCAAAAACAAGTAAAACAAAAACAGCTGAAAGCAAACTTTTATCAGCTTCATGTTCGCCAGAGCGAGGAGCAAATATTTTTCTTTTTAACCGGCCCAAAGCCATAAAAATAAACTTTTACCCAACTTAAAAATTTCTGTCCAGTAAGAAAATAATTAATCCAATAACCGCGCCAAAAGCAGCAATAATCCAAAAACGCATTACCACTTTAGCTTCCGTCCAGCCAATAGCTTGAAAATGATGATGAATTGGCGCTGACAGAAAAACTTTCTTTTTAAATACCCGCTTAGAAAAAACTTGAATTAAAACCGACAATGACTCAATAACAAAAATAATTCCAATCGGAATAAGTAATAAGGCACTATTAGTTAGCATGGCAATAATGCCTAGAGTAATCCCTAAACTCATTGAACCAGTATCGCCCATATAGAAACGGGCGGGTGGAATATTAAACCATAAAAAAGCAACTAAGGCGCCAATTATCACGCCGCAAAAAGTTGCTAAATCATAACGTCCTTGTGTAAAAGCAATAACTGCATACGATAAAAAAGCAACTAGCAGGGTGCCTCCCGCCAAACCATCTAGACCATCTGTTTCATTAACAGAAAAGGCAGTAGCTACAATAATAAAAATAAATAAAGGAATATACCAAGCCCCAATTTCAAAATTGCCCAAAAAAGGAATATGAAAAACTGTCCAATCTAGCTTAAAATAAAACCACAAAGCACAAACAGTGGCAATAAAGGTAAAAATAAATAAACGATGACGTAGCTTTAGGCCACCGCCGCCCAACACTCCCTTGCCCCTAATATCTAACCAATCATCAAACAAGCCAATTATAGCTGTAAAAATCAATGCACCTAAAGGCAGCAAAGTTTCTGAGCGAGATAAAAAGTTTAAATGTTTAAAAAGAGTATCTGGAAAAATATCAGCTAAAAAAGAAAATAAAAAAATAAGAAGCAACAAAGTTCCCCAGATTAAAATCCCGCCCATTGTCGGCGTTCCCTCTTTAGCGGCATGTAACTTGCTAAAAATCGGAGTTTCACCATTATTTCTTATCCGCTTCCCTAATTTATATTTATATAAAAAGTGAGTAAGCAATGGCGTAAACAAAGCAGCCACCACAAAGGCAATCGTGGCGAAAAACAAAACTTTAATCAAATAAAACTCCAACATAAAAATTAACGAAAATTAATTAAATAAACCGATAAAAGCGCTATACAGAGAAAAGCGCCAAAAACATTAGCCGCGCCCAAAAAATAATGAACAAAAATCTTAAAATTATTATCTTTACGTAAGCTAGCTAAAATTATTAAATTAACTAAAGAAACCACTAAACCAAGTAAGGGATAAAGATAAATTTGTGCCCGATCAGCAACTAAATCAATACCAAAATTAATATTATAATGAAGTATCACTAACTCTGTACTTAAACTACGATAAATAAACCAAGCCTGCAGCCACGCCAAAACCTGCCAAAAGACCATTAAAGCAAGATAAATACGACTAGCAGTTAAGCGAAAAATAGCAGAAAAGGATTGTTTTATATTCTCTAAAATAGAATAAAAACGGGCATAAAAACTAGAATAAGACATAAAAATACAAAAATAAAATTTATAGCGACTCGTAACGCCTCTAAATACTGCTTAATATAATTATTTTAACATATTTTATAATAATATAAAATAAGCTATAATAATAGTATTATGAGTAAAAAAATTATATCTAATATTTTTAATTATGCCTCCCAAGAAGGAGCAAAAGACATCATAATTGAAAAATTACCTAAAAAAATAAATATTAATTACCTCTTCCCTGATAAAGAGACTCGTTCTTTTAGCTTGCCAGCTAAACTAGAGGAGGATTTTCGTAAAAACCTCCAAAAAGTCCTTGCTCTTGCTCCAGACGATTTAGTGACTCAAAAATATTGTAAACTAAAAAATAAAACTGGGTATTTTAATTTTTATTTAACCATTCTTTCTTCTGCTGACGGCGACCGCCTCATTATTAACTTAATTCCAAAAAAACAAAAACTTTTTAGTCTCAGGCAATTAGGACTAAAAAGCAGTGATGTAAAAGCTCTTCAAGCAGCCGCTCAACGCCATTCTGGTTTAATTTTAATCAGCTCGCCTGATAATCAGGGAAAAAGCTCTACCCTCTACGCTCTTCTGCGGGAAATAGATGCTTTTAACCGTAGTTCTTATTTTCTGGGAGAAAGCTTTGAACACTATCTTGATGGAATTAATTATTTAGCTGATACTAAAAATAATTGGAACAAAGTTTTAGATCTTGATTCTGATGTGATTATTACTGAAATAACCCAAGAAAAAAGTTTATACAATGCTTTTCTAGCTGCTTCTTCTGGTCGCCTAGTTCTAGCAACGATTAAAGCTAATTCTGTCTGGGAAGTAATGCTCACCGTTTTAAGGCTAAACTTACCCTTAACCTTAAAACTTAATAGTTTACTTTTAATAACTGGGCAACGGATTGTTCCTTTAAAAAGAACGAAATCAAAATCAACTAGAAAAAAAATTAACAACCGCCAAGACATTGGCCTGTTTGAAGTTTTAAATATCTCTCCGGCAATCAAGAAGTTTATTATAAAAAAAGAAAAAGATAAAAAGAAAGAAAATTTCTGGGAAGATTTAGTCCGTTTAGCTCTAAAAACTGGTTATGAACCGCTCAGTTATGATAAAAAGAGTAAAATTAAAAATGGAGTTATATGAAAATAGTCACCGTTATCCCAGCTTATAATGAAGCGGTTAAAATTGAAAAAGTGATCACCAAACTAAAACCTTATGTTACTGAAATTATTGTAGTTGATGATGCCTCACAAGATAATACTTTTGAAATTGCGCAAGCTGCTGGCGCCCTAACCATTCGTCATATAATTAACCGTGGCCAAGGTGCGGCTCTCCGTACTGGTACCCAACTAGCTCTCGGGCGCGACGCTGATATTATTGTCCATTTTGATGCTGATGATCAATTCCAAGCAGAAGACATCCCTGAAATGATTGCTCCAATATGCGACGGATCAGCTGATGCCGTTCTTGGTTCTCGTTTTCTAACAAAAAAATCAAAGCTGCCCAAAAGCAAAGAATATATCATCATGCCACTCGCTCGCTTAGTTAATCGCTTATTTTTTGGAATAAAGCTAAGTGATCCACAAAGTGGTTTCCGCGCCCTAAGCCGAAAAAGCGCCGAAAAATTAACCATTGAAAATGACGGCATGGCACATTGCACAGAAATCATTCATAAATTATTTAAAAATAATGACCGTATTGTTGAGGTACCAATTACTGTTGTTTATCATGAATTTGGACAAAAATTAAGCGGAGGCTTTAAAATCATTAAAGATATAATCATTCAAAAATTAATTAAATAATATGTTTCAACAACTTTTAGCTATTATCATTATTGCTTTTTTCTTAATTCGTCTTTTTGAACAAAAAAAGAAAAAACAGATCTCAGCCAATGAATTTTTAGTCTGGTTAATTTTTTGGTTAAGCGCTTTAATCGCTATTATTTTCTTAAAGCAAATTGACATCTTAGTGGCTAAACTTGGTTTCTCCGGTACTGGTATTAATGTTTTAGTTTATTTAGCTCTGCTCGCTTTAATATTTTTAGTTTTTCGCATGCGTTTAACGATTGCTAAAATGGAAAAAAATATCAGTGAATTAAACCAAGCCTTAACCCTGAAAAAATAAACTATGAAAATTGCTTCAATTGTTTGCACCTTCCCTCCTTATGCTGGCGGTATTGGCAACAGCGCTTTTAGAATCAATGAATTGCTTAAAGATAAAAATGAAATAACTGTTTTTACTCCAGCAACCACAAAACCCTGGTTTCGCTATGGCTTAGGGGCTTTTATGCCACAACTTTTTTGGAAATTAAATAAATTTGATTATATTTATCTTCATTATCCTTTTTTTGGCACGGCTGAAGTTGTTTGGTTTTTTAAACTCTTTTTCAAAAAACCAAAACTCATTCTCCATTATCACATGGATGTCAGGGGTTTGCGCCCTCTGGCCCGCCTACTTAGCTGGCCTAGTCGCTTGATTCGTCGCTCCCTCTTAAATCAAGCCGAAACTATTATCACGGCCAGTCTAGATTATATTAAAAAAAGCCAAATTAAAAATTATTATGCCGCTCAGCCAGAAAAATTTAAAGAAATTCCCTTTGGCGTTGATCTAGAAAAATTTCAACCTAAAATAATTAACCAAAAAATTAACGATCAGGCAATTAGCAAGGCCCAAAAAATTGTCCATTACGTAAACGATAAGTTTATTAAAAAACATCGGGTAAATGTTTTGTTTGTGGGCGGACTAGATTCAGCTCATTATTTTAAGGGGGTGGAAGTTTTGCTCAATGCCCTGTTTTTATCCACTAACCGTAATTGGCGCTTAAGGATTGTCGGGGAGGGAAACTTGCGCACCCATTACGAAGAAATTGCTCAGCATTTAAAAATTAATAATCAAGTTGAATTTGTCGGCAACTTAAGTGAAGCTGATTTAATTCGCACTTTTCAAGAAGCTGATTTATTTGTACTTCCCTCAATTAACAGCAATGAAGCTTTTGGTCTAGTTCTAATTGAAGCCCTAGCTTGCGGTGTACCTGTTATCGCTTCAGACTTGCCCGGTGTTCGCCGAGTGTTTGAGGATAATAAACAAGGATTATTAGTTGAAGCAGGCAATGTTAATGATTTAACAAAAAAATTAGAATTAATTTTTAATGATGAAAAACGCCGAAAAAATATGGCTTTAGCAGCGCGCCAATTAGCTGAACAAAAATATGATTTAAAAAAAATAAAAATTCATTTAGAATCTTTATTTATTTAAAAATTTTAGAAAATGAAAATAGTCTTAGTTAACAATCTCTATTACCCCTATAATCGTGGCGGGGCCGAAACAGTCGTTAAAAAAATGATTAGTGATCTCCAAGCACAAAATCATGAAGTTGTTTTATTGACTTTATGTCCGAAAAAAAAGAATCTAACTAAAAACTTAGAAATAGAAATTGAAAATGCTTTAAAAATATATCGCCTACCCTCCAATTATTCACGTTTAGCCGAATTTTCTCTTGGCAGAAAATTAGCTTGGCATATTGGCAATCTTTTTTCTTGTAAAAAAACTAATCTTCTTAAAAAAATATTAATCAACGAAAAACCAGACGTGGTTATTACTCATAATCTCATGGGGATTACTTTCTCTTTGCCACTAGCTATTAGAAAGCTTAATATTCGCCACGAACATTATCTACACGATATTCAACTTCTTCACCCCTCTGGCCTCATGATGCTTGGTCAAGAAAAAGAAATTGACAATTTAAGTGCTAAAATCTATCAATTTTTCACTCGTCACTTTTTTAATTCGCCAGCTAAAATTATTTCACCTTCCAGTTGGCTACTTAAAGAGCATAAGCAACGAGGTTTTTTTAAAAACTCTCTTGAGGAAATAAAAAGATTCAAAGTAGCTGAAGAAAAAAATGAACAAGAATTACTAGACAAAGAATTATCAACTAACGACTTAAAAAACAATCAACAAAATAGCACCAAGAAAAATTTCTTATTCGTTGGGCAAATTGAAGCTCATAAAGGAATTATTTTTTTAATTGAATCTTTTAAAAAGGCGCAGCAAAAAAAGCCGGATATTTTTTTAACAATTGCTGGTGACGGTAGCTTATTAGCTAAAGCAAAAGAAATAGCAGGTCAAAATAAGCAAATAAAGTTTTGTGGTTGCTTAGATAGCTCTGCCATAGAATCATTAATGAAGGCTAGTGATTGTTTAATTGTCCCTTCTCTATGTTACGAAAATTCACCCACCACTATTTATGAGGCGCAAGCTATCGGTTTACCAGTAATAGCCGCTAATATCGGTGGTATTCCGGAAATAGTTGGGCCAAGAGATAAACTCTTCATACCTGGAGATGAAGCTAATTTAATTGAAAATATTTTAACTGAATAGCTAAAATTGACTAAATAAACTTAGTCAAAAATCAAGCTTATATTAAGCACGAAATTCGTGTAATTTTTTATGAGCGCGAATATCAAAAATTGTTTTCTTTAAACCATTTTCCAAAGTCACTACCGGCATCCAACCCAATTCCTCTTTCGCTTGATGAATATCAGGCAAGGCCAATTCGGAAACAAAAAGCGGACTACCAACATAGCGGATTGTTGATTGTGAATTAGTTTGCTTAATAATAATATTAATCAAATCGGCTAATTTGATATCAACATCTGAACCAATATTAATCGGCCCGGGAAGATCCGTTGCCATAATTTTAGCCACCGCGTCTAAAACATCTTCAACATAACAAAAAGAAGAAGAAAAACCTTCATCTCCTGGAATAATTATTTCTTTATTTTCTAAAGCGCTATTAATAAAATCAGGAATCATCTGGTCATCGTTAGATTGCATACGGGGACCATAGATTCTAAACAAACGAATTATTTTCGCATCAATATTATAAATAGAGCGATAATTTTTAACGATAGTTTCCGCAAATCTCTTCCCTTCATCATAAGAACCTCTCTCTGATAAGTGATTAACTTTGCCTAAATCACTTTCTTTTAATTTTATTTCTGGGTGCCTAAGATCTCGTGGTCCATAAACTACTGATGAAGAAAATTGTAAAAATTTACACTTATACTTCACTGCTAAATCAAGTAAATTTTTAACAACATAGGAATTCGCTTGAATATTGGCTAAGCGATTATTTAAAAAATTACGCGGCGACATCGGGCAAGCCAAATTATAAATTTCCTGAATACCCTGAAATTCAATCTTAAACTTGCCTAACTCTGGTATTTTTTCCAAATCTAGCGGTTCACTTAAATCGTGATTAATAAAAACAAAATCTGGATTAGCTAATAAATGATCAATGTTTTTCTGGTGGCCAGTTAAAAAATTATCAATACAAATGACTTTGCAAGTTTTAATTAGCTCATTACAAAGATGAAAGCCAATAAAGCCGGCTCCTCCGGCAATAATAACATTTTTCTTATCAAAAATAATTTGTTTAGACATATAATTAATTACTCAATTTAATTATACCAAGATTAATGCCACCACTCCAATCTGCCTCCCAAGCATAAAAAGATTCTTGCAGTACTCCCTGATTATCAAAAATTCTAATATGTGGGGCGCCTCCCGGATTAGCTCCTAAGGCAATTTCATTAATTCCATCATTGTTAACATCACCAGTGCTTAAATTAGCTCCCCCTAACCAATTTTTCCCATAGGCAGTAAATTTATTTTTAAGCTGACCAAAGTTATTAAAAATTTTTACTTCTGCCTCTCGCCCTTTAGCTGGAACAGTGATTATCTCTGCCTGATCCCGATTTCCTCGGCCATCAATATTAGCTACCGCCACATTTACCCCACCACGAAATTTTTTCTCATAAGCTAAAAAAACACTAATCAATTTCCCATTTTTATCAAAAATTCTAATTTGTGGTTCTTGTCCTTCGCCAAAAGCAAGTACAATTTTATTCTCGCCCTTGCCTTCTACATTACCAGCAGCAATACTCCAAGAACCAGCTATCCTTTTATCAACCGCTAAAAATTGACTTTGTATCTTGCCGTTATAATCAAAAATGCGCACTTGGGCTGTACTGCGTGATGCCGGCACAGAAACTATTTCTAATTGTTCATTATTATCAAAATTAGCTAAAGCAATCTTCACTCCCCCACGAAAATTTTTCTCATAGGCTAAAAATTTCTTTAATAACTTTCCCTCGGCATCAAAAACAGAAATATATGGCTCATCGCCCGCTGGAGCACCAACCACTATTTCATCAAAGTTATCACCATTCACATCACCAATCGCAATACTAGAATTCGCTTTAATCTTATTATTTTGACTAAATGGACTTTTAACTAAATCTCCGTTAACTGCTGTTAGTTTCACTTCCTGATTGCCAGAAACTGGAAAAATAATCAAACGACCAAGTTTGCTATATAAATTTTCTTTAGCTAATTCAATCGCCCGATCAAGATTTAAACGACCATTACCTAGCCGTCCGGCATAATTCGGATTAAGACGACTAATGTTTTCTGTTGAGGCAAAAAGAATATTAACAATTTCACGACGATTCAATTCTGGATTAGCCTGAGCAATTAAAGCTAATGAAGCAGAAACTAATGGCGCCGCCAATGATGTTCCCGACCAAAAACCATCATAGTATTTATTCTGATCAAAGCGATCACTGCCTGGAGTAACAGTACCAAAAAAACTTATTCCCGGAGCTGTAATATCAACACAACGAGAACCATAACTAGAAAAAGAGGCTTTTTGATCAAGTGCATCTGTTGCAGCCACACCAATCACCATATTTTCTCCAAAATTTCCATCATAACAAGCTGGATAAATTGGTGTTTTATCAATATCATAACCCTCTCCCGTAGCCTGCTCATTACCAGCGGCCGCGACAATTATAACGCCTGCCCGATGCGCCCGAGCAATAGCTTCTTGCATCGCTTCACTATAATTAAAATTTACAAAACTCAGATTAATAATACTAGCTCCATTATTCGTAGCATAATCAATTGCCCGAATAACATCGCTAATCTTTCCCTCCCCTTTATCATTCAAAACTTTTAGTGGCATAATCTTTGTTTTCCAAACCACACCAGCAATACCCTCATGGTTATTGCCTTGAGCCGCAATTATCCCAGCCACCATTGTGCCATGCGAAACCCCTGCTTCAGTCCAGCCACTAGAAAATTTTGGTGATGGGTCTGGTGTATTCAAAACAAAATCCCAACCATGAACATCATCAGCAAAACCGTTATTATCATCATCTTTATTATTACCCGGTATTTCACGACTATTACGCCAAATATTATTTTTTAAATCCGGATGATTAATATCAATCCCCGAATCTATAACTGCAATAACAATATCCGGGCTTTCAGAAATTTTCTCCCAAGCATTATTAGCGTTAATTTTAGCTAAATACCATTGATTACGATAATATGGATCATTGGGAATAATACCGGCTAGAGCCGGCTTAGCTAAAATGAAAAAAAATATAAAAAAAGATGTTATTAATTTCTTCATATAACATCCTTATCATAGCACATTTATTTATTTTTTTGTAGAGATTTTTTATTAGAGTTTTTCAATAACTTGCAAGGTTTCTGCCGCACATTTATGCCAGCTAAAATTCTGCACTCGCTGCAAACCCTTTTCTCTTAATTCAGCCCGCAGTTTTTCATCCTTAACTACTTTAGTCATCGCGGCCGCAATAGATTGCTTATCTTCTTGATCAAAATATAAAACGCTATCACCAGTAATTTCTCTTAAAACATCTAAATTAGAAACAACTGTTGGCAAACCGCAGGCCAGTGATTCTAAAACCGGGATGCCAAAGCCCTCATGCTTTGAAGGAAAAATAAAAGCACTAGCTGCGTTATAAATATAGGGCAAATCTTTTTCCTCCACCCAACCCGGAATACAAACCTCTTGGTTAAGGTTAAATCCGGTGATTGTATACTTAACTTCATCAAAACCAAAACTAGCATTGCCAATCAACACTAATTTTTCTTTAATTTCCGGATTGTTTTCCCTAACGATTGACAAGGCTTCAATAAGCGCTGGCGTATTTTTTTTCTTCTCCAGGCGGCCAACATAAAGGAAAAAAGGCTTAGTAATCCCATATTTATTTAAAATTTCAGTTATTTTTTGCTCATCATTAATAGGATGAAATAACTCTTGATTATAACCATTATGAACAACCGTTATTTTATCTAATTTCGTTTCTGGATAAAGATTTAGAATCTCATTTTTAGTAAACTCTGAAACCGTAATTATCTTTTTTGCATGCTTAAGAGCAAAGGCAGTTGACCAATAAAGATAATCAACTGATTCGGAAGAATATTTTCCTAAAGTAAAAAGTTTAACTAAAAAATTTATTAAGTGTCTAGCCAAAGCACTTTTTGTTTTTACCTTTTCTGAAAAATAAAGATTCTGTTCACGAATAAAAGCCACATCATGAATTGTGTTTATTGATTTACGTGGACTAAATAAGGGCAAGGTATGCGCCGGCACAAATAAAACATCTGGCCGACAAAAAATCATTTCCAAAGACAGACGCCCTAAAGTCCAAAAAGCGTTAAATGGCCATTTTAAATATTTAAAAACAAAGTTAGGATTATCTTTAACGGCGGCCACTAATTCAGGCGATGGTGGTGCATTTAAATATAGCCAATATTTATTAGTTTTATCAATAATAGCCAGATTTTTTATTAGGAAAAAAGAATACCATTCGGTACCAGTTTTTAATTTTCGGTTGGCGCGTGAAGCATCAATTCCAATAATCATATTTTCTTATTCTTTTTAAAAAAACCAACTTACTTTTTCAAGAAGTTGGTTTATTTAGTCGCTAAAATACTGCGCTTATATGAATCTAAATTATCCAAAGCAATTCCCGTTCCTCTAGCAACGCAAAGCATGGCGTCATCGGCAATATAAGCTGGCACCCCAGTCGTACGAGAAATTAATTGATCAATATTGCGAAGTAAAGCGCTGCCACCAGTTAAAACTATTCCCTTGTCCATAATATCAGCTGATAATTCTGGGGGAGTTTTTTGTAAAACTTTTTTAGCCGCTGCAATAATTGCCTCTAACTCATTTTGGATAGCCTCAGTCACATCATCACTAGAGACATTAATGCTGCGAGGCAAACCAGTAACAATATCACGTCCACGAATTTCCATGTGCAGTTTATCTTCCATATATAGAGCTGAACCAATATTTATTTTTATTTCTTCAGCCGTTCTTTCACCAATAGCTAAATTATATTTCTTACGCACATATTCTAAAATAGCCGCATCAAATTTATTGCCACCTACTCGCACAGAAGTTGAAGCAACAACGCCACCTAAAGAAATAACGGCCATTTCTGCTGTTCCACCACCAACATCAACCACCATGTGGCCAGTTGCTGAACCAATCGGAATATCCGCTCCAATAGCGGCGGCTACTGGCTCTTTAATAATATAAGTAGCCTTGGCTCCAGCAGCAATCGTCGCCTCAATTACCGCCCGCCGTTCAGTTGAGGAAATTCCAGCGGGCACAGAAACCATAACTTCCGGGCGAAAAAAACGAATACCGCCCAAAGTTTTATTAATAAAATAACGAATCATTGCTTCCGTTGCCCGATAATCAGCGATTGCTCCATCTTTAAGAGGACAAACCGCCATAATCGTATCTGGGGTACGGCCAATCATATCCTTAGCTTCGTTGCCAACCGCTAAAATCTTCTTATCCGTAATTGAAACAGCCACCACGCTTGGTTCATTAATAACAATGCCACGCTTTGGCAGATAAACTAAAGTATAAGTTGTTCCGAGATCAATCCCGATTTTCTTAATAAACATAATAAAAACTTAACTAACTTATATTAGTATTTTTAGATCTTTTAGTCAAATTAGCTTATTCTTCATAATCACGATCTTCATTTTCATCTATGCCGTCTCTGCCCTCTTTTTTAGTGATAATATTAATCACTTTTTCAGCAAATTCAAAAGTATCAAACTCTTCTTTAAAGAAAACATAGTCCGCGCCTAACTCTAAAGAGCGACTACGACTATCCTCATCACTTAAATCAGTGAAAATAAAAATTTCTTTTTCATTTAACTCATGATCACTCTTAATTCTTTTAACCACCTCAAAGCCATCTATCTTCGGCAAAATTAAATCTAAGACAATATGATCTGGATCATATTCCTTAATATTAGAAATTAATTCATCAATTTCCTCATCCGCTTCACTCACTTCTACCTCTAAACCAGCCATTTGAAATTGTGACTCTAGCCCATATAATATATTGGCGTCATCTGCAACGATAAATATTTTTTGAGACATAAATTTTATTTTTTATAATTAATTTTATATTAATTTTGTTTTAATGGTTTCCACCAAGCAAAATTATTTTTATACCACTCCACCGTCGCCGCCAAACCAGTTGCAAAATCTATTTGTGGCTCCCAGCCTAATTCATTTTTAGCCTTAGTATAATCAATCGCATAACGTAAATCATGACCCAAGCGATCTGTAACATGTTCAATCATTTCCTCTCCCTGATCCATTAACTGTAAAATTAATTTAGTAATTTCTAAATTAGTCTTTTCATTATTAGCACCTAAACAATAAGTTTCACCAATCCGCCCTTTTCTGATAATAAAATCTACTCCCCGATTATGGTCATCAACATGAATCCAATCACGAATATTTTTTCCAGCACCATAAACTGGCAGCTTCTTCCCCTCAATCAAATTAGTAATAAAAAGCGGAATTAGTTTTTCTGGATATTGATATGGTCCATAATTATTAGAGCAATTAGAAATCGTAACTGGTAAACCATAGGTGTGAAAATAAGCACGCACTAAATGGTCAGAGCCTGCCTTAGAGGCGCTATAAGGTGAGCGAGGACAATACGGATTTTCTTCATTGAATTTCGGGCTATCCATTTCTAAGGAACCATAAACCTCATCAGTAGAAACATGGTGAAAACGAATATGCCCATTATTTTTAGCGGCCTCTAATAAAACCCGGGTGCCCTCAATATTAGTTTTAATAAAAGCTCCACTATCTTTAATTGAACGATCAACATGGCTTTCGGCCGCAAAATGAACAATCACATCCACTCCCTTAACTACTTCATTTACTAATTTTTCATCAGTAATATCACCTTGCACAAATTGATAATGCTGATTATTTTCTAAATCACGTAAATTTTCTAAATTACCAGCATAAGTTAAAACATCAAGATTGATAATAAAATCTTCTGGATAATTTTTTAACCAGTAATGAATAAAATTTGAACCAATAAAACCGGCGCCACCGGTAACTAACAACTTCATAATTAAACTGTTAATTTTTTAATAACTGCTCCTGTAGTATAAAGATGATATTAATCTTAGTCAATTTTATAAGGACTATCTTCCCTGTTTTCCCACCTAATCTCATCCACTTCTTCTTTTTTACCTACTCCTTTATATAATTTATCAGGAAAATTAATAGAAGTCGCGGAATGATCGGAAATACATTTATAACCATGAACCACTCCCGGCGGAACAACAACCGTACAAGGATAAGTTTCGCCAACAACCATTTCTAACTTTTCACCCTGCGTGCTTGACCCTTCGCGTCTATCCCAAAGATAAAGTTTAAAATCACCAGGACCCGGAAAAATAAAATAATCTGTTTGATAAACATGTTCATGTGGACCACGAGCAATCCCCGGCAAAGTAACACTTAGATAAGACATGGCCACTCCTAAATCAACTTCATCACGACGATAAATTTCCATTAAATAACCACGATTATCTTCGTATTTATTTAATTCTTTAATAATAACCCCGTTAATCATATAGCTTATATTAAATTTTAATTAAACTATTCTGCGCTCCAATATGAGCTACTTTAGCCGCCGCATTTCGCAAACTTAACTGCAAAGCCTGATCAATATTACCATCAAAAAGTGTCCAGCCAGCGGCAAAGGAAGAATTAAAAATATCACCAACACCGGTTGTGTCCACAGTTTTTCGCTCTTTAATAATTTCACGCGCCACCACTTGATGTCCATCATAGACAACTGCCCCCTCTTTACCTAAAGTAATCACTACAATTTTCGGACCAAAACTATGAATAATTTTAATTAATTTTTCAGTATCATTAAGAACTTGATGGCTAGTTTTTTTATATTCTTCCGAATTAACCACTAAAGACAAGGCCTCATCCTTATTGCAAGCAAACACCGTTGTTTTTTTTAAATACTTACTAATCTTTGATACCCCTCCCAGGAGCTGAGTCATGCCAGGATTCCAAAACACTTGTGGTCCCTGTGGTCCAACCGTTGAAAAAATCTTTTTTAAATTAGCCTGCCAATTACCAGCCAAAGAGGCGATATAAATAGCTTTAGTCTTTTTTAAATTAGCTATCTCCTTTTCACCTATCACTAATTTATTATTAGCGCCTCGCTGAGCAAAAATAATTCTTTCACCATCTGGAGAAATCAGAATAAAAGAAGAACCACTCTCTTCATTATTTATTTTCTTAATCAAGCTAGTATTAATACCTCGTTTTTGTAAATTTTTCTTAATTAATTTTCCCCGATCATCATTGCCAATTGGAGCAATACAGGCTACTCGCAAACCAAAATTAGCTAAACAAGCCGCTGCGTTCGCTGCACCCCCGCCAAAAGAATAGTGAAATTTATCTACTTTTATTTTTGCACCAGACTCAAAAGCTAAAAGTTTTTGACGCAAAATATCACTAGCATTATCAATTAAAACTCCTTGATCAGTGAAAAAAGAAATGTCATAAGTGGTGCCTCCAATTGTAATAAAATCGTATTTCATAAATATTTATGGTGTTATATATTATATCATACCAACGACTTCTTATCCAAGAAAAATGGCTTAATTCTTTTTGAAACCAAAACAGCTAAATTAAATAAAATAACCGCAGACAAAAGACTCCAGAGACATTGATAAGCGGTTGTTAACCAAAAACTTTTTTGCCAAAGAAAAAAAACAAGCTTCTCCGCACTAAAGATATAAAAAAGAGTAGCCACTAAAAAATTATAAAAAAAGGTTATCCCTGTCATAATCGCCAACAAAGAATAAAAAGAGCGATTAGTTAATAAGTTTTTTAAAATCCATTCGGCAAAAAAAAGACAAATGAAAAAAACGATCAAATAAAGACCAAAAAAACTAAAAGACATTAGATCTAACCAAAAACCAGCAATTAAGGCAGAAATTAAAGCGGTGCGAAAATCTAAAAAAAATAAAGTAAAGATCAGAACGATGAGAAGCAGATTTATTTGACAAAACGGACTCGGCAAAGAACTAATAAAAGAAAATTGCAATAAAGCTAAAAAAGAAGTAATGATAATTAAAATTAATATTTGCCAAATGTTTTTAAACATAAGCACTAAGGAATAATAACTGTCACCACTGTTAAATTATCAAGATTAACTAAGGGCTCAATAGTAGCGTCCTGCCAAACTTCATTGCTTTCATTGCGAATTTCAATCACCTTTCCAATAACTAAGCCACGTGGAATTTTATCACCTAGACCAGAGGTAATCACTCTATCGCCAACCGAAACAACTTCTAATTGTGGAATATAATTCATTTTAATAGTTAAGCCTAAATCTCCATCAGTAATTCCCTGCGTTCGGGTTGAGTTTTGAATAGCTGCTGCCAATTTACATCCACGACTAGTCGTCAAACAAAGCTTCGCACTATGATCTTTTACTTCAACAATTTTGCCAATAATTATCCCTTCTTCACTAGTGACTCCTTGTCCCACAGCTAAACCATCTTTCAGGCCCTTATTAATAATAATATCTTGTCCAGCGCCACTGCTCTCAATCAGAGATTCACGAGAAATAACTTCGGCTGCCACTGCTTTAAAATTATTAGTCTTCACAAAATTTAATTGACTACGTAGCTTAGCATTTTCTTCTCTCAATTCTTGTTCTTGCGAACTAGCCACAGTTAAAACAGCTACCTCCTTAGTTAATTCATCAATTTTAGCCAAAAGAGATTCCTGAGTAGCCTGTTCTTGATAGGAAGCCTGAAAAGAATTACCCCAAGAATAAAAACGACTGTTTAAAGAGCTAAAAGATTTCAAAATAAAATTTTCCAGAGGACGCAAAAGACCGACACCATGTAAAAAAATAAGTAATCCCAAAACTACCAAAAAAATCAAAATTAGATTATTTTTTTTAATTCTCATGCCGGAAAATATTATTTTTTTATTCAGTAATATTAGCTAAAACAACTTTTTCTAATAATTCTTTATTGCCTAATAATAAACCGGTCCCCCGCGCAACACAGGTGAGTGGATCATCAACAATCTTAACTGGAATTTTAGCTGCTTGCGAGATTGCCTGATCTAGACCACGCATTAAAGCGCCACCACCCGAAAGATATAAACCTCGTTCATAAATATCAGAAACTAACTCGGGGGGAGTTGTTTCAAGAATTGTTTTAATCGTTTCAATTATTTTATTAACTGTTCGGCTAATTGCTTCACGCACTTGCTTATCATTAATCATAATCGCTTTTGGCAGACCAGTTAAAAGATCCCGTCCCCGGACTTCCATTTCCTTTGTCTCCTCCAAGGGAACAGCTGAACCAATGTTAATCTTAATGCTTTCCGCTAATTGCTCACCAATTAAAATATTAAATTCCTCACGAATATATTCAATAATATTATTATCAAATTCATTACTAGCCGCCTTAATAGATCGCCACGCCACTACACCGCCTAAAGAAATAACAGCAATCTCGCTAGTCCCGCCACCAATATCAACAATCATAGTGGCGGTAGCTTCCGTCACTGGCAAACGCGCTCCAATCGCAGCGGCCATTGCTTCTTCAATTAAATAAACCTTTCTCGCTCCAGCTGAACGTGCCGCATCTTCAACTGCTTTCTTTTCTACTTCGGTTAAATCTAGCGGAATACCAATAACTACCCGCGGACGAGCAATTAAGGCAAAATTTTCACCATGCACTTTAGTGATAAAATATTTCAACATCTTTTCGGTAATTTCAAAATCAGAAATAACTCCCTCAACTAAAGGCTTAATCGCTTCAATATGTCCCGGGGTTTTGCCAACCATTTTTTTAGCTGCCTCACCAACTTCCAATATCTCATTAGTACGTTTATTAATAGCCACCACACTAGGCTCATTAATCACCGTCCCCTTATCAGCCATATAAATCAAAGTATTTCTAGTACCTAAATCAATACCTAAATCATGACTAAATTTTCCAATGAGATTATTAAACATATATCCTAAAATTATAACTATCTTAATTTTTCAATTAGTTCTTTAGCTGTCATTAATTGACTTTCAGTATTAGAGCGTTGTTTTAATTCAAGTTTTCCGGCAGCTAATGTTTTTTGACTAACTACCACACGATAAGGACAACCAATTAAATCAGCGTCCACAAATTTTTCACCAGCTTGTAATTCACGGTCATCATACAAAACATCAATGCCCTCTTTAAGTAAGTCTTGATAAATCTTTTCAGCTGCTTCATTCTCGTTAAGAGATAAAAGATGGACTTTGAAGGGGGCAATACTAGCTGGCCAAATAATCCCTTTTTCATCATGACAAACTTCTACAACTGCGCCCATTAAACGACTAATTCCTAAACCATAGCAACCCATGATAACTGGCTTTTTCTCACCATCTTTATCTTGAAACTTTAAATCAAAAGGATCTGAATAATTAGTGCCTAGTTTAAAAATATTACCAGCTTCAACTGCTTTCTCCTCTCTTAAATCCTGGCGTCCACATTGCGGACAAATATTTTGCTCAGCAATAATTTCTTTATTAACTGCCATTTTACAATTATCGCAAACATAAATTATATCTTCACCAGCCTCTGTTAAAACCTGAAACTCATGAGAGTATTTAGAAAAACTACCACCAGAGGCATAAGTCAAATAAGTGTTCTCTTCTAAACCAATACGGCGAAAAATATTTTGATAGGCTAAAATTACTCTATCATAATAATGATCTAAATCTGCTTGGTTAGCGTGAAAGGAATATAAATCTTTCATTAAAAATTCTCGCCCCCGAATTAAGCCCGACTTGGCTCTTTTCTCATTACGAAACTTATTTTGAATTTGAAAAACAGCTAATGGAAGTTCGCGATAAGAATTAATAAATTTTTTAGCTAAAGGAGTAACCACTTCTTCATGGGTTGGGTTAAGCGCATATTCTTTTTCATCTAAACCACTAGTTTTAAATAAAACATCTAATGTATCCCAACGTCCAGTAGCCTGCCAATTTTCACGCGACGTCAAAGAAGGCATATTTATTTCCTGTCCCTCAATCGCTTCCATTTCAGTAATAACAATATTTTTTAACTTATTAATTACTCTCCAACCTAATGGCAAAAAAGAATAAACCCCAGCCGCTGTTTTGTCAATAAAGCCGGCCCTAATCAAAGCCTGAGCATTAAAACTAGTTTCATCTTTGGGCAATTCTTTTATGGTTCTAGTAAAAAGTTGAGATTGTTTCATATATTCAATAATTATCTTTATCCTATCTTAAAAATATTGGTCTGTAAAGTTAGCGCTTAACCATTTTTTTAAGAGCAGCCTTAACTCGTTCGCCACTATCTGTAATATTCTGCTCAACCATATTTAAAGCCGTTCGTGCCTCATTCAAGGAATAACCTAGGGTCATTAAAGCATCAATTTCATCACTACCAGAAACACCTAATGTATCTAAAGTGGAAATTTCACCAGCCCCTCGCAAAACTTTAGTTTTTAACTCTAAAACAATTCTCTCAGCAGTCTTCTTACCAATACCAGCAACCTTAGTTAATAAAGCAGCATCACCACGGATAATTGTTTCTTTTATATCTTCAGAGCTAGCGATGGAAATTACTCCTAAAGCCGATTTCGGTCCGACTCCAGAAACCGTTAATAATAATTTAAATAATTCTAAATCAGCTGCTGTTTTAAAACCATAAAGATCATCAACATCCTCTTTAATCTGATGATGTGTAAATATTTCTGCCTCCCCACCAACCTTTAATTCATTTAAAAAATTTTCTCCAGCAAAAATTTGATAACCGATATTATTTACTTCTAAAATAATGTAATTTGATGATTTACTAATAATTTTTCCCCGTAAATAAGCAATCATATTTTAAAAATTAAACTTTCAATTAATAAAAGCAAAACCTACCGCTGATTTAATCTTCTAAGCACACTTAACACCGGCAAAGTTCCCAGACCATTGGGTATAGCATCAAAATCATATTCTAAATAAGCGATTGTACCGCCGCCGCCACCGTGTGCCTTCGTTAATGCCTGCTCAGTTTTCGCCTCCCAAAGATTCTCCAACTTAATTTTAATTATATCATAATTCGGTTTAATAATCTCAACTTTATCACCTATTTTAAGNGTATTATGGACCTGAAAATAAATCCTTAATTTTTTTCCTTGCCTTTCCTCTAGGTTTATTACTTGACCACAAAACTCCCAAGAACTGACATTATGAGAATCAAAAATATTTTGATCAGCCTTATCCCCCAGCAAAAACCCGGTAGTATATCCTCGGTGAACCAATTTTGTTTTTAATTCTTTTTCTAAAAAATCTAATTCTTGGTTTAATTTAGTTGCTGGTGTTTTTTTAGTAATTAATTCCAGGGCCTGACGATAAATACCACAAACTACTGCTTGGTAATAAACACTTTTTGCCCGACCTTCAATTTTAAAACTAGTCACTCCAGCCGCCGCTAACTCTTTCAAATATTTCAGCAAACATAAATCTTTTGAATTTAATAAATAAGCTCCATGACGCTCTTCAACTATTTCTAATTCCTCTGGATGATTAGCACTTCTTAACAAAACATCATATTCCCAACGACAAGGCTGAGCACAATCGCCGAGATTAGCACTACGATCAACTAATAATTTTGACAAAAAACAACGACCAGAATAAGTCATACACATTGCTCCATGGACAAAATATTCTAAATCAACTTGAGGCGCTGCTTGATGAATTTCTTTAATTTCTTTTAAGGTCACTTCTCGGCCCAAAATTATTCTTTTCACTCCCTGCTTCTGCCAAAACTTAACCGCTGCTAAATTAGTACAATTCGCTTGAGTTGATAAATGAATTTCTGCTTTTGGCCAATACTTCTTAACTAAAGCCAAAATACCCGGATCAGAAATAATCAAAGCATCAACCTTCAGCGCTTTTAATACTTTAATATAAGCTGGTAGTTTTGATAAATGCTGATTATGAGCAAAAATATTTACCGTAACATAAACTTTTTTCTGTCTATCATGAGCATATTTCACCGCCTCTTTTATTCCTTGTAGATCAAAATCATTAATACGTACTCGCAAAGAAAAATCTGGAATACCTAAATAAACCGCATCTGCTCCGTAAGTAAAAGCTGTTTTCATTTTCAAAAAATTTCCAGCTGGAGCTAGTAATTCTAGGTTGTTCATAAAAAATTTTACTTTTTTAAACTTAAAATAAATTTACAATCATCAATTTTTACTTCTTTACCTGAGCTTATTTCAGTTACTAAGTGGATTGCTGAACTTAAAGTTTCTTTCATAATTTCTGCGCCCTTCTCTTTGAATACTTCATTAATTTCTGCACTAGCGCCAACTACAAAAACTTGGGCCGAATCTGAAAGTGATAAATTATTATCTTTTCTTAAATTATTAATCAAACGAATTAATTCTCTCTTAATTCCCTCTTTCTTTAATTCTGGAGTAATTACTGTATCTAATTCAACTTCAGTATTACCCTTCATCTTAATAAACTTAACCGCTGCTAAATTTAATTCATCTTTAACTAAAGCCGCATATTCATCAGTTAATTCATCCTCTCCCTTAACTGTAATTAAGCTCAGTCTTTGTCTAATCTTGATACCGGCTTCATCGCGCTTCGCCAAACCAAGCTCAACAATCTTGCGAGCAATCTCCATTTCTGTTAAAACCTTATTTTCTTCTGCACTTAATTCAGCAAAGTCGGTCCAGGTCTCAAGATGAATTGATTTATCTTTATCAGAAAAATTATTACCGCTAACCTTCTGCCATAAATTTTCCGCTATAAACGGCATTGCCGGCGCCATTAACTTAGTTAATTCTATCAAAACATAACGCGTAGTCACTAAAGCATTTTTTTTATCTTCCTCATCATCCGCTTTAAAACGATCACGACTGCGGCGTAAATACCAAGTAGAAAGCTCATCAATAAAATCAGCCAGCGGACGAGTTGCTTTCGGCAAATTATAAGCCTCCATCGCCTCAGTAACTTCTTTATTCAATAATTTTAATTTAGCAATAATCCAAATATCTAAAACATTGCTGCTGACTGGCACAACAATCTCCCCCTGAACTGCAGTAGCATACATTTCATAAAATTTATAAACATTCCATAAAACCATAATGTTTTTACGCAAAGCCTCCTCTACACCCTTCTCAGAAAAATTAAGATTCTCTGCTAACATCACTGGTGAAGATAATAAATAAGCGCGTAAAGCATCTGAGCCATATTTTTCCATGACCACTAATGGATCAGGATAATTTTTCAACTTCTTAGACATCTTTTTTCCATCTTCAGCTAAAACGATGCCATTAGCAATAACATTTTGAAAGGCTCGCTCACCCCTTAAAGCCCCAGAAATAACATGGAGATAATAAAACCAGGTACGACATTGATCAACGCCTTCGGCAATAAATTGTGCTGGAAAACTTTCTTCTAATTTTTCTTTATTTTCAAACGGATAGTGTAGCTGCGCATAAGGCATGGCGCCAGACTCAAACCAACAATCTAAAACATCAGGCACTCGTTTCATTGTCTCGCCACATTCTGAACAGGTAAACGTTAATGGGTCAACTTTGTCTTTATGAATATCGTTAATTTTTTCACCAGTTAACTTTTCTAATTCAGCCACACTACCAATTACCCGGCGATGACCATTAGCACATTCCCAAATCGGAATGGCGCTGGCCCAAAAACGTTGACGAGAAATTGACCAATCGCGCGCCCCCTCAAGCCACTTACCAAAACGACCATGCTTTAAATAATCAGGCGACCAATTTATTTTTTTAGCCTCTTCAAGTAGTTGTGGCTTTAAATCAACAACATTCACAAACCAAGAAGAAGTTGTGTAATTAATTAAAGGAGTATCGCAACGCCAACAATGCGGATAACTATGTTCATATTTTTCCTTATGAAATAATAAACCATGGGCAGCTAAATATTTAATAATTTCTACATCGGTAGCTGTATGATCCTCAATTGGTTTAACACTTAGACCAGCGAAATCTTTAACCTCAGCTTTAATTAAACCATCTAAACCAACGTGCTGAATAAATGGCAATTTCTCCACCTTCCTTAAATTCATATCATCTTCTCCAAAAGCGGGCGCAATATGTACAACTCCCGTACCCTCTTCAGTCGTCACAAAATCAGCCGCATAAACTGTCCAGCCACGCTCACGATATTCTAAAGTTTGATCATGATAATAATAATCAAATAATGGTTGGTATTTTTTACCAACTAATTCAGAGCCTTTAAATTCATAAATAAGCTCAAATTCTTTCTCCTTCATGACTTCCGCTAAACGTTCTTTAGCTAAAATATAATTTCCCTCGGCTGTTTTTATTTTTACATAATCAATTTCCGCGCCCACAGCTAAGGCAACATTAGCAATTAATGTCCAAGGGGTAGTCGTCCAAGCCAAAATATAAGTTCCTGGCTCAGTAATTAATTCAAATTTAGCTATAGCTGATAAATCTTTAATATCTTTATAACCTTCAGTCACCTCCGATTGTGATAAGGTCGTTTCACAATGCGGACAAATATGCATAGAGCGATAGTCTTGATAAATCAAACCCTTATCCCAAATCTGTTTAAAAACCCACCAAATACTTTCCATGTAATTTAAATCCATGGTACGATAAGAATTTTCCATATCTGCCCAGCGACCTAAACGCTTAATCACTTTTTTCCAGTCATCAATATAAGTAGAAACCCGAGAACGACATAAATTATTAAACTGCGCGACCCCTAATTCCTCAATTTCTTTTTTAGTTTTTGTACCCAATTCTTTCTCTACAATATTTTCAATTGGTAAGCCATGACAATCCCAACCCCATTTACGATTAACCCGATAACCACGCATAGTCCAATAACGCGGCACCACGTCTTTCATAATACTGCCAACCAAGTGGCCATAATGTGGTGTGCCAGTAGCAAAAGGCGGACCATCATAAAAAACATATTCACCTTGTGGTGCTTCTTTGTTTAATGATTTATGAAAAATATCTCCCTCATCCCAAAATTGTAAAACTGCTTCTTCCATACCCGGAAAAGATGTTCTCTCTTTTTTTTGTTCTTTTTGCTGTTCACTCATATTTTTTCTAGTGATCTATATTTATTTTTATTGTCCACAACACTTTTTATATTTCTTGCCGCTCCCACAAGGACAAGGGTCGTTGCGGCCGACTTTCCCTCCATCTTCAGTTTTTATTTTTTCACGCACTAAATCAAGGGTATTGCGTTCCCCAGCCTGCTTATGCATCTCTTTTTGAGCACCACTAAATTCTAATTTTGTTTCTGGTTCTTGAGCAAATTTATTTAAACCAAAATTATTTGCTATCGTTAAAGCTTCAGCTGTTTTAAAAATAGAATAAACTACATTTTTATTAATTGACTGATTAAGCCCTTGATATAAGTGCCAAGCTTCTTTTTTATATTCCACTAACGGATCACGTTGACCATAACCACGCAAGCCAATACCACGACGTAAATAACTAATTGTCTCTAAGTGCTCAACCCAAAGCTGATCAATCGCCCGAATAAGTATTCCCTTTTCAATTTCCTTAAATTCAATATTAGCTGCCTTAAATCTTTCTGGTAAAGTCGCATAAACTTCTTTGGCTGCCGAAATTAAATATTCAATCATCTTTTCCTTAGCGGCCACCTTGTCATTAGCTCCATCAGCCACTAATTCCTCCAACTTAATTTTTAAATCTTCTTTTGGTGACCAAATTGTACGCATGGTCTCAGCAATTTCTTTAATATTCCACTCTTTAACATCATCAGCCGCTGTGTGAAAATGAACTACAGCCGTAATTTCTGAACTAATCATTTCTGTAATGATCATTGATAAAGTTTTCGGCTCTACTCCCTCAGTCACTTCCGCCACACCTTCAGTAATTTCTAAAATCTCCCGACGACGGCGATAAATAGCTAAACGATGCTTATTAATCACATCATCATATTCAACCAAGTGCTTTCTGATATCAAAATTATTCCCCTCAACTTTCTTTTGAGCAGATTCAATTGATTTAGAGATCATTTTATTTTCAATCGGCATATCTTCCGGCACTCTCAAAGTCAACATTAAATTTTTCATTCTATCACCACCAAAAATACGCATTAAATCATCTTCAGTAGAAACATAAAACTGAGAAGAACCAGGATCGCCCTGACGTCCAGCTCGGCCTCTTAACTGATTATCAATTCGGCGTGATTCATGACGCTCAGTGCCAATAACATGTAGTCCACCTAAAGCTCGCACTTCCGCCTGCTCCTCTTTGATCGGCGGATTACCACCTAAAATAATATCCACACCACGTCCAGCCATATTAGTGGCTAAAGTAATCGCCCCCTTACGTCCAGCCTGAGCAATAATTTCAGCTTCTCGTTGATGATTTTTCGCATTCAACATTTGTGGCTTAAGTCCTTCACGCTCCATCATCTCGGCTAAAAGCTCATTTTTCTCAATAGAAATAGTGCCAACTAAAACTGGCTGACCTTTAGCACTCCGTTCTTTAACATCACGAATAACTGCTTTAAATTTACCTTCTTCGGTACGATAAATTAAATCATTATCATCTTGGCGAATATTAGGTTTATTGGTTGGAATAACAATCGTATCTAAATTATAAATTTTATGAAACTCCTCCGCCTCTGTTGCTGCCGTACCAGTCATACCAGACAATTTTTTATATAAACGAAATAAGTTTTGAAAAGTAATCGTGGCCATGGTTTGTGATTCTTTTTGTACTTTCACTCCCTCCTTAGCCTCAATCGCTTGGTGTAAACCTTCACTATAGCGACGACCTGGCATTAAACGCCCCGTAAATTCATCAACAATAATAATTTCCCCATCCTTAACTACATAATCCTTATCTTTCTTAAATAACACATTAGCCTTTAGGGCCTCCTCTAAATGATGCACCTCATTTACACTACCTTCTACATAAATATTGCCCAGACCCAACATCTTTTCTACCTTAGCAATCCCCGCCTCAGTTAAAGTAGCCGCTCGCATTTTTTCATCAACATTATAATCTTCATTTTCTTGTAAATTTCTAACTAACTGAGCATATTTAACATATTTATCAGTTGACTCTTCAGCTGGCGCAGAAATAATTAACGGCGTGCGTGCTTCATCAATTAAAATAGAGTCAATTTCATCAACAATCGCATAATTAAGCGGACGTTGCACAGTCTGGTTCAAGCTATAAACCATATTGTCGCGCAAATAATCAAAACCAAATTCATTATTAGTGCCATAAGTAATATCACAAGCATAAGCTTCACGGCGCGGGATTTTCTTAAAATGTTTTAAGCGCTCATCATATTGACTTTCATCAGTATAGTCCGGATCATAAACAAAGGCGCTATCATGGACAATCACACCAGTGCTTAATCCTAAAGAATAAAAAACTGGCGCCATCCAACCAGCTCCCAAGCGAGCCAAATAATCATTAACAGTAATTAAGTGAACACCCTTCCCCTCAAGCGCATTTAAATATAACGGTAAAGTAGCCACCAAGGTTTTTCCCTCACCAGTTTTCATTTCCGCAATTTGGCCACGATGTAAAACAATACCACCAATCATCTGCACATCAAAATGACGTTGATTTAAAATACGACGTGCTGCCTCACGCATCACGGCATAAGCTTCCGGTAAAAGATCATCCAGTGTTTCACCATTAGCTAAACGTTCTTTGAAAAAAGCCGACTTAGCTTTTAAACCAGCTTCATCTAGTTTTTGCAACTCCGGCTCAAAACTAGCAATCTTTTCTAATATCGGTTTCATGGCCTTAATTACCTTTTCGTTCGCATCGCCAAAAATACTAAATAATTTCATATATTTTAAAATTTAATTTATCTAATATTACAAAAAATAAACCAGACATAAAGATGCCTTGCTAACTAATATTAGTATAATACGTTTTCTTAAGAAAATAAATATTGACGATTATGTAAATAAATTGTGATAACTTATAAAAAGCCGTTTTTTGACCAAACGGCTTTTTAAATATTTTTTAAATTTTTTAACTAATTTTAATTTCTGTCTGCTGATTTTTCCTTATATTTTTTAATTACCTCGGCCAAATGATCTTTAACCTTATCAATCGCCTTATATAAATCCTTTTCTGTTTTCTCTACCCGCAAGATTTCTCTCGGCACTTCCAGATTAGCTTCTGCACGAAAAATATCTCCCTTACGCTGATTACCACGAATTCTTTCAACCTCAACATCACAATTAAGTACCTGGATATCACCTAGATATTTTTCCAACATATCCATTTTTGTTTGGCAATATTCACGAATCGCCTCAGTTAATTCTAAACGTGTTGCTTTAATTTTGATGTTCATATTTTTTATATTTATTTAATAACTAATTTAGCAATATCTTTATAAGTAATAAAAAGCACTAAAGCAATTAATAAAAAGAAACCGATATTATGAATAACATTTTCCATTTCCCGCTTAACTGGACTCCCCTTAATCCTTTCAATAATTAAAAACAATAATCTCCCACCGTCTAGCGCTGGAAAAGGTAAAATATTAATCACCGCTAAATTTAAAGATAGAAGAGCGATAAATTGCAGTAGATAAATAAAGCCTTCGCGTGCCGCCTGCCCCGTGATATTAGCGATGCCAACTGGTCCAGCAAATTGATCAGCCACTGATTGTCCATCAAAAATACTGGAAAGTAAATTGCCAAAAGCGACAAAAATTTCTTTAGTCAACCAGCCAGTCGTCTTTGCTCCCTCAACAATCGCCGAGAAAAAAGGATAGCGAATTAAGGCTGAGGCATAAATACCCACACCAATAGTTGCGCGTGAACCGCTTTGAATAGTTGGGGTGACCATAATTTTTTCTTCCTGATTGTCTCTTCTGACCAATAACTCTGTATCTAAACCATCGTTAGCTGCTATAGCGTCTTGCAAAGCAACTTCTGTACCGACCGCTTCACCATTAACAGCTAAAATAGCGTCTCCCACTTTTAATCCAGCGCTTTCCGCTGGTGAATCAGGCAAAACCGCTGAAAGCATCACACTTGATTCAGTGATAATTGCTTTTGGACCAGCCATATCAGTGGACTGCGGCAAACCAAACATATAGCCAAGCGAAAACAATAACCAAGCAAGCACGACATTCATTAAAACACCCGCCACTAAAATAATGGCTCTCTGCCAAATTTTCTTAGCAGCGAAACTATCAGCCTCACCTTGTCCTTCCCCGTTCTCCCCTTTAATTTTTACAAAGCCCCCTAAGGGCAACCAATTTAAAGAATAAAGTGTTGCTTTCTCAGCTGGGCGAACATTTTCATCAAGACTAGTTTCTAAATTTTCAACTGGCTGATTATTAAATAGCCACACTCTCTTCCCGCGTCTATTTTTATAAAACCCCAAAATACGTGGCGGAAAACCAAAACCAAACTCCTCCGCTCTAACACCAAAAAGACGAGCGGTAAAAAAATGGCCAGCCTCATGAGCAAAAACTATCACTGACAAAACGATAATAAAGATAAGAATCGTTGAAAACATAAATTATTTTTTTATTATCGTTTATTAAATCTCCATGATATCGGTCTCTTTACGATCACGAATTTGTTTTAATTCATCATTTTTCTTAGCTGAAAACTCATCTAATTCTTTCATGAATCTAAACTTATCATCTTCGCTAATTTCTTTATTATTAAAAGCAGCTTCTAGTAAATCTTTTACACCCTCACGCGCTTGACGTAAAATAACTCGCGCTTTTTCCATTTTTTCATTTAAAGTTTTTACCAAGGCTTTTCTATTTTCTTCAGTTAAAGCCGGAACAGTTAAGCGAATTTTGTCGCCTTCATTAGCCACGCCAAAACCAAGACCGGCATCAATAATTGCTTTCTCAATTGCTTTCGCCACCGATTTATCCCAAGGAACAATAATAATGCTGCGCGCATCAGAAACGGCAATATTGCCAACCGCATTAATTGGGTTCATTACACCATAGGCCTCAACTTGCACATTATCAAGCACTGCCGGGTTAGCACGTCCCGTTCTTAAAGTGGCAATATCTTTCTTAAAGAAATCTAAAGCATTAGTGAAGTCATCTTGTTTTTTCTGTAAAAATTCATTCATATAATTTATTTAATTAACAATTAATTTATTTTTTTATTTTTCTAATTTTCTAGTTCCCAAATAAATAATATTCGGATTCTTGTAATCAATCAACAAATCTCGTCCAGCTCGCTTGGTCGGCAAATTCTTTGAAGTCCAAGTAACTCCACCATCTATAGATTTTATAAAAGCGGTGTTCGTTACATAATATATTTCATCAGAATTTTCTGGATTAACCGCAATCGCATTAATGACTGCATCTTTTTCTGTTTGAATCAAATTAAGATTCTCCCAGGTCATGCCATTATCTGCTGAACGCAAAATAACTTTTTCAGTCGCCAAAAAAATCAGATTATCTTTCTTGTTAATAATTAAATCTCTAAAATACGGACCGGGATTGAATGACTCTAAAGCGGTATTAATATCAGTCCAATTTTCTACTTGAAAATTAGCGTCTATATCTGCTGAGGCAACCGCATTAGTGTTAGTGTTAGAATTAAAACTATAAATCTTACCCCGGTTAGTAGCTACAAAAATTAAACGGCTATCCAGTGGCGAAATAACTAATCGCAAAACTCCATCATTTAAACGATGAATAGTCCGCCAAGAAGCTCCACCATCTATACTTTTAATAATATCACCGCGACTAGTTCCTAAATAAATATTTCTAGTATTGTAATGGTCAATAGCGATTGATCTAACAAGCACACTGGTATTGCTATCAAAATAGATCTGTGTCCAGGAACGTGAACAATCATCAGAACGATAAACTTGATTGCCAATGGCCGCATAAATTATACATTTTGACTTCGGATCAACTTTCACATCATTAATTGTTGTTCTTGGTAAACCAGAAACAGCACGCCAACCTTCAGTGATATTATAAGTATAATATAAACCTCGCTCAATACTTGCTAAATAGATTGCTTGACTGTCCTGCGGATCCATGGACATTAAATTAACATTAATATCAGCGATACTTCCTGGACGAGCAGCCACACTTGGCACAGCGGTTAATAATTTCCAAGTATTGCCTTTATCGCTACTGGCAAAAACACTACCATCAACCGTCTGCGATTTAGAAGAGGTGCTAGTTGAAAATGAACAGGCAGAAGTAATTAACATCACAGCCACCAGAGTTAAAATCAATTTAAAAGATTTGTTAAACATATATTTCTATAAATTAATAATTAATTGTTCAAGAATTAAACGTGGATTAACATTCGCATTTAGATATTCTTTCGCTTGGGCAAGCAGTTTTAAGCAATTAAGCAGCCCCACTGCTTTGATACCATTCTCTTCAGGAAAATCAAGTAAAATTTTTTGTAAAGAATCTCGTAAAACTTGGTGCTGCAATAAATTCTCCTGCCCTAAAGACAGCAGCAATAAATCACGCAATAAAGCTTCAAGCATCATAATTATTTCTAAAGCACTAGCCACCGCCTGACGACTATAAGTTTTATCAGCAAAAAGGCTGTCTAATATTTGTAAACGACCGTTTGTATCTGCCTTAAAAATTTCTAAAATCTTTTCCGCTTTTTCTAAATATTTTTTATATTCTTCCGGATTTTCTAAATAATAAATGGCTCGTAACGGCCGACCCAGCGCTAAAAAACTTAAATCTTTAGCCAATGAACGATTAGCGCCATAATGATCAATTAAATAATCATAGATTGTCGGCGCTGGCACTGGATAAAAATAAAGTTTTTGCCCCCGTGATAAAATAGTAGCTGGTAAATTCTCTTCAGAATTAACTAAGAGTATAATCACCACTTTATCCCGCGGCTCTTCTAAAGTTTTTAACAAAGCGCTTTTAGCCTCCTCACTTAATAAGTCCGCCTCTTTTATTATACCGACTTTATAAGAATCAAGGAAAGAGCTAAGGTTTAACATCTTAATAAACTCTCTAACCGCCTCAATGCTAATATTTTTTTTATCTGCCTCCGGACTTAAAATATATAAATCACTATTCAACCCCTCATAATTTCCTTGGAGATTACGCGCAAAAGCAAGCGCAATAGTTGACTTTCCTAATTCCTCCGAACCAATAAAAATATAAGTCTGAGCTAATTTGCCACTTTTTAAACTTTTATTCAAAAAATTAATCACCTTCTCATTGCCAATATTAGGCCAGGAATATTTAGCAGTAGTTAGTTTAGATACAGACTTAAGCATAATTATTCAGCGGAGCTTATTAAATTTAAATTACCCGTACTCACTCCCAATCCGAGATTAGTCATAATGTTAAAAGCATCAAGCGGACGCCCCAGATAATATAATTTTAAATTATTTGGATTAAAATAATAAGCCTTGCCACTATCTTCTGGTTTAAGCAATATACGCCCAGCTAAACGTTTCCAGGAATTCGGATTTTTTTCTATTGAATTAAAATTAACATTAGATACACCTAGAGCTAATTTTTTCATTAAACTAAAAGCATTGTCTGGACTGCCTAAACTATATTTTTTTCCATTAACCGGATTAACATACCAGGCCTGGCCCTTATCCTCAACTTGTAATAAAATTCTACCTTTCAATCTCTCCGCTAATGGAGAGTTCACTGCCGAAGATCCAGAAGATGAGCCAGAAGATGAGCTAACAGATGAAGCAGTGGCTACGACCGCATCCGCATCCGCTGCTCGTGATAAAGAAAAGCTAGTCTTCCCAGCTAAAGAATATTTAGCGACTGAGGATAAATTAACTGTATACGGTGTAGCATTTTTTGCGTAAAAAGCTTGACCATATTCAATCGTAGAGCCAGAAGAAGATGAGCCAGAGGATTTAGTTGAACTAGTATAAGAAACTAAATATGGACCAGCCGCTAAAGCCAAAGAAGCTCTCCCGTTAGTTAACTTAATTGTGCCAGCCGATGAACCTTTATAATAAGTTCCCTGGTTTCCAGTTAAATAATATAACTTTAAAGAAGTAATATCAGTTGGCGCCTTAAAAGTTATTAAACTATATTTTAACTCTTTTAATTTTTTACTAGAATCAACCGAAACATTCCAAAACTTTTGCTGATTCCCTAAATCATCAGTCGTCACTAACGCATATTTTCCCTCTTGATATTCAAAAGAAAATTGACCGCTCGCATTTGTTTTAGTGGTAAATAATTTATTACCTAAATTATAATACCCATTATTCTCTTTCTGCTCATATAACATTATTGTTTTATTAGTGAGCAAGCGCCCCTGAGCATCACTCAATTCACCAGTGATACCACTAAAAGAAGAATCAAAATTATAATCCCGATCGGCCGCCATTTGAATGTTATAGAAATTTTTTACATTACCATTTGTATCCTTGGTACTTAAAACATAAATCCCCGATTGAGCCTCATTATAAGCATCATAAGATGGAACAAAAATAGTCGCCCGACCAGCCGAATCAGTCTTTAAGTTAGCAATTAAATCGCTAGAACTAAAAGTCGGCTGACCATCAATATCAAATTTTTGCTCATATAAAGAAAAAGCATAATTATATTTTGGCGAACCAGACGAATCACGTAAAACAATATTTAAAGACGGTAAATTACGGACAATCGTTCGCTCACTCCCACAAGTAAATTTAGCCACATTAAAAATTGAGAAAACTCCTTTATCTTTATTTTTATCCCAAACTTTTAAGGCATAAGTTAAGGCTGTGTTTGGTTTAAAAGAAACGGTTGCCTGCCCATAGGCATCAGTTTTCCCAGCCGCTACTTCCTTTGCTCCGATAGTTGGCAGACCATTAATGCTTGTTCCTTGCTCATAAACCTTAAAACTCAAATTAGCGGCCGCAGCGCCAGACATATCTTTCAAAACAATTTTTAATTTTGACTCAGTGGCACAATTAGTAGTGGTGTTGCCAGAAGAAGAAGTTTCCGTGTCCTTAAGAGTTAAAGTAGAATCAGAAGTTAAACCAGCTAAAACATAAATATTCCAAAAAATTTGATATTCATTACCAACTTTTACCCGCACAGCATAATCCCCTTCTGACACCTCTAAACTACCGTAACCATTCGTGCCGGTAGTTAGGGTGCCTACCCTTTTGCCCAGTTCTTCATTACCAGCGCTACTCACCTGCTTGGTGTATACTTCTGCCGTTAAGCCAGTGACTACTGAGCCATTGGCATATTTAAAACGTAAACGTAAATTACCAGACCCAAAACCAATGCGTGACATTTCTTGATCAACTACCCGAATATTATAACGATAAGTATTTACTCCTTTATAAGTTGTTTTTAAAACATAATAATCTTTTTGGTTACTAATTCCCCGCAAACTGCCTTGAGGTAAATAAAGACGATAATGGCCAGCCGCATTAGGTGTAAAAGTACCTAAAAGCTCATTAGTCGCTTCTTGTATTTCGTCATCAACATCATAAAGCTGAGTATAAACACTAAAATTAACATCCGTTAAAGCATTACCAACAGCATCCGAAAAAACAAGCTCTACCCCACTCAAAGTTTCCTCAACAGTTACCGTTTCACCGCAAGAAAAATTATAATCATAAAAATAAAAACTAGCCGAGTCTTTAGCAATAGTCCGCATCCTGATTGCATAAGTAGCTGATTCCGCTTCTCTGTTAGTAAAAGAAATGGAAGCAATTCCTAAAGTAGCATCAGTTGTGCCGCCTCCTACTCTAACTCCCGGTTTTTTTTGACCATCAGCGTCCACTGTTTGCTTATAAATATCCACGCTCACCTTCGGAATATACTCACCGTTAGCATCCCGCGCAACTACCTTGACCTTAGTCGCTTCTCGGCAAACCGTCTCAGCAGCCTTAACTGAATCAGGGCAAAATAAGAAAAAGGCAAAAATAAACAAAAAAGATAAACTTAATTTAAAAATCCTTGATTGAAACATTTTATTTAAAATTAGCATAATTAAACCTAAAATAAAGACATTAATATAATTAAATCGCCTTTATTCCTTAAATATTTCTATAATAATATAATTATAACATATTTTTAAAAAAATGAAGCATAACTTTAGGTGATTCTCATTGATTTTTTAAACTGATATTGCTATATTAAAAGTATTAAATTAATAAAAATATGCTGAGCCGCCTTAAAAAATTTATCCTTTTTTTTGGTGATTTAATTTTTTTAGCCATTTCCCTTTTTTTAATGATTGCTATTCGCTATCCGCAAGCAAGTTGGTTAACTAATTTTCAAAACCACCTTCCTCATTTTTTAGTAGTTTTTGCTATTTGGCTAATTGTTCTCTATATTAATGGTCTCTATAACTTAAACCTTAAAACTAATAGCCAAAAATTCTTCTCAGCTACTATCAGCACAGTAATTTTAAGTGGCCTCATATCAATTATCTATTTTTATCTCAGTGTCCAGTCAACAATTACCCCGAGAACTAATCTTTTCATCTTCATTGCTATCTTCACTCTGCTCTTCTTTATTTGGCGCAATCTCTATCAAGCCTTAGTTAGCCCCCTAATTCCTAAAAGCAATTTAGCTATTATTGGTTTTAATAAATATACTGAAACCCTAATTGAAGAATTAAAAAATAATCCGGGCGCTGGTTATCAAACTGCTTTAATTTTTAAAGAACCAAGTGAAATGGCTAAACTAGTTGAAAGTGTAAAGGAAAATAATATCCGCGCCATTGTAGTTACTGATGATTTTAAACAAAATGAAAAATTACGCGAAACTCTGTTTAGCTGCTTAGCCTCCAATGTGGTTTTCTTTAACTATCCAGACTTTTATGAACTTTTAACTGGCAAAATACCAGTTGAAGCGATTGATGCCAGTTGGTTTTTAAATAATATTCGGGGTGGCGAAAAAAATTATTATAATTTCATTAAACGTGTCCTTGATTTTATTGGTGCTATTTTACTTTTAATTATTAGCGCTGTCTTCTGGCCAATAATTGCGCTCGGCATAAAATTAGGTAGTCGCGGTCCAGTTTTTTTCACCCAAGAAAGATATGGTCAAAATGAAAAAGTGTTCAAGATGATTAAATTTCGTACTATGCGAGAAGATGGCAATAACCGAAGCATGACGATTGAGGGTGATAAACGGATAACTAAATTTGGTTCTTTTTTAAGAAAAACTCGTTTAGATGAAATTCCCCAAATCCTCAATATCATTAAAGGCGAAATGAGTTTTATTGGTCCACGCCCAGAAAGACCAGAAATTGTTTCCGATCTTGAANACCAAATTCCTTTTTATAAAACAAGATTATTAATTAAGCCCGGTATTACTGGTTGGGATCAGGTTTCTGGCAAATATCACTCCCCATCTTTAGAAGATACTCTAGAAAAACTCCAATATGATTTATTCTATTTAAAACACCGCTCCTTTTATCTTGATTTAATTATTACCCTAAAAACAATCGCGACGATGCTCAGTCGTGAAGGAAGATAATATAATTTTTATGAAAAAAGCTTTAATCACCGGCATCACCGGACAAGATGGTTCTTATTTAGCTGAACTTCTTCTTAGCAAAGGCTATGAAGTTCACGGCATTATTCGTCGTGCCAGCACATTTAATACTGATCGTTTAAACGATATCTATCAAAATCCTCAAGATATCAGCCGTCGCTTATTTTTACACTATGGCGATATTTCTGACAGTAGCAATATTAGTCGTTTAATTGAAAAAATTAAACCAGATGAAATATATAATCTTGCTGCCCAAAGTCACGTTCGTGTTAGTTTTGATTTACCAGAATATACAGCCGATACAACCGGCCTAGGAACTGTTCGTATCTTAGACGCTATCAAAAACTCTGGAGTCAAAACAAAATTTTATCAAGCTTCTTCCAGTGAAATGTTCGGCAAAGTTAAAGAAGAAGATTTGCCCATCACTGAAAAAACTTTATTTCACCCTCGCTCGCCTTATGGCTGCGCCAAGGTCTATGCTTATTGGATAACAAAAAATTATCGTGAAAGCTATAATCTTTTTGCTGTTAATGGCATACTTTTTAATCATGAATCACCGAGACGCGGTGAAACCTTTGTCACCCGCAAAATTACCAGAGGATTAGTTAGAATAAAATTAGGTAAAGAAGAAAAATTATATTTAGGAAATTTAGATGCTAAACGTGATTGGGGCTATGCTCCAGATTTTGTTGAAGGTATGTATTTAATGATGCAACAAGAAAAACCAGATGATTACATTTTATCTACCGGCGAAACACATACCGTTAGAGAATTTGTAGAATTAGCCGCTAAAAATTTAGGTATGGAAATAGAATGGCAAGGAAACGGATTAGATGAAAAAGGGATTGATAAAGTAAGTGGTAAAGAAATAATTGCTATTGATCCAGCTTATTTTCGGCCAGCCGAAGTTGACATCCTGCTGGGCAATCCAGAAAAAGCCAAAAAAGAGCTGGGCTGGGAGCCAAAAGTAAAATTTCCAGAATTAGTAAAAATAATGGTCGCAGCTGATTTAGAAAAAGAACAAAAATAATATGCTAAAAAAATCAAAAATATATGTAGCTGGACATAGAGGCTTAGTTGGTTCAGCGATTTTAAGAAAACTAAAAGAAAAAGGCTATAAAAATATAATTGTCAAAAGTCATCAAGAGCTTGATCTTTTAAATCAGGCAGCTGTTGACACCTTTTTCAAAAAATATAAACCAGAATATGTTTTCTTGGCAGCAGCTAAAGTTGGAGGAATTTTAGCAAACAAAGAAAAACCGGCTGAATTTATTTATGAAAATTTAATGATTGCTGCCAATGTTATTAATGCCGCTTATAAATATAAGGTGAAAAAACTACTCTTTCTTGGTAGTTCTTGTATATATCCGCGACTAGCGCCTCAACCAATAAAAGAAGAATATCTCCTCACTTCCCCCTTAGAAAAAACCAATGAGGCTTACGCGATTGCCAAAATTGCCGGTTTGAAGTTGTGCGAATTTTATAACCGACAATATAAAACAAATTATATTTCTGTAATGCCAACCAATCTTTACGGTCCAAATGATAATTTTGATTTAAACAGCTCTCATGT
>JGI24711J26586_10000023_pt1 | contig 102812 bp, 84 predicted proteins | sample BioPla3DNA1_FD_26586 | JGI IMG/M metagenome (IMG submission 26586)
CCCCGAATGTTTTACAATAGTCTCTTTAGGTGTAATCATCGCCAGTTCATTGGCTTGTATTACATTATCGATATATGTAAAGTCTCGCGAATAGGTACCGTCACCGTTTATCATAGGAGATTCATGATTGATAAACGCTTTAACCCATAATGGAATAACAGCTGCATAAGCTCCATTTGGGTCTTGCCTGCGACCAAAAACATTAAAATAACGCAGTCCTATCGTTTCCAAACCATATAAGTCAGAGAACACATTGGCATACAGCTCATTCACATATTTGGTTATGGCATAAGGCGAAAGGGGACGCCCGATATTGTGTTCTATTTTAGGCAACTCTTTGCTATCGCCATAAGTTGAAGAGCTTGCAGCGTAAACAAATCTCTTTATACCGGCTTCTCTTGTAGCTACAAGCATATTAAGAAAACCATCTATGTTAGTGGCATTTGTCGCTATCGGATTGTTGATGCTACGCGGAACGGAGCCCAGTGCTGCCTGATGAAGTACGGCATCACAGCCTTTCAGTGCCTTTTTGCAAACTTCTATGTCACAAATATCTCCCTTAACAAAAGTGAAGTTGGGCTTACTTAGCAACGGCTCTATATTGCGCTTAAATCCTGTAGCGAGATTATCCAAACAAACAACCTCATAACCTTTTTGGACAAAATATTCACAAAGATTACTTCCTATGAAACCGGCACCGCCTGTTATTAGTATTTTCATTTTTCCATTCATTTACCTCTAACATTCACACGTTCCCTTACTGACTCCTCTTCCCTTTCACCACAATATTACGTAATATTTTCCAAAAGTACCTCCAATCGGTACGTATTGGGCTTTTAAAATATGCATTTAAATATTTCCGTTCGCTCTCTTGTATCTCTTCCAAGGTTTTCGGCATATCTGCATAGAAAGGTGGCATAAGTCCCGGTTTGGTTTTGATTCGCAACTCTTTCAAATCTTCATCATAAAGATTGAGATAATGAGCACTTAATGGACGCACCCCTATTATTTTAAGTTCACCTTTCATCCAATTAATCAGCATGGGGAACTCATCCAACCATATTTTCCGCAAAAAACGACCTAATGGAGTTACCCTATAATCGTCTAATATCTTTCCGCCTGTTGCAAGTCCTTGCTGTTTATAAATATAGGGTTGCAAATATTGAGAATAGGCATACATTGTTCTAAATTTATAAACACCTATGATCTTACCACCCTTTCCCTGTCGCTGCAGACGAATCAACATGCCGTTTGAGGGCTTGTCGTCACGAATAGGCTCTTTTATCTTGGTAGCAACCACATAAAATCGTCCGTTAAATACCTCTTCATGTATAACATCAAATCCTGCCCTATATAGTCTTCCCAACACCTCTACTCGTGTAAATACCCGCGACCTGCCGCCCGTAACCCAAAAATAGAAAGGACGTGTAAATGAAAGTTTTGCACAGACACGGTGCCAGAAAAAATCCAACGCATAAACCATTCTATTGATAACCGGCGGACTTTGACGCAAGACCTTTTCACGGTGCAATGCAGAGGTTATACAGTGACAGGCGATGCACCCTCTGTCTGACAAACTCTGATTGATATTTGCAAATAATGTGTTGATATGCCTGATTCTGTTTAATGAGCGCAAATATACCACCAAATGTGGGTCTTTTAACCTGGAATAGAGTACCACTTCCGGATTGCTGCTTTCTAAAAACATTGTGTCATCGGAAAAAAGATGCTCCATTGCCCTCATCTTATCTCCAAAATTGTCCATATCCCGCGGCATTTCCCGAATAAGGGATATGATTTTTTCCACATCTCCATTTAGAGGAGCCTCCTTCTTATCTTCTAAAGGATTTACACCTTTCTCCTGCACATCATCCAAAACGGGCTCTTCGTAAAAATAGGGTATCTTTTGATACACAAATCTTCTGAAAAGGGCGTAGAGCAAGACCTCCAGGAGTAAAATAATCACCAATACGGAAATCATGGAGTAATGGTACTCCCATCCCGGGATAATAAGTCTGTAGAGCAGAAAAATGAGAAAACCCGCAAAAACCGTTTGCAGAAATATCCCCATCCATGCATACCACATTCGTTTATAAAAACTGAAGCGCAATTTTTGTGAAACAACCTCTAAAATCACCCATAACAAAGCAGATAATAGAGGGTAATACCAATGAGGCAATTTGCCAAATTGATATAGTAATCCAAAGGCAAATAGGGCAATTATAAAATCGCTGACTAAAATAAGAATCTTATGTCTCGTAACTCTTATCACACGTATGATACTACAAATTTACAAACCTTCTCTATATCCTCTCTTGTGATATAGGGGTGTATAGGCAATGACAGCACCGTACCACATATCCTTTGTGTAACCGGATTGCTGTCGGCAGGATAATTTAAATCTTTATAGGCAGTTTGACCATGCATAGGGGTTGGATAATAAATCATACTGGGAATACCCTGTTCTTTCAGATAGGCCTGTAGGCCATCTCTCTGTTCTCTGTTTTTCAACTGAATGGTGTATTGCGCCCAGCTGGAGTAGTACCCTTCCGGGATTACGGGTGTTTTTACTATGCCTTTCAGTTTCTCCGTATAGAGAGCCGCAGCTTTGTTTATATCTTCCACTTCATATTTTTTAAAAGCGTCAAACTTCACTTGCAGAATGGCAGCTTGCAGAGTATCCAATCTGGAGTTTAAACCGATGCGAACATTGTCGTATTTGAATGAACCCTTGCCATGTACCCTCAAAGAATCCATGATTTTGGCCCACTCATCATTATTGGTGAACACTGCTCCGCCATCGCCATAGCAACCGAGCGGTTTTGCAGGGAAAAATGAAGTTGTAGAGATATCTCCGAAACTGCAAGCCATGCGATCGTTTATTTTTCCGCCAAAGCCTTGTGCTCCATCTTCCAAAATGAGCAAATTGTACTTGTCTGCGATTTTCTTTACAGCATAATAATCGGCAGGGAGTCCGAATAAATCCACTGTAATAATCACCCTGGGAGTCAGCTTCCCTTCTTTTATGGTTTTTTCAATGGCTTTTTCAAGACTTTTTACATCTATGTTGAATGTATCTTCGTCTATATCTATAAAAACGGGTGTAGCACCCTCTAAAGAGACAACTTCAGCCGATGCAAAGAAGGTGAAATCGGGTACGAATACGGCATCGCCTGCTCCAATGCCCCAGGCTTTAAGAGCAAGAGTAAGTGCATCCGTTCCGTTGGCACACGAAATGCAGTACTTGACGCCCACATATTCCGCCAAAGAAGCCTCCAACTCTTTTACTGCTTTACCCATAATGTAGCCGCCAGAAGCAGCCGTATCTATCATAGCCTTATCTATTTCCGGCTTTAAGACATTATACTGTTTTACTAAATCTCTGAATTGCATGGTTTTATTTGATGTCTTTTAATCCGTTATTTGATTCTTTATATTTTTTTCCACATTTGGGACAAACTAAATTGTCAGGCAGACGTTCTCCACATTCACATACCCAGCCAATCTGCTTGGCAGGTACTCCTGCCATAAGTGCATGGTCTTTGACATCTTTGGTGACTACCGCTCCGGCAGCTATCAATGCACACCGCCCTACAGTGTGTCCGCAGACGATGGTTGCATTTGCTCCAATTGAGGCTCCCCATTTAACCAGAGTTTTATCATAAACCCCGTGAACAGGATAGTGGGCACGTGGTATGGTCACGTTGGTAAATACGCATGAAGGGCCACAGAAAACATTGTCCTCCAATTCCACACCCTCATATACCGAAACGTTGTTCTGTATTCGCACTCCGTTTCCAATCTTTACATTGTTGGCCACATTCACATTTTGTCCGAGCGAACAATTTTCACCCAGTATGGCATTTTTTTGAATATGACAGAAATGCCAAATTTTTGTACCCTTTCCTATTGTTACATTTTCATCGATGTAACTGCTTTCGTGAACAAAATAATCCTTTTCCACTATTGTTTTTCGTCAATTAATTCCTGTGCCTTCTCCAGTACCTTCACCACTTCATACCCTGACCGTCCATCGGCAATTTCAATTTTTTTATCCAGATTCTCCACAAAATATTTTAACTCCTCGGTAAGAGGTTGCTTTTTTTCATATGGAATAATCTCGGTCGGATTTTCAACCTTAATCGGAATCCCCTGTTCAAACTCGATATGTTTGTTGTAGAATTTGATCTCTTTTTCAGGCGATGAATCTTCGAAAGAAATCATACCTCTGCTTCCAATTACCACCATGCGGTGTTCTTTGAAGGGATGAAGCCAGGAGACAAAAATATGAGCGTGAATATTATTTGGGTAGGTCAGTTGCGTCATAGTGTAGTCATACACATTTTTCTGCAAAAACTTTGCTCCTTTAGATTCGATGCACTGAGAGACCTCTCCGACAAAATAGTTCAAAACTGAAATGTCGTGCGGCGCAAAAGACCAAAACACGTTTTCCTCAGTTCGTACCGTACCCAAATTCAATCGATTGGAGTAGATATAATAGAGTTCTCCAATTTTTCCGTTATCTATCAACTCTTTAATTTTGACAATTGCAGGATGAAAGAGCAGGACGTGACCCACCATAAGTTGCGCACCTTTCGCTTTGGCTAACTCTACCAATTCGAGCGAAGTTTCGGAAGAGAGCGTCATAGGTTTTTCCACCAATACGCTTTTTCCGTGTTCCAACAACAGTTTGGCGATATCGTAATGAAGCGGCGCAGGTGCAGCTATTGTAAATCCGTCAAAATTCTCTTTAAGAGCCATTTCTACATCCTGAAAACCTTTTACCGGATATTGCTCCAAAAGTTCTCGCAATCTTTTAGGATTGGCCTCGACGATGCCACCCAAATTTCCCATTTCAAAGAGTGTACGGATGTGATTCTCTCCCCATCTGCCACCACCTATTACGCAAATGTTCTTCATAGTTATGAATCATTACATTAATTAAAAAGACGTGGTCGCCACGTCTTTACAATATTACAATAGCTCTATGTTTTGCCTATTTACAACACTTTTCATTGCGTTTTTGGTGTCAAAAATAAACTTTGAGTGTTGTTGTACAAAATCGTAATCGACATTAGTGTGAGCAGCTGTTACCATCACCAAATCGGCAGATTCAAGGAGTTCTTTGGTCAATTTCTTTTCACCTTGATTTTTTTCTCCTTTATATTTATATTCGAAAATATAGGGGTCATAATATTTTATATTCGCTCCCTTTCCTTTCAGAATATCAATTACCACCAAAGCGGGACTTTCACGATAATCGTCAATATCTTGCTTATAGGCCACACCGAGAACCAGTATATTTGAACCCTTCAACGATTTTTCATATCTATTTAGAATATTAGCGGCTCTCTCCATGCAATATTCAGGCATACGGTCATTTATCATCATAGATGATTCAATCATGGAGGTGTGGAATCCAAACTCCCGAGCCTTCCAGGAGAGGTAATAAGGGTCAAGAGGAATGCAGTGACCACCCAATCCCGGACCGGGATAGAAAGCCTGAAATCCATAGGGTTTTGTCTTTGCTGCATCAATTACCTCCCAAAGATTGATATTCATTTTATTACAAAGAATCGCCAACTCGTTTACCAATCCAATATTGATATTACGGTAGGTGTTTTCGAGAATTTTCTCCATTTCGGCAATCGCTGGACTCGAAACCGTATGTACATCACTTTCAAGGACCGCTCTGTACATGGCAGCAATTACTTCAAGTGCATCTTCGCCGATTGCTCCAACCACTTTAGGTGTATTTTTGGTCTTATAAATCAGGTTACCCGGGTCAACTCGTTCAGGTGAAAAACCGAGGTAAAAATCTTCTCCGCACTTTAGTCCTGAACCTTCTTCGAGAAGTGGTTTTATCAACTCTTCAGTAGTTCCGGGATATGTGGTAGACTCCAAAACCACCATTGTTCCCCTCTTCATATATTTGGCAATGGACTTAGTGGAAGATTTCACATAACTTATGTCGGGTTGCTGATAAATATCAAGAGGAGTAGGCACACAGATAGCTACAAAGTCGACATCTTTGATAAAGCTGAAGTCTGAAGTAGCCGACAGCAATCCTTTTGAAACGATCTCTTTCAAATCTTCATCCACTACGTCTCCTATGTAGTTATGTCCGGCATTTACCATATCAACCTTTTGACTTTGAATATCGAAACCGATGGTTTTAAATCCTGCTTTTGCCTTTTCCACTGCCAGAGGCAGTCCGACATAACCGAGTCCGACAACTCCGACTATGATCTCTTTGTTTGAAATTTTGTTTAATAATTCTTGTTTCATGATAGATATTATAAATAATTTAGTTTCCCTCGTAAAAAATATTTGCACACAACATAAATAATATCCCGCGAATATACAACAAATCTTTTAACCAAATGTCTAAATGTTGAAAAAAATATAACGTTGAGGGGCTATTTTATAATTTTAACAAAATATACAGGCAGTTGGAATTTACAAAAACCAACGTCTTTTCTTTTTAGATTCAGGCATTGCTGAGCCCGATGCCATTGTTTGCAGTGCATCGCCTCCATCGAGCGCAACCTTTACCGCATTATAGATAACTCCCCAGTCCGGTAATCCTCCCAGGTTCTTGTCATCTATAAACATATCAGCGTCGAGCTTACGATGATATTCACCCGGCTGCAACTCCTCCACTTCTCCCCTGTAGTTTTCGTTTTCTGCATAGAAGTATAGTCCTCTCTTAGCGCAGTAGTCTATAGCCTCTTGCAAGAGGTCTCCGGTACGAACAGTCCATAAGATAAGCCTGTGCCCATCTTTCTGCATCTGCAGTAGGGTATCAATGGCAAAAGGAATTGGTTTACCTATTGCGGGATAAGCATGCTCTACAATGGTGCCGTCAAAGTCAATAGCTATAATCATTTCTTTATGGATTTAACAAATTCGAGCATCAGCGCCAGCACCTCTTCGGAAATAGTCTCCTCAATGGTGGCATATTCGGTTGGGAGGCCTGTGGTAGCATGCTGGAAGAGATGATTTAGCCCCTCGAGCTCCACGATCTGCATATTATCTCTGCCTGTCTCTTCAGCTATTTGACGGTAAACAGGAATATTTTGATAGGATACCACCTGTTTATCAAGCGTGCCGTTGAGAATCAAGGCCGGTACGGTAACTTCGCGGATAGCCGGGGCCGGATCATATTTGAGGAAATAAAACATCCAGGGAGAGCTGTATTGGTCAATCATAGGAACTGCGACATCATCAGGCATTCCCACAGACGCAAGATAACTCAGTGCTTCTTTGCGGAAATTCTCATCCGGAGCATCATATTTCTCCACTATGGCAAAAAATTGCTCTGAAATCACTCTGTTTTGCTCGATGGCCTGCTCAGGCATACCCATTCCTCGATATACTTCAACCTGCTGGAGTTTGAGAACCTCTGCACCTGTCACTGCCGGACCTCCGAGTGAAATAAGAAAAGCAACGTCAGGCCGCCTTTGAGCCACCATGAAGTTTATAAAACCCCCTTCGCTATGGCCGGTAATGCCGCAAAGTGAAGGAATTACCTCTTTCCTGGAGAGCAGATAATCAAAAGCCGCCTCCGCATCATAGGAAAAGTCAAAGGAGGTACCGTCAGGATTGCCGGGCTCGGAAGCTCCTACTCCGCGATCATCAAATCTTAGGACAGCCACTCCGTTGCGGGTAAGATAATCTGCAATCACGGCAAAAGGCTTATGATCCATCAATTCCTCGTCACGATTCTGGGGACCGCTTCCGGTGACCAGGATCATTGCCGGAAAAGGACCCTCTCCTTCGGGAATAGTCAAAGTGCCGGCAAGCGTAAAATCCTCCCTGGTATTTTTGAAAAATACCTCTTCAGACTTGTAAGGGAATGGAGGTTGGGGTTCCTGGGGACGCTTGGGTTTTGCCGCTTTTTCGCCTTTGATGAGAGTAAGAGGAAGCGACATGCCCATCTGTGTAAATTCGCCCACTATATTATTAAGCACAAGTGTACCTTCGTATGATGCGCTTATTGCTTCTATCGCAATTGTCAATTTCATCATTTCAAATGAAATAGATGTAACGGGAATGTCGTATGCTCCCTGAGCAGGTACATCCATCGTGGCGGATAGGGTACCGTTGGTTTCCTTAATGTCAAAACAGAGTTCAAGCTCGGTCGGGCCTAAACTGAGGGTACCTTTCCAGTAACCTATAATATTCTGAGCAATGCTGACATTTGCCAGCATGCAGAATAGTGCAGAAATCAATAAAAGCCTTTTCATGATATGTATTTATAATTTTTTATCTAAATATTCTTCGCTACCAACTATTCAAACTCCAAAGCTATAAAAAATAACCCAAAACTCGAAACTCAATAACTAGCCCGTAACACTACACCAAATTCAGTCGCATATAATCATTCGCTCCTACTTTGAGACGCACCCTCTCCCCTGCTTTTTTAATACCGAAAAAGGAGTAAGCTTCGGAAGGAATATTTACTTCCATTTCCACGGGACGGCCATCAAAATTGGCCACCACAAGCATACAGGCATCCTCATATCCGCGCATGAAAGCAAACTGACGATTACCGTTGAAGCGCTCGGAATCGGGATTGGCATACATAAGATCGAATGTCTCACCATGGGCGAAAATAGCATCTGAGGTAGCTATCTTCAACAGACGGCTATACTCCTTATAAACCACCAATTCATCAACGGTCAGACGGTCGAGCAGCCATCGTCTTATCGAAGGTACATTGCAATAATCAAAAATAGAAGTGCGACCATCCAATCCGCTAAATCCCTCCTGCTCCATCCCTCGCTCACCGAACTCCTGCCCGAAATAGAGCATGAAAGGAGCCTTGTTGAAAAGCAGAGAGACCGCCAGAGCAGGGAATGCCGCCCTACCCGAACCTGCAAAGAAATCCGATGCAATTCGCTGCTCATCGTGATTTTCCAGAAAGTTGAGCATCCTGGGTTGAAGGTCGCCGAGAAACTGCCATTCTCCGGTAAGTAGTCGGGTACTTACCCCCTCGCACATAATATTTCTCAAGGTGTCGTAGAAGCCCGATTTGTCATACAAAAGGTCAAAGCCGCCTATCTCATAATAGCGTCTGTAATTCTCCTTACCGTAAACCTCTGCAATGAAAAAGGTATTAGGATAGATATATTTTATCTCATTGAAAGCCCAACCGAAAAATTCCGCCGGCACCATTTCCACCATGTCGCAACGGAAACCGTCCACCCCTTTTGCAGCCCAGAATTTGAGCACGTCGAGCATTTTTACCCAGGTATCATGGTTGTCGTAGTTGAGCTTAACCGTATCGTACCAGTCATTGATAGAGGGAGATGTGTGAAATACATCGTTGCCGGTAGCCTTGGCGGGGTTTTCGACATAATCGGAATTGAGAGACTCCGGCAGGATGAGCGGCCCGTCGAGAATATGAAAATTGTCCCTAGTAAAATAGGTGTCATACTGACGAAACACATGGTTAGGCACAAAATCGATAATAACCTTCATGCCTGCCTTGTGTGTTCTGCGGACAAGTGCTTCAAATTCCGCCATCCGGTTGTCATGGTTGTTTGCGAGTGCGGGACTTACATCGAAATAGTTGCGGATGGCATAAGGAGAACCCGCTTCGCCTTTAACTATGGAGGGGTTGCAATCTTTTATGCCGTGAAAATGGGTTTTAGTGGCGTGTGAGATGACTCCGGTGTACCAGATGGCGCTGACCGAGAGCTTTTTGATCTTTTTGAGAACTTCATCGGTTATGTCGTCAAACTTGCCGCTGCCGTTTAAGTTATAAGAGCCTCCGGATACGCTCTTGCGTTTGCCGAAAGCTCTCAATAACAGTTGGTATATGACCACCTTCCCTTCCACAGCTACCAGTTTAAAATCTTGTGGAAGTCGTACTCTTCAGGGTTGCTGAGGTACTCCCTCGCAGCCTCATAGTCGTTAGGTGTGATAAATTGTACTATATGTTTATAGATGCCCTGTGCCTGGTCGCCCTCAATGTCCACACGACGAGGAGGGATTTTTCCTGTCTTGGGATCCTGGAAGTCTTTCAGATAGAGGGGTTTGATACGACCGATGGTGTCCACATAGACCATACATCCCGATTCTCCGCGGGTATATAATTCATAAACTCCGCAACCGAGTTGAGTACAGTAGAGCAGGTCGTAAGAGATGGGAGCCTGACATCTGATATCATAGCCGATCTCAATGGGACGCATCTTTACATTCATTCCCAACTTTTTAAGCTCAATCTCAAGAATATCGTTGAAGAGCTGTGCCTTGGGAATTTTACCAAGTTCCGGATGCCCGTGCTCGTCAAAAGTAAATTTGACTCCTGTCGCTGTCAACTCATCTTCATCGAGAAGGTGGAATACACCCTCTGAAAGCATTATACCGCCATACGGAATGCCCATCAATTTTCTCTTGACTATTGATGATATTGAGAGTTTGATGATTTTGTCAACGGTAATTTTGGTTTTGTTGAACATTTCGGGGATAATGATCATCGGATAGTGACAGGAAGAGCCGATACCGATAGCCAAATGGCCGGCGGAGCGCCCCATCGCAGCTACGATAAACCAGATGCCGGAAGTCCTCGCGTCCTCATAAACGGTGGTAGCGATACGGGTACCCTCGGCTTTAGCGGAGTGATAACCGAATGTAGGTGTGTTAAGGGGGAGCGGAAGGTCATTGTCAATGGTTTTCGGCACGTGAATGTTGGAGATTTTGTAATTTCTCGCCTGAAGGAATTTCGTCACCCTATTGGCGGTAGAAGCTGTGTCATCACCACCTATCGTAACAAGTAATTTAATGTTGTTGTCTAGGAAAAGACCGTGGTTAAAATTCCCTGCATAATCCTCCTCTGTGGGTTTATATCGGCTCATCATGAGGTAGGAACCACCTCTGTTGAAGATGGTATCCGCCATCACGAAATCTATCTCAGTATATGATGGATTGGGAGTAAAAAGCCCTTTGTAACCCCCATGTAGACCGAGAACCCTGTATCCTCTTGCCAAAAATGCCTTTGTTATGCTTCCTATAACCGTGTTTATTCCGGGAGCGGGTCCTCCTCCGGTCAAAATAATGATAGATTCTTTCATAAAATGTTTGTGTTTGTATTTCAGGCTGCAAATGTACTACTTTTTGATAAAATTATACTAATTTTGTAAGTTATTAGTGAATTAACCGGATATGGCTAAAATTACCAAATCATTTGCAAAGGAGAGGATAGAGCAGTTGCGACATGAACTCGAAGAGCACAACCGCAATTACTATATCCTTGCTACTCCTGTCATATCCGATTTCGAATATGATATGCTGATGCTGGAACTCCAGGGCCTGGAGGCCAGATTTCCCGAATTCGCAAGCGAAGACTCTCCTACCCGCAAGGTGGGTAGCGACCTTACGGATACAAATGAGGGCTTCACACAGGTAGAGCATCGTTATCCGATGCTTTCACTCGGTAACACCTACAACGAAGAGGAGTTATACGAATTCCACCAAAGGGTGGCTAATGTGGCCCGGGTGCCCTTTACTTACTCCTGCGAGCTCAAATTTGACGGTACTGCCATCTGTCTTATCTATAAGGAGGGCAGGCTGGCACAGGCAATTACACGGGGTGACGGCATCAAAGGCGACGACGTTTCGCGCAATATCGTCAGCATCGAATCCATACCTCATATTCTCCATGGCAAAAACATTCCGGCCGAATTTGAAATCAGAGGCGAGATTTTCATGCCCTATGAAGCCTTTGAACGTCTCAATGCAGATAGGACTGCTGCAGGTGAAGCACCTTTCGCAAATCCCAGAAATGCTGCTTCCGGTTCCCTCAAACTGCTGGATCCCTCCAAGGTTAAGGAACGCGGACTCGACTGCATCCTATACCATCTTCTCGGAGAAGATCTGCCCTTCAGCACTCATAGCGAGGCAATTGAAGCAGCGGCCTCATGGGGATTTCATGTCTCGGAAAACAGCATTGAAGCCAAAGACATAGAGGAGGTCATATGTTATATAGAAAAGTGGGAAAAGCAGAGGAAAAACCTCCCCTATGCCACTGACGGCATAGTGATCAAAGTCAATCAGCTCGATCTTCAGCGTCAGCTGGGCTATACGGCCAAATCTCCACGCTGGGCCACTGCATTCAAGTTTAAGCCGGAACAGGCGCTAACCGAAGTCCTCTCCATAGATTATCAGGTGGGCAGGACCGGTGCGATCACTCCGGTGGCCAATCTCGAACCCGTGCCCCTCTCAGGCACCACGGTGCGACGTGCCTCACTCCACAATTTCGATCAAATGGAGTTACTTGATATAAGGGTTGGCGATCTGGTATATGTGGAGAAGGGTGGTGAGATCATTCCCAAGATTACCGGCGTAGAGTTTTCAAAGCGCCATGCCGATGTACAAAAGCCAATTTTCCCCTCCATTTGCCCCGATTGCGGTACTTATTTGGAGAGAGATCCCGAGCAGGCACGCCACTATTGCCCTAACAGTGACGGCTGCCCCACTCAGATTAAGGGACGCTTCATCCATTTCGTTTCCCGTAAGGCAATGGACATACTCGCAGGTGAGGCGACCATCTCGCTTTTCTACGACAAGGGACTTATTCGCACTCTCCCCGATCTGTACCGTCTGAAAGCGGAGGATATATTGGGACTCGATGGATGGCAGCAGAAGTCGGTTGACAACCTTTTTTCAAGCATAGAACAATCCAAGCAAGTGCCCTTCTCAAGGGTCCTTTACGCATTGGGCATCAGACATATCGGCGAAGCTACCGCCAGGATGGCCGCCAATACATTCGGAAGTATTGATGCTCTGGCTTCAGCAACAAGGGAAGATTTGATGCAGGTGGAGGATTTTGGAGAAATAATGGCGGAGAGCGTGGTGACATACTTTGCGAATGACGCCAATAGGCGTATGATAGAAGAGTTGCGCAGTTTCGGGCTGCAATTTGCCCTCTCCGAAGAGGAAGAAAGTCCGTTATCCGACCGACTCTCCGGTACCACGATAGTGATTTCGGGTAATTTTTCCATTTCACGCGAAGAGATGAAGGCTCTCATAGCCGCCCACGGCGGTAAAAATGTGAGCTCCGTGAGCGGAAAGACCACATATCTGCTGGCCGGAGAGAAGAGCGGCCCGGAAAAGCTCAAAAGAGCCGAGAAACTCGGCATCAAAGTGATAACCGAGGAAGATTTTCTCAAAATAATTGAGGGAGAGAAGGCATGAAATTGTTTATTCAAAGATTGAAAGAGCTCTACCGGATTATTTTCAAATTTGTCACAAGAGATATCTGGAGGCTGGATTTCAGCGAGTTTGGAAAGGCCCGCAGAAGAGCCATACGCTACCTGAAGGCACTTATTATCACCTTTAAGGGATTTTCAGGACAGCGGATCGCACGTGAAGCCGTTGCACTGAGTTATTTCGGATTAATGGCTATCGTACCGATTGTGGCACTGATCCTATTTGTGGCCAGCGGCTTCAAACTTGACAAAATGCTTTCTGATCTGCTTTACTCCTCCTTCCCCACCAGCACTCAGATGATTGACGCCGTACTCAACTTTGCAAACAATATTCTGGTTACCACGAAAAAGGGGACTTTCGGATGGATCAGCTTCGGAGCGTTTGCCTGGTTGGTAATCTGGTTGATGATAAATGTCGAATCGGCATTCAACCGAATCTGGATGGTTAAGGAATATACGGGTATCGGCAAAAGGATAGTAGCTTATCTGGCCATTCTCCTGCTCTCTCCTTTCATGATAATACTCTTCCTCTACGGATGGGGATATTATATCAGATTCCTCACCTCAGCAAGTGAGAACCTCGGGGCCTTCAGTTTCCTTACCACAAACCTTTTCTGGGTGGTATTCTACGGAGTGGCCGTACTGGTATTTTCACTACTCTATAAATTCATTCCCCACACGAAGGTAAGATATAGTTCGGCCATAAAGGGCGCCATCGTATCAGGAGTGGCATTTGTGGCAATACAGTACGTTTACTTGAACACCCAGCTGATGGTGACACGCCTGAGCGGTGTTTATGGTGCTCTGGCTGCGATACCGCTGCTTATGATATGGATGAATCTTTGCTGGGGCGTAATTCTATTCGGAGCCCAGCTTTCATACGGATTCCAACAAGTGGATTACGAACATCCGGTCAATCCCCTGTGGCTGGAGGAGAGCAGCGACAATGAAAATCATGAAACAGAAATAATTCTTGAACAACATATTAAACCAATAAAAAATGGAAAAAAAATACATTGATTTTATTAATGAAGACCATCTCCATTCCCTGATAAGGGATACAAAGGAGGATAAGGAGGCAATAAGGGCTATTTTTGCCAAAAGCAAGGCAAAAGAGCCGCTGACTCTCTCCGAATGCGCACAATTGCTCGCAATAGAGTCAGAGGATATGAAACAGGAGCTCTTTGAAACGGCAAGAGAGCTCAAAAGGGCTATCTATGGCAACAGGATCGTACTCTTTGCACCTCTTTATATTGGCAACCACTGCATCAACGATTGCAAATATTGCGGATTCCGCCGCTCGCTCCGTACTGCAGTACGCAAAACCCTAAGCGATCAGGAATTGATTAACGAGGTAATCAATCTCGAAAACATAGGTCATAAACGCTTGATACTGGTATACGGAGAGCATCCGATGTACTCACCGGAATTTATCGCCCATACGGTAAGACTCTGCTACCAGACTAAGGTAGGCAATGGAGAGATCCGTCGCGTCAATATCAACGCCGCCCCTCAAGAGATAGAGGGCTACAAGATTATTAAAGAGGCAGGCATCGGCACCTATCAGGTATTTCAGGAGACATATCATCGTGAGACCTACGCAAGGGTACACCCGAAAAACACTCACAAGGGAGATTATATGTGGAGACTGCATGCTATGGACCGTGCATTTGAAGGAGGAATCGACGACATGGGTATAGGAGCCCTTTTCGGACTTTATGACTGGCGTTTTGAAGTGCTGGGGCTCGTAGCTCACGCAATTCATCTCAAGGAAACTTATGGAGTTGGACCTCACACCATCAGTTTCCCCCGTATTCAGCCGGCTCACGGAATGGATATGGATCTCCCCTGGCGAGTAACCGACGAACAATTTAAGATGCTGGTGGCAATTCTGCGCCTCAGCGTACCTTATACCGGACTCATTATGACTGCCCGCGAAAGCAGTGAGGTCAGGAATGATGTGATAGATTTCGGGGTTTCCCAGATTGATGCCGGCACCAAACTCGAGATCGGTGGTTATCAGAAAGAGGAATATGAGCAGCAACTCGATAAAGAACAGTTCAGGATCGGTGACACCCGTGACCTGGACGAAGTGATCAGATGGCTCCTCACCAGAGAATATATTCCAAGTTTCTGTACCTCCTGCTACCGCCTGGGACGTACAGGAGAGCATTTCATGGAATTTGCCATCCCCGGATTCATCGGCAATTTCTGCACTCCCAATGCAATTATCACCCTTTCCGAGTATCTGGAGGATTACAGCTCGGAAGAGACCAAAAAGGTGGGATATGCTCTTATTGAAAAAGAAGTGGCCAAGATGCCCGAAGGAGATAGAAAAGAACTTGTTAAAAAGAGAATAGAACTGGTTAAACAAGGTAAGAGAGACCTCTATTTTTAATGGTAGTAGAGTATGTTTACAGAAGAGGATTATAAAGTCATAAATAGGGAACTTGAAACGCTGAAGATGTCCAGTCTCAAGCGCTGCGCCAATCAGGAGGAGTTTGAACTGGTGCTCAAGGCCTTTGATTTTGCCAATGAGGTTCACAAAGGCGTAAGGAGACGTTCGGGAGAGCCATACATTCTCCATCCTATAGCCGTAGCGAGGATTGTGGTGCAAGAAATCGGGCTGGGATACAAATCCATCTGTGCAGCGTTGTTGCACGACGTAGTGGAGGATACAAACTACACGGTCGAGGATATCAAAAACCATTTCGGCCAAAAAATTGCCTCCCTGGTAGATGGTTTGACCAAGATCAAGACGGCTCTTGACAGCGACAACATTACCTATTCGAAGAGTATGCAGGCCGAAAATTTCAAACGTATCCTGCTTACTCTCAATGACGATGTTCGGATAGTACTCATAAAACTGGCGGACCGTCTGCACAATATGCGCACCATCCGGTTCATGCCCGAATACAAAAGGGATAAGATCCTCAGTGAGACAATGTATATCTTCATTCCGCTTGCACACCGTCTCGGTCTCTATAGCATCAAATCGGAGATGGAAAACATCTGGCTGGTTCATAGGGAGCCGGAGGCTTACAGGGAGATCGAAGCAAAGCTCGAGACAGTAATGGAGGAGCGTGCAGGTAGTATCGACAGCTTTGTAGTTCCCATCGAAAAAGAGCTGGAGGCAATCGGGTACAAAGTTGAGATACTCAAACGTCTCAAGACTCCCTACTCCATCTGGAAAAAGATGACCTCCAAAAATGTTCCATTCGAGCAAATATTCGACATATATGCCGTTCGCATCATTTTCGAAGCCAAACAAGGTTTAAGCGAGAGGGAACAATGCTGGCAGATATTTTCCCTTATTACTGAAAGATACCAGTACAAGCCCGACAGGACACGTGACTGGGTCAAAGAACCCAAAAGCAACGGATACGAGGCATTGCACCTGACTGTAATGGGTCCCGGTGGCAAATGGATAGAAGTTCAGATCCGCAGCGAAAGGATGAACTCCATCGCCGAGAGAGGAGTAGCTGCACACTGGATGTATAAAAAAGGAGAGAGCTCTCCCTCCGAAGAAGGAGAAATAGACTTATGGCTCAAGCATGTACGAGATATCCTCGAAGATCCCGACTCCAACGCACTGCAATTTCTCGACAACTTCCACAAAGAACTGCTTAGCTCCGACATATATATATTTACGCCCAAAGGCGAATCGAAGACTCTGCCCAAAGGCTCAACTGCACTCGATTTTGCCTACATTATCCACTCAGAAGTGGGCAACAGGGCGATAGCGGCGAAGGTCAACCAGAAACTGCTGCCACTATCTCATGTTCTCTCCAGCGGAGACCAGGTGGAGATAATAACCTCGGATAGCAGTAAGCCGAAGAGGGAGTGGCTGGACTTCATCCGCACCAACAGGGCGAGAAATTTTATCCTCGACTCCATCAAGGCTGAAACCAAAGACAGCATCAAAGAGGGAATGCGCTTCCTCACATCCAAACTCAAGGAGCGGAACATCACCTCCAAGAGCCGTGTACTCAAAAAGCTCATTGACTACTACAAGGCAGGCAGCAAGGACGAACTCTACCACAAGATAGGTATCGGGCTGATAGACCTTTCTGACCTGGAAACGGCACTTAAAACCAATGTTGAGAAACGCAATGTGCAAATGTGGGGAGTGAAACTCCTTACCCCGGTTCGCAACACAGGCAAAATTGACAAACAACGAGACTACGAACTCAGAGAGGACCTCTCAAAAGGTACTATAACATTTACTATAGCCGAGTGCTGTTCCCCTATTCCGGGTGACAATGTCGTTGGATTCATTGAAGACGACGGTAGTGTACTCGTACACAAGAAGAGCTGCCAGAAAGCTACCGACATTGCAGCCAAACAGGGCGATAGGATAGTCTCGGCAAGATGGAGCAAACACTTCATGATGTCATATCTGGCACGGATTTCCATTACAGGTCTGGATAGGATGGGTATTATCAGTGATATGTCCAAAGTAATCTCACTTCAGCTCGGCGTGAATATGCGCAAAATATGTATCGAAACCCACTACGAAATATTTGAAGGGACCGTAGATCTATATGTGCGCAATACTGACGACCTTGATAAGCTCATCAAGTCACTCTCGGCCATAAAGGGAATCGAGAGCGTTAAACGTGTTGAACTTAACTTTAATGGATAGTAAAAAGAGATCAATGCAAGAGAATAGAAGAGTATTGACAACTGCGCTGGCCCTTGCCGGATTTGTGTTTTGCCTATTTTTTTCCAAATCGTGCGCTAATACCACCACACCGCCGAGCGGGGGTCCTAAAGATACTATACCACCCGTTCTTTTGAAGGTAAACCCCGATTTCAATACCACGAATTTTCCCAGATACGATGGAAAAATATCCCTTACCTACGACGAATATACCGTGGTTAAAAATGCCGGAGACATCTATCTCTCACCGCCGATGAGAAAGAGAATCACCCATAAGATAAAGGGTAAAAATATAGTTTTTTCCATCCCCGATACTCTGGCAGAAAACAGAACTTACACCATTGATTTCGGCGAGGCTCTGGCTGACAACAATGAGGGCAACATAGCTCCCAGACTTGTCTATGCCTTTTCGACAGGTGACACTCTGGATTCTCTCTATATCACCGGCAATATCATCGACTGCCAGACTCTTCAACCGGTTAAAAAGGCACTAGTGGCGCTCTATACAGATCACTCCGACTCTGCTTGTTTCAAGGTATTCCCCGATGCGGCTACAAAGAGTGACGAATGGGGGTTTTTCTCCATCAGAAATATACGGGACACTTTCTATCGCATTATTGCGTTTACAGATAGTGACAATGATAGCAAATATGATCCGATAAAGGACCAAATTGCTTTTCTGGATACACTAATCCGCCCTATGGATGTAGTCAGCGACTCAATCTACGAACTGAAATCTTTCGATAAAAAAGACACACTCGCCTGCCTGGAAAGACATTCCATGTATGAACTCCTGATGTTTACAGAGCAACAAAGCATCCAGTTTCTTAAAAATAGCGGCATGAGAAGTGAAAAATCGGGATTCCTCTCCTTCAACGCTCCCGATGTCGAAATATCGGGTATGGACTTTTTCGGAGTGGCAGACAGTTGCGTCATAGTCCAATACTCTCCTGCAAAGGACAGCCTTGATTTCTGGATCAATACACGATATAGGCTCGAAGATAGTCTTTTGCTCAAATTGAGCTATAAGAGAACCGACTCCACGGGACATCTTCGTGACACCATAGAAAATCTCTCCCTGGCAGTTCCCAGACCTCAGACTCCCACCGGCGGACAGCAGCGACAAGAACAGCCAAAAGATACCGTTTTCAAGTTCAATGTAGCTGCAAAGAATGAAACCATAGCACAGGATGGCATCAGTCTCACATCCGTACTTCCTATACTGCGTTGGAATAGAGAAATGTCCTTTCTGACCGAGACCAATCCTCGACACCAGACGGATACCATAACATTTAAGTTTGAACAGGATCCTCAGGAAATCCGACGTTTCACAATGTATATGGATAGGGAAATCAAAGATGGCCATGAATATGAGTTTACGGTACCACAGGGTGCCTTTGTCAATCTTGACAATCTCCCAAATGCAGAGGTAAAGACCAAATTCACTCTTCCAAAGAGTGAGGATGCCTGCTCCATCACTCTAGTACTGAACGGTGTCGATACCAGATACATTGTCGAGCTTGTGGATAAAGACCGAAAGAACGTCTTCAGAAAATACAACATTTCAAGGGATACTTCGCTTCTTTTCCCCTATCTCAAACCACAGGACTATTCGGTGAGAATTACTGAAGACCGCAACAGCAATGGATTGTTTGACTCGGGCAATTTCCTCGACAGAAGGCAGCCCGAGAAAGTACGGATGTACCAGCCTTCGCCCGGAGTCTATATTCTGACATTACCTGAGCTGACGGACCTCGAACAAACCATTGACATAAAGGAGATGTTCAAATGAAAAAGCTACTCTTGACACTCTTTGCCTCACTACTCTTTTTCCCGCTGTACGGCCAGGAGAATGTAATCATTGGTGATCTTGACGATGATTTTGCCAGTATAGATACCATTGCACCTCCGCAAAAATACAAAAGCATTCATATGTTGGGAGTCAGATATGGTTACAGTTTCTGTACGGTGAGTTCCTCCCCTACGGTAGGCGAAGAGTATATATACTGCCCCATGAATTTTTCCCTGCTCTATACCTACTACCACGCACTTTGGGATCAGCTCTTCAACTTTGGTGTTCAGTTTGGTGTTAAATATGGCGAGGAGGGCTATGCTTCGAAATATGAGCAGTGGGGGGAAAGATATAAGATTGTTGAAGTTCCATTGGTTTCACAGTTCAAAATCGACTTTTCCAGGTTCAGACTATTGGTAAACGCCGGCGGGTATTATGGATATCGTCTTTCAACGGAAAGGGAGAGCGGATGGGACCGGTATGATCTTCGCCATGACTATGGCATCCTGGCAGGAGCCGGTCTGGCTGTGGTTTTTAAGCCCTTTGAAATTCAGATTGAGGGCAATTACAAATATTCGCTCTGCAGCATCTATCACACAAACAAATTCAGCGACGAATACTGGATGCTGTGCTATCCTCGTAACATAATGCTTAGCGTTGGACTATTCGTCCATCTTTGGTGATAATTCAAATTATGAAGAAAGTTGCGTTTGAAATTGGCGGCGTACGCATCGGAGGAGGAGCTCCTGTATCGGTTCAGACAATGTGCAATACCGATACACGTGATATTGCTGCTTCTGTGACACAGTGCCGTGAAATGGCTGCTGCGGGTGCGGATATCATCCGCCTTACCACTCAGGGACTCAGAGAGGTGGAAGCTTTGCGCCGGATCAAGGCACAACTGCGTTCCGAGGGTATAATGACGCCACTTGTTGCAGACGTTCACTTTTCAGCCAATGTGGCTCTTGCAGCTGCTGAGGTTGCAGACAAGGTACGCATCAATCCGGGCAATTTTGCTCCGGTTCACGAAGAGGCCTGTAGCAAGTTTTCACAACTGCTGGACAAATGCCGTGAACATGGTACGGCCATCAGGATCGGACTCAACCACGGTTCTCTCGGCACGCGGATTACCGAACTCTATGGTAACACCCCGTTCGCAATGAAAGAAGCTGTGATGGAGTGGCTTCAAATGTGCATTGAAAAGGATTTCCACAAGGTGGTTATCTCACTCAAAGCCAGTAACACCAGAGTTATGACCGATGCCTACCGCCTTCTCTATGAAGAAATGGAGAAGATAGGAAGGATTTATCCGCTCCATCTGGGAGTCACAGAAGCCGGTAACGGCGATGAGGGACGTATCAAGTCAGCCGTAGGCATTTCCGCGCTTCTGAGTGCGGGAATCGGAGACACCATCCGCGTCTCCCTCACCGAAAATCCGGTCAATGAGATAGCGGCGGGCAAGGAGATTGTCAAATCCTGCCAAATGGCTACCGAAGGGCCTGTGACTGCAGAAAACTGGAATGATTGGATAATCCGTGCCTCCTGCAAATATGGTCCTGCACTGCTTGACTGCAAGATTGATGATATTGACCTTACAGGAGCTACCATTGCCGGTAAACCACTCTCAACAGAGAAGCAACACTATTTCCGAGATCTTTTGATGCAGGCTAGTCGCAGGAAGTTTACCAGACCGGAGTATATAGCCTGTCCGGGCTGTGGCCGTACACAATACAATCTGGAAGAGACATTCAATGAAGTGAAACGACGTACATCCCACCTCAAAGGTCTTCGCATTGCGATAATGGGCTGTATCGTCAATGGTCCGGGTGAAATGGCGGACGCAGATTGGGGTTATGTTGGCGAAGGTGGAGGCAAAGTAACCCTTTACCGTGGGAAAACACCGGTAATGCGCTCCGTACCCCAGGAAGAGGCCATCGACAAACTTCTCGAACTAATCGAGAAGGAGAAAGAATAACCTGCCCTAATCCAGACTTATATCAGCATAGCGCTACGGAAAGAATCGCGCAATTCATCGCTTATTCTGAGAGCCTCTCTAAAAAAAACTTCGATTGAGCCGTAATCATTTTCAATTCCCTCGTATAGGCCTTTGAGATACTCCGGTGCTGCAATCGAGCCACGCCAAACCTTTTTTGCTACAACCCTATCCCGTTTGAAAAACAGTATAAGCAATGTATCACGCCATGCTTTGCGTTTGACGGCTCTGTTAGTGAAGAGATAATCTTTCAAAATATCGTGCATACCTACTCCCAGAAGCGAAAGAAGAAATGCTGCCATGACCCCTACCCTATCCTTACCCCAGGAACAGTGAAAAAGCGTAGCCTTTCCCTCCATAACATTGGAGATTATTTGTCGAAAGGCCTTACCTGTCATCTCTACTACGGAGCTTTCTTTCAGTATGCCGGAGTAAAGGATATCGATATCGGGGATAGCATTCCTTAAAACCTCTTTATCACGTGTGTTGATGATGAATTGACGGTAATTTGAGCCAACCTCCTTGGTTATGCCTATTACTGACTCCTTAAATATAGGAATATGGAGATATTCCACCCCTTCGGGTACATTATAGTGATTATCTTTAATCTCCTGAGATGTACGGAGGTCAATAATCGTATCGATTCCAAACTCCATCTTCAATTTGGCCATCTCATCATCCGGCACTTTAACCGGTACTTCGCTACGAAATATAAGCCCCTTTCTCAGATGCTTCTTCCCCGCCCTTATCCCACCCAGATCACGAAAATTTTTCAATCCTTTTATCTTCATACTTAATACTCCATTCTTCATAACTAACTCAATAAACAAACCTCTCCACACACTATACACTACACACTACATACTACATACTACATACTACATACTACGAATAAATATTTCCAACATCTTTCCTTTCAGTTCGCGCCAACGGGCCATTACGGAGGCTGCGAATGAACTTGTATGTTTGTTGAGCAACTCTGTTACTTCTTCATTTTTGCCCTCTTTGAGAAGAGCAGCAGCCTGATCTTCCACCATGGCATTTGAGGCCATCATATTGCGTTCGTATGCAGCAATCTCCGGTTCGATTATCTTTCTTGTCTTGTCCCAGTTGATGGTGGCGATACGGTTTGTCTCCCTGAATGCCCAGATCGCGGCATCTTCACGATAACGATGTTGTCCGCACACTCCGAAACTCTGTGGCAATTCCGTAGCTCCGGCATAAATGGGAATCCTGGGGCTTTGAGCGGGATTGTCGAATGCGAAATAGGCTACGCCGCCGATTTCATCCGGAAGCCAGTTGCGGAGGCGGATGACATGCGAATATGAGCACTGGATAACGGCAATAGTACGCTGACGCTCTATAATGCCGGGGTTGATCTCGTTGAGCATATTCATAAGATCGCGTGGCATGAATGCAGAGAGAGGATAGACTTTTTCATCATACTCCTTGTATGAACCGTCAGCCTGACGTTCACGGCGGTGGGCTGTATAGGAGAGATTTTTCACCATATCATACTCGGTACCGTCATATGTTGCACGATAAAGTTCAAACACCATTTCCGGAGTCACCTTTTTATCGGGTTTTACAGAGAAAGGCAGTTCTTCAGCATCATAACTCAGACCGAGTGAAGGTGCAAGAGTCGAAAAGACATAGAATTCCCGTATGGAAAAGGGTTTTCTTCCCGACACCACCTTGTGAAAAATAAAATCCTCTTTCCCATCCCAAAATCCGGTTTTCTTCGCATTTGCCTTTAGGTCACGGCTATACATAAAATTCTCTTTATCATTGAAATCCACCTTACCGATTCGGGGAATATTAGCTGAAATGCCTACGTGATCGTCGGGAATCCTCTGAGCTACCCACATTGCACTTGGGTTACCCGGGCCGGAACCATATATCTCAAAATGCCATACCTCATTTTTATCGGCTACGGTAAGACATTCACCCCAATCGGCATAACCGTACTCTTCCCCAAGACGTCCCATCAATGCAATGGCTTCGCGTGCGGTTGTGCAATATTGAAGCGCCATCCTTTCAAGCTCTTCGATATAAAACATACCTGCCGTATTACGCAATTCCGGTCGTCCACTGGTAGTGGTCTCACCGATGGCTAGCTGTTTTTCATTCAGGCAGGGATATGCCACATTCAAAAATCTGTAAGTTTCTGTTCCAACCACGGGAATACGTCCCTTCTCTACCACATTGCGCATGTCCCAGGGCTCCTCATTGTGCATCATTCCTTCATAGACCGGCTCCATATCGCCAAGCGAAAATCTCTTACGAGGCTCCATCGTGAGCCAGGTACGGTAATTGGCATCACAAGTGTGACCTATCATCACTGACCCATCGGATGAGGCCCCTGAGGCTACCATGATTGAAGTACAACTCTCCTTATATTGATCATCCGTACGATCGTAAAGCTCCTGTGCGTAAAGATTCCCGGTAAAGAGAAGAAGAGATATGAGCAATAGTATGGAATTTTTGAATTTCATATTGCAGTATTGTTTCTGATTTTGGTAAACTGTTAGGCGGCAAAAATAATGAAAAAATCATACAAGTCACAATGAAATGACTATCTTTGCACAATCTTAAACCGCATCGCACAATGCAACTGCTCAACAGATCCCGATCTATCGTTCAATTGGATAATGGCCTTGAATTTCAAGGCTATTCGTTTGGTTATATGGCCCCTGCGGATGGTGAAGTGGTATTTTCCACCACTATGACCGGCTATCCTGAATCTCTTACCGATCCATCTTACGAAGGTCAGATACTCTGCTCTACATATCCCCTGATAGGCAATTACGGAGTACCCAAGGCGATAACTGTCGGAGGAGTCCAACAATATTTCGAGTCTGAGAGGATTCACGTCCGTGGTCTGATCATATCCGACTATTCATTGAAATATAGTCACTGGAGCGCAGTAAAAAGCCTTGACCATTGGCTCCGCGAAAACAGGATACCTGCCATTTACGGAGTGGATACACGCGAACTCACAAAAGTGATCCGTGACAACGGTTCGATGCTCGGAAGGATTATTCCCGAGGGCGAATCTCCCCAATGGGATGTGGAAGACCCCAACACCACAAGCCTCGTGGCCAGAGTGAGTTGCAAAGAGGTAATCACCTACCCCGGACCGATACGATCCAAAAGAGTAGTGCTAATAGATTGCGGAGTCAGACACAGCATACTGCGATTTCTCATCTCCAAAAACATCGAGATAATAAGGGTTCCCTGGGATTATGATTTCAACGACGGCTCAATCGGACGTTATGACGGCCTTCTTATCTCCAGCGGTCCGGGAAACCCCGAATTTTGCACTGCCACGCTAAGCCACATCCGCCATACAATGACGCTCGGCAAACCTATATTCGGCATTTGTATGGGCCATCAGCTCCTCGCAATGGCGGCAGGCGCCAAGACATTCAAACTCAAATACGGCCATCGCAGTCACAACCAGCCTGTCAAGGCTACAGATAACAACAGATGCTACATTACCGCACAGAATCATGGTTATGCAGTGGACACGAATACACTCAGCAAGGATTGGGAGCCCATTTTTACCAATATGAATGACGGCACTAATGAAGGTATCCGGCACAAGAGCAAAAAATTCTTCTCCACCCAATTCTATCCCGACATGACCGAAAACCCCAAAGACACAAGCTACCTTTTTGACATTTTTCTGACAGCACTATGATAGATACAAGCATCAAGAAAGTCCTCCTTCTGGGTTCAGGCGCACTTAAGATCGGTGAGGCAGGCGAATTTGACTATTCAGGTTCCCAGGCCCTCAAGGCAATGAAGGAAGAGGGTATATATACAGTTCTGATCAACCCCAATATCGCTACCGTGCAGACATCCGAAGCTGTTGCAGATAAAATCTATTTTCTCCCTGTTACCCCTTACTTTGTGGAAAAGGTAATAGAAAAAGAGCGTCCCCAGGGTATTTTGCTGGCATTCGGAGGCCAAACGGCCCTCAACTGCGGGGTAAAACTTTTCCAGGCGGGGGTATTCGAGAAATATGGCATCAAGGTACTTGGAACGCCTGTCCAAACAATAATCGACACTGAAGACAGGAATCTCTTCAATAAAAAGATGGGGGAAATCGGCATCAAGATTATAGAGAGCCACGCAGTGGAGAATATTGAAGATGCGCGCAAAGCGGCTGCCGAGCTCGGTTATCCGGTAATTCTCAGGTCAGCTTATGCACTCGGTGGCCTCGGCAGCGGATTCTGCGAAAATGAGGAGGAGCTCAATATCCTTGCGGAAAAGTCATTTTCCTACTCTCCACAGGTGCTGGTGGAAAAATCGCTTAGAGGCTGGAAAGAGATAGAATATGAAGTGGTGCGCGACAAATACGACAACTGCATCACCGTCGCCAATATGGAGAATTTCGATCCGCTTGGCATCCATACCGGGGAGAGCATTGTGGTAGCCCCTTGTCAGACGCTCGATTACCACGACATCTCGATGCTCAAAGAGCTATCAATAAAAATAGCGCGTCATGTCGGTATAATCGGCGAGTGTAACGTTCAGTTTGCATACGACACTCAATCTTACGATTATCGAGTCATAGAGATAAACGCACGCCTTTCAAGGAGTTCCGCTCTGGCTTCAAAGGCCACCGGTTATCCCCTCGCCACGGTTGCGGCAAAGCTTGCTCTCGGCTACGGACTATTTGAGCTCAAAAATTCCGTTACCCGTACCACCTCTGCATTTTTTGAACCTGCTCTCGATTATGTGATCTGCAAAATCCCGCGCTGGGACCTTTCCAAATTTCACGGAGTCTCGAGAGAGATTGGCAGCAGCATGAAAAGCGTCGGGGAGGTTATGGCCATAGGCCGAAATTTCGAAGAGGCAATTCAAAAGGGTCTTCGAATGATCGGACAGGGAGCTCATGGATTTGTGGCCAACAAGGAGATTGTGGTACCCGACATAGACAAGGCATTGCGCGAACCCACAGACAACCGCATTTTCGTTATATCCAAGGCTTTTCAGAAGGGTTATACGGTGGATGAGATATGTGATCTCACAAAAATCGACAAATGGTTTCTTGAAAAGTTATATAACATAGTTGTATTGTCCAAGGAGTTGGAAAAGGCCAATAAACCCGAGGAAGTTGATTTAGAACTCCTAAAACTCGCCAAACAACTTGGTTTTTCCGATTTTCAGATAGGCCGCCTTGTGTTCAAGGATAGGTTGGATACTGAAGAACAGGTTATTCGCATACGCAAATACCGCAAATCGCTCGGCATTGTACCCTATGTAAAACAAATCGATACCCTGGCGGGCGAGTTTCCGGCACAGAGCAACTATCTCTACCTCACCTACAATGGGCAGGAACATGATGTAGAATATAAAAATGACCGCAGGTCAATTATCGTGCTCGGCTCCGGAGCTTACCGCATAGGTAGCTCTGTAGAGTTTGACTGGTGCAACGTAAATGCGCTCCAGACTATCCGTAAATTGGGATGGAGAGGCGTTATGATCAATTATAATCCTGAAACCGTCTCTACCGACTACGATATATGCGATCGTCTCTATTTCGACGAGCTGACATTCGAAAGGGTGCTGGATATATACGAACTGGAATCACCGCACGGCATCATTCTCTCCGTAGGAGGACAGATTCCAAACAATCTGGCCCTACGTCTTGACGAAAACGGTGTCAACATCCTGGGAACCTCCGCAGCAAGCATTGATAGAGCCGAAGACAGACACAAATTCTCTTCAATGCTCGATTCCATCAAAGTTGACCAGCCCAAATGGCAGGAACTGACCACCCTCGACGACATTCACAAATTTGTAGAATCAGTCGGATTCCCCGTTCTGGTGCGCCCCTCTTATGTGCTTTCAGGTGCGGCAATGAATGTTTGCTCCAATGAAGGTGAGTTGGACAGGTTCCTCTCCCTGGCAGCCAATGTTTCAAAGAAACATCCTGTAGTGGTTAGCGAATTTATAGAAAATGCAAAGGAAATCGAGTTTGACGCTGTGGCCAATCGCGGCGAAGTGATAGCTTACGCAATATCCGAACATATAGAGTTTGCCGGAGTACACTCCGGTGATGCCACCATACAATTTCCTCCTCAAAAACTCTACGTAGAGACCGCAAGAAGGATCAAGAAGATTGCCCGCACTATTGCAGCGGAACTCGATATATCCGGCCCCTTCAATATCCAGTTCCTTGCAAAAGAGAACGATATAAAGGTGATAGAATGTAACCTGCGCGCATCGAGGAGTTTCCCATTTGTTTCTAAAGTTCTAAAGATCAACTTTATCGAACTTGCCACAAGAGTGATGATTGGAGAAAATCCCGTACCCCCCTCCAAAAGTGCTTTTGACCTCGATTATGTCGGCATCAAGGCCTCCCAATTTTCATTCTCGCGTTTACAGAAGGCGGACCCCGTACTGGGCGTGGATATGGCATCCACAGGAGAAGTTGGCTGTATTGGCGATGATACAAACGAAGCCATTCTGAAATCGATGCTCTCAGTTGGTTACACCATTCCTAAAAAGAACATCCTTCTCTCCACCGGAGATGCACGCCAGAAGGCCGAAATGCTCAATGCATCCCGTCTGCTGGTACAACACGGCTACACACTCTTTGCAACGGACGGTACCTACAAATTCTTTGTACAAAATAATGTGCCCGTCACCAGAGTTCTCTGGCCAAGCGAGAGCGGAAATGAGCGCAGTGCATTGGATATGATACAGAACAAGGAAATAGACTTTGTAGTAAACATTCCCAAAAATCTTACCGAATCAGAATTGAGCAACGGTTATAAAATACGTCGCGCGGCAGTGGACTTCAACATTCCGTTGATCACCAATACCCGACTGGCTACTGCTTTCATCATCTCGTTCTGCAATCTGCCCATTGAGGAGATTCAGATCAAGAGTTGGGACGAATATGCATCATAACTGCCGTAGTTTTTCCCGGATATTATTGGGCTTATCTTTGTCAACCGGATTCACTTTTGGCAACACAGCCTATGTCAATTTATTGCATAATCTGTGGTTTGTATAGGTTTTTTGTTAACTTTGTTCGACTAAAACCTAACTTGTATGGGCAAACTATACGAACAATTAATCCGGGATTACCGCATAAAAGAGGGGCTGAAAGCCTGTATAAACTGCGGCACCTGTACGGCCATCTGCCCTGCTGCCGAATTCTACAAATACAACCCAAAAAACATAGTCAACATCGTTCAGAGCCAGGATGACGCTCAGATTGAAGAACTGCTAAAAGGCGAACAGATCTGGTACTGCGGCGAATGTATGTCGTGTGTGACACGGTGTCCGAGGCGCAACGCTCCGGGACTTGTAGTCATGGCGTTAAGATCGCTCTCCATTGATTTGGGCTATTTTGTAGAAAGCGAAAAGGGACGACAGATGCTCCCTCTCACACGCCGTATGCAGAGCAATATCCTAAACTACGGCTACTGTGTCTATCCCCGCACATTTCTCTACAAAGATCACCCCGAATATGGCCTCACCGGTAAGTGGGTGATTGAAAATATGGAAGATGTATATGAACGTCTCGGTGCAAATCTCGATGGGAAAGGCCCCGGAATTTTGAGAAAAATTCCCGACGAATCTCTCGCCGAGCTCAAGGCAATATTTGATGAAACCGGTGCTACACGCCGTATGGAAATCATCGAAGAGGCCTCCAAACTTAAAGCAAAAGAGATGGGTATCCCCTACGACGAATATGAAAGAAAGGCATTTGAGGATACCGAAAAGGACCATCTCAACCATTAATTTGAAAACAGCATCAAAATGATATTTCAGGGAAAACAGAAAATATGGTCCGACTATCAGAAAGAGATTCCTGATGACCACTGGTTTTATGTGAGAAGCTGCATTCGCCAAGGGTTTTTCCCGGGTTCGGAAGTGGCATTTCTCGACATATGTCGTAACAAACTTGGCAAAGATTTCTTCGAAACAGAGCACCACACCACTTGCGGAGGAATTGCATACCATGCCGAGGCTCTTCCGCAGGAGACCATGATGACCATTATCGCCCGCCAATTTGCTCTGATGGGTGAACACGGCTACAAGAACTACGTATGTTCCTGCATAACCTCATTCGGTCTCTATACCGAAGTGTTGGAGGACTGGAGGACCTTTCCGGATCTTGAGGATAAAATTCGGGAACATCTCTGGAAGTCATGCAGACGCGAATTGACAAAACCGGAATATCTGGCCCACGCCAGCGACATTATTTATAAATTCCGCAATGAGATAGCAGCCAAGGCAAAACACCGTCTGGTCAACAAGTTTACAGGTGAACCGCTAAGAGTTGTAGAGCATATCGGATGTCATTATTCCAAGATGTTTCCCTCCAAAGGCGTAGGCGGAGCGGAATATCCCTATGTTCTTGCCGGCATGATTGATTCCTGGGGAGGAGAAGTGATAGATTATCCCGAACGCAGGCATTGCTGCGGATTCGGTTTCAGACAATATCTGGTTAAGGCCAACCGCGGCTACTCGATGTCCAACACCCACAAAAAGTTTGAATCGATGGAGCCCTACAAGCCTGACATGATCATAACGAACTGTCCGGGATGCCCCTATTTCATGGACAGATGGCAATATGTGATAGCTGAACAAACAGGCAAGACTTATGGTGAAAACGGATATGGCATTCCCGTATTCACCTATGAGGAGGTTGCCGGTCTGGTGCTGGGGTATGACCCCTGGGATCTTGGACTCCAGATGCATCAGGTAGCGGTTGAACCCCTGCTGGATAAAATGGGCGTTAAATACAACAAAAAAGATAAATACAAAGGTAGCGGAGGCAAAATCCTCAAGATCCCGGAATTTCCCATGAACATCAAGTGTTGTTGATATAATATCTGACTAAATGAAACGAAATGTACTTATAATTGGCGGAGGTCCTGCCGGTATGGAAGCCGCACGCAGAATACGCGATTACGGCCACACCCCGATTCTTATCGAAAAAGAGTCCCGTCTCGGAGGTCATCTGGCAAAGTGGCACAAACTCTTTCCCGAAGGTGAGTCAACGGAGGAACTTCTGACTTCCCTGACAGCCGATATGGAAGGAATCAACTACTTTACAGATACCAATATCGTCTCTATCAACAAACTTAAGAATCTCTATGTGGCTATCTTTTCCAATGGCATTTCAGTACAGGCGGATGCCATTCTTTTTGCAACGGGGTTTTCCATGTTCCCTGCTGAAAAAAAGGAAGAATATGGCTACGGCATATATAACCATGTTATTACAAATGCTGACCTTGAGCATTTTTTCAATACCGGAAAAGACCCAAGGATTAAAGAACCAAAGGTTATAGGATTTGTTCACTGCGTCGGCTCAAGAGATGAAAAAGCCGGCAATCGCCAGTGCTCTAAAGTGTGCTGCGCCACAGCTCTCAAACAGGCTTGCGAGATGAAGGAACTCTATCCGGATGCCACCATCTACTGTTTTTATATGGACTTGAGAATGTTCGGCCGCAAATACGAGGACCTCTATCTGAACGCCCAGCGTAAATATGGGATATTATTCGTCCGTGGCAGGGTTTCAGAGGTATCTGAAGATATTGATGGAAGACTTGTCGTAAAGGCGGAAGATACTCTGGTAGGCAAACCTATACGTATTACTATGGACCTGCTTGTACTTATGGCCGGTATGTCTCCATGCGTGGAGAACCCTAAAATTGCCTCTATGACCGGAGTACATATCGGAGAAGATGGATTTTTCATGCCCAGGGATTTACTTTACCGGAGCGTGGAGAGCCACAGCAAAGGGATCTTTTTTGCCGGTGCCGCCACCGGCCCCAAGACCATTCCTGAAACTCTCAACGAAGCCAGAGCAGCAGCTATGGCCATTGATCACTATTTCAAACAAAAGGCTTAATGATAGATTTCGGATATAGTCTCACCCCAAGTTCGACAATTGAAATAGACGATGCTGACATGAGTCTATTTGATGAATTATGCGCAGTAGAACCCGATGCCATTAAGTGTATGTCATGCGGATCTTGCGCTGCCAGTTGTACCGCGGGCGTTTTTACTGATCTCAATCTGAGAAAGGTGCTGCTCGGCCTTCAGCGCGGGTGCGAAGAAGATGTGCTCCCACAACTCAAATCCTGTATGCTTTGCGGTAAATGCCATATAGTCTGCCCCAGAGGCATCAACACCCGGCATCTGATTCTTTCAATTTGCAAGATTTACAATATCTGATACTATGATGAGGGAAAGATTCATATCGGGTTACGACCATTTTGTACTACCATTCATGGTGGGCATGATATTCGTTCTCCTCTGGTGCATTATCGGAGTTATCAAGATTATGGTCCAGCTTGAGCGCAAAGATCGCATCAAAGTTTATAAGTCTTTGGTCAATCCCGTGATAATGGGTAAGAATGTTCGCGACTGGTTTGGAGATTGTCTGTTCCACGTTAAGCTCTGGAGACGCAATAAGGTGTTGGGATATATGCACTCCAGTATTGCTTTCGGCTGGTTTATGCTCATAGTCATCGGTCATATCGAGACATTCCTCTATATTCCCGAAAGAGGCGGATTGTTCTATTATCCCATATTTTTCCGCTACTTCATGGCAGTCGAAAGTACAACCCTCAAGGGTTCGCTACTCTTCTTCCTTATGGACTTTTTCCTGCTTGTGGTTCTCAGCGGTATAATTCTGGCCATTATCAAACGTTTCCGTTCCAAGTTGATGGGAATGCGTAGAACCACAAAGCTCACTCTCCTGGATCGCGTCGGCCTCTATTCACTCTGGGCAATATTTCCATTGAGGCTGATAGCGGAAGGATTTACCGCAGGTGTAGGTGGTGGAAGTTTCCTCACCGTACCTGTCAATTGGCTCTTTGCCAGTATCCTCAGCAAACCGGAGAACTTCACGATCGCCTGGTGGGCCTACTCGATAGCACTGGGCACCTTTATGATAGTGCTGCCATATACCAGATATATGCATATTCCCGCGGAGTTCTTCTTGATTCCTCTCAAAAACGCCGGCATTAAAGTACGCAGACCGCGCAAAGGCTACGCTTTGGCAGAACTCTACTCCTGCCCCAGCTGCGGAGTTTGTCTGGATGCCTGCCCTATGAGTGTCGATAAAGCGGGACTCAAGAATACCACCGTCTATTATATACGTCAGGTCAAAAGAAGAAATCAGCCGCGTGCGCTGGCAATTGCCGATAAGTGTCTGATGTGTGGCAAGTGTTCTGTTCTCTGCCCCATCAATATCTCAGCCATCGATCTCCGTTTGGCGCTACGCAAGCAACAGCCCTACAATATAGAACACGACTTCAGCTACCTCGACAAAATCCCTAATGAAGCATTGACATCAGCAATCTCAGTCGGCGGAGAAAAAGTACTCTACTATTCCGGCTGTATGAGCTCTTTGACACCGATGGTGTCTCAATCAGTACAGAAGGTGCTCACAACGGCGGGGATAGATTTCACCCTAATGGATGAGCAAGGAACTATATGTTGCGGAAGACCGCTGTTGCTCTCAGGCCGCACGGAAGAGGCAAAGGCACTTATAGAGAAGAATGAACAGATAATTAAGGAAAGCGGTGCTCCTATACTGCTGGTATCTTGTGCTATCTGTTACAGAATATTCAAAGAGGATTATGATCTGAATGGAGTTCAGGTGATGCACTATACCGAGTATTTTGAACAACTGGCTGCTGAAGGAGTCATAAAGTTAAGAAAACAGGAGAAGCTTAAATATGTATATCATGATCCCTGCGAACTAGGTCGTGGCTGCGGCATCTATGAGGCTCCCCGCAAGGCTCTGGCCAGGGTTGCCAACCTCGTACCGGCTGCAAAAGAACGTAAGGAAAGTATATGCTGCGGAGGCTCTCTTGGCAGTCTGACGCTAACTCATGAAGAGAGAGGACGCATCACGGAGAATTCCATCCGCAACCTTACCGCCAACTCTCCCGATAGGATTGTGACTGCATGTCCGCTCTGTATGAAGACCTTCAGCAGACAATCAGAGATTAAAGTTGTAGACTTTGCCCAGGTAATTGCCGAGAATTTGGTCGAAAAAGAAAAAGAAGAATAAAATAAAAACGCTATGAAGAATTTCAAACCCACAAAGTACGTACTTGAAAATTTGGCTACCGGCCGCAGATTTGAAGACACAGGTTGGCTTCTGGAAGACCCACAAGGGGAAGGACCCTCACTCATCAGAGCCATTTACGAAAAGAAACAGATAGAATTTGGAAGTCAGGAAGAGGGCATCTACCGTTTTGCCGACTGGCTTCCCATCAACCACACACTCAAAGGTTCTGCTGCAACACAAACCTACAAAAGTAAGGCCCTTGCTTCGGAACTGGGTCTACCCAATCTCTATATTTCTTTTTCCGGCTACTGGCCGGAGAAGGGTGCATTTATGACCACCGGTTCATTCAAGGAGACAGAGGCCTATTCTGTATGTGGCAGGCTCTCTCACAATAAGAAAGGGGTATTGGTAGTGGCCTCGGCAGGTAACACGGCCAGATCATTTGCAAAAGTATGCTCCGAAAACAACATTCCGCTACTATTAAGTGTTCCTGAAGACAATATTGATGCTTTGTGGTTTGAAAAACCTATCAACGACTGCGTTAAGCTTATCTCCTCACCCAAAGGCAGCGACTATTACGACGCCATAGCTCTTGCCGACAAAGTCTGCACATCCGAGATGTTTTTTGCCGAAGGCGGAGCAAAGAATGTAGCCCGCAGGGATGGTATGGGTACGACCGTGCTTTCTGCGGCTGAGGTAATCGGACGTATTCCCGACTGCTATTTCCAATCCATAGGAAGTGGCACAGGCGCTATTGCCGCCTGGGAGGCCAATTTACGTCTGATAGAAGACGGCCGTTTCGGCAACCATAAGATGAAACTTTTCCCCTCGCAAAATATTCCCTTCACACCCATGTATGATGCGTGGAAAGCCGGCAGCAAAACCCTCCTGCCGATGAATGACGAAGAGGCGCGCATTAAGGCAACTGCTATCGATGCCAAAGTGCTTTCCAATAGAAGACCTCCTTACGCTGTGCGTGGAGGCCTCTATGATGCAATGTGCGATGCTGGAGGAGATGTTGAACTGGCGGATAACAACGATATCAAAGAGATGCAGGCACTCTTCCTGCGTACCGAGGGGATCGATATTCATCCGGCATCTGCCGTAGCCACAAAAGGTATGATCAATGCCTTTAATGCAGGTAAAATGCCGAAAGATGCGATTACTATGCTAAATATTACGGGCGGAGGAGAAGAGCGTTTCAAACGCGACCATAAGATTGTTTACCTCAAGCCCTCCCTCATCGCGCTGGCTTCAGACGAAGGAATAATCACCAGAGTTGAAAATCTGTTTAAGTAATCTCTTAAAGAGTAGATTTCTTTTTCTGTTCGCTTATCATCACTATCTCGGTAGCTTTGGCCAGAGCAGGGATGATGTGTGAGAATACATGATCTCTGCCTATTTCATGAAGTAAACCGAACTTTTCTATGGAGTCATAGACATTGTCCTGGACGCCGGAAAGAATAAGCTTTATGCCGGCCTTTTTTGAACGTTTGTAGAGGCTGCGAAGGTTATTGATTCCGGTCGAATCGATGAAAGGCACCTTGCGCATGCGTATGATACGAACTTTGAGATGACCTTTTTTGGTAGAGCGGTCAACCTCGTCGATCTTACTGGCAAGTCCGAAAAAGAAAGGTCCGTCGATTTCAAAAATTTCCACACCATCAGGAACGGATAGTTGTTCGGTACTCTCCAGTTGGGCTCTTTCTTCATTCTCGGTTGCAGCCAGATAGTCACTCTCGAGAACCGTGATTGAGGAGGTTTCGGAAACACGCTTAACAAAGAGAATGATAGCCATCAAGAGCCCCACCTCAATTGCAACTGTCAAATCGACCAATACGGTCAGGAAAAATGTAATCAGCAACACTATCACATCTGCTCGGTCTCCTTTGAGCAAATACTTGAATGTCCTCCATTCACTCATATTGTAGGCCACCATGACCAGGATTGCTGCAAGACAAGAGAGCGGAATATAGATGGCATAGGGCATGAGGAAAAGGAAAATCAGCAGAAGCACGAGGGAGTGAATAATACCAGCGACAGGAGTCTTTCCACCGTTGTTGATATTGGTCATTGTACGTGCAAGAGCTCCGGTTGCCGGAATACCGCCGAAAAGAGGGGTAATGATGTTTGTTATACCCTGTCCTATGAGCTCAGTATTGGAATTGTGACGCTTGCCGGTGGCACCGTCCGCAACCATTGCTGCAAGAAGCGACTCTATTGCACATAGAAAGGCAATGGTAAATGCAGGCTGGAAGAGTTTGACAGCTGTATCAAGAGTAATTTTGGGAGCTACGGGCTCGGGAATGGCTATTCCGCCCGCAAGTTCGGGAAATTTGCTGCCAATTGTGGCAAATTCGAGTCCGGCAAAACGGGAAAGTATCAGCGAAATGAATGTTCCCACAATAATGGCAATCAGTGAACCGGGCACTTTCTTAGTAACTCGAGGCCAGAAAATGATTATCGCTAAACAGAATAGTGACATCAGGGTTTCTGCGATGGAGATCGATCCCAGATTGCTGAAATAGCAACCCCACTTGGCCAGGAAACTTGAAGGTACTTCCGCTATTGTCAGTCCGAAGAAATCTTTAATCTGGGTGGAGAATATAGTTACGGCAATACCCGAAGTAAAACCTATTACTATGGGATAAGGAATAAACTTGATTAACGTACCGAGTTTGAAAACGCCCATTAGCACCAGCATGATACCTGCTAATATGGTGGATATTATCAACCCCTGAATGCCGAAGTCACCAACAATACCGGCTACTATTACGATAAAAGCTCCGGTAGGACCTCCTATTAAAAAATTGGAACCTCCCAAAAGTGATGTGAGGAAGCCCGCGACGACGGCAGTAATCAGACCCTGCTGAGGGGTAACTCCCGAAGCAATACCAAAAGCAATTGCTAGCGGTAAAGCCACTATACCTACAATTACACCTGCAATGAAGTCCTGTATAAAGGTCTCTTTATTGTAATTACCTTTCTTAAAAAGTTCGAAAAATTTGGGCCTGAAGAGCTGTGACAGTCTGGTTTTCATCTGAAATGCTAAATAAGTCCGGTTATTTTTGAGAATTTGAGCACAAAAGTATCCAATTTAAACTAACTTTGAAAATTAATTATCAAAAGCCTGTATTATGTTCAGAAAAATGGTCAACGCCAGTGTGCGCTTAGTACAGAGATATTTGCCGGAGCCTTTCATTTTTGCTCTGTTGCTGACTTTTATTTCATTTGCGGTGGCGATGCCTGTATGCCGACAGACACCTTTGGAAGTATTGACCAATTGGGGCAATGGAGTATGGGGATTGCTTGCTTTTTCGATGCAAATGGCACTTGTCCTCGTATGCGGTTCTACTTTAGCCGATGCACCGGCCATTAAAAAGGGACTTAACAAACTGGCTTCCATGCCCAAAAGACCTGTTGGGGCGATTGCTCTGGTTTCTTTAGTTTCGGCACTTGCCTGCTGGATCAACTGGGGTTTCGGCCTTATCATAGGAGTCGTATTCGCAAAGTCCATTGCACGCAAAATGCGTGGTGTAGATTATCGTCTGCTGATTGCCTCTGCATATAGCGGGTTTGTGGTATGGCACGGAGGTATCTCCGGTTCCATTCCTTTGGCACTCGCCACGCCGGGCGATGCACTGGCTACGGTTACAATGGGTGTAGTTACGGAACCGATTGCCATCAGTAATACCATTCTCTCGCTTTACAACCTGGCAATTTCCGCAATTGTCATCATTTCCTTGGTAATGGTCAATTCTCTCATGCATCCGAAGGGCAAAGGTGTGGTAGAGGTAGATCCGAGACTCCTTGAAGAAGAAGAGGATGAGAGATCATTCAAACCTTCAACTCCGGCCGAGAAGGCCGAAAACAGTATGGTAATTTCCATTATCATATCTTTAATGGGATTTGCCTTCCTGATAATGAAGCTCTTCGTACGCGGTGAATCTCTGGATTTAAACTCTGTGATAATGCTATTCCTTTTCCTCGGAATTGTATTTCACAAAACCCCTATAGCCTATGTCAAATCACTCAATAAAGCAGCCGTAGGCAGTGCGGGTATCTTGCTCCAATTTCCATTTTATGCCGGTATCATGGGTATAATGACGGGAACTTCTGCAGAAGGTATTTCACTTGCAGGAGAGATCAGCCATCTTTGCGTCAGTGTTTCCAACGAACATACATTCCCTCTCCTGACCTTTCTAAGCGCAGGTCTGGTTAATATATTCATTCCTTCCGGCGGAGGACAATGGGCCGTTCAGGGACCTATTATGATGCCGGCCGGAGCTGCCCTGGGAGTTTCTCCCGCCATTACGGGAATGGCGATTGCCTGGGGTGATGCCTGGACAAATCTGATACAGCCTTTCTGGGCCATTCCCGCACTTGCAATAGCCAAACTCGGAGCCAGAGATATAATGGGATATTGCCTGATAAATCTTTTGATTTCAGGCATAATTATCTGTTTGGGATTCTTACTCTGGGCTCTCTGACTCCGGACCCGGAACTCGGAACTCAGGACTCTCCGACTCCGGACCCGGAACTCGGAATTCGGAGCTCAGAACAACATATTCAGAACTACATACTCTGAACTCTCATCGCTGCTCTTCAGCGTACCGTTCTACTTCTTCAAACACTCGGAGAAAATTGGCTCCCCAAATTTTTATGATCTCTTCATCGGAGAAACCCTCTTCGATAAGACGTTTTGTCAGATTGTGATACTCACTCATATCCTTGCAACCGATGACTCCGCCACCGCCGTCAAAATCACTGCCGACTCCTACATGATCAATCCCCACAAGGTCTATGATATAATACAGGTGATTCATGAAATCATCCAACGAAGCAGCACTGTAATCAGGACCATAACGGAGCAACCAGGCATCCAGGGCAAGGTGTACCACACCACCCTTTTCTGCAATTGCGACAATCTCTTCGTCTGTAAGATTGCGTGAAAGTTCGCGAACAGCAAAAACACAGGAATGGCTCGCTATAATTGGTGTTTTGCTCACCTGTACGGCCTGAAGTGTAGCATCTCTCGAAGCATGTGAGAGATCAACAACAATACCGAGTCTATTCATCTCGGCAATTGCCGCTTTACCGAAGTCTGAAAGGCCTTCATGCAATTTTATCTTGGTAGTGCCGGCATCAGCTATAGCATTATTGCCGTTGTGTGTTAGCCCTATCATTCTCACACCTTGATCATAATAGTATTGAACCAGCGGTAGAGAATCTCCTAAACAGCAAGCATTCTCTATTGAAAGAAAGAGTGAAACCTTACCGGCCTTCTTTAGGGCCTTCATCTCCTTTATAGAGGTAGCAATAGCACCGAGTTCGCTATTCTGTTCAGCATATTGTTTGAGTAATAATATCAATGTGTCAGCATATTCACGCGCAAAGCGGTGGAACTCGGGGTCGATAGGCCCTTGGTCCTGGTAGGCTGCAAAAAAAGCAGCATCCAGACCACCATCATGCATCTGCTGAAATGAAACCTGCCCTCCCTTGACGTCGTAATCTCCATCCGGATTCTCAAGCCACATCGAAAAATCGCTGTGGGTATCGATCGTAAACATCTTTTTATGCAGACGCTCAACCCGCGCCTCTACCGTTTCCTCTGCGCATCCTGTAGAAAACAACGTTACTAAAAGCAATAAAGCCACCGAATAAAATCTTCTCTTTTGCATTACTGTTTGTTATATTAAATATTATTTACTAAGATATATTTATCACTTACTTATAATTACTTATTGCTTACTTTAATTATTCTAAACTTCCTCGTACCCCATACTCCGCACCACATAACCTGTAACCCGTACCACGTAGCACGTAACCCGCAACACGTACCATGTAACCCGCACCCCGTAACCCGTAACTCGTAACTCGTACCTCGTACCCCGCAACCCGCAACACTACACACTACACACTACACACTATCTCCAACACTTCGGCCACGACGAAATTGCTGCCACAGATAAATATCAAATCCTCTTCACCGGCCAGCGAATCGGCTATATCCAGTGCCTCCCTGACGGAGGTGGTTATACGACCATTGATGCCATGATCTGAAAGAAGGTTTGCCAGTTTTGCCGCAGGCAGAGCCCTCTCCCCTACACTGTTGGTAAAAATGAAGTGTACATCCCTTGGAAGATATGAGGCTATGCTATCCACATCCTTGTCCGCAACAACCCCCAAGATAAAAAATATATCCTCATAATCACACGAAATCTTATCTATCTGTTCGCGGACCCAGCGCATTGCGTGGGCATTGTGAGCCGTATCACAGATGATAGGAGCCTTACCGGGAATACCACCGCTGTTTGCAGGCTCTCGGAGTCTCTCCCATCTTCCACGCAAACCGGTAAATGCAGCAGCATTTGAGACACCATTAAAGAGTCTATCTATATCACACTCTAAGTTCATTAATCCTTGCGTTGAGATCAATGACAAGATAGCCGAAACTGTCCTCAGATTGCGCTGCTGACAATCCCCTTTAAGATCAATTTCATCAAGAGATAGAGTTAGGAATGGTGAGAGTTCCTCAGCAAAGAATAGTCCGGAAGCCCCTACATCAGCGGCGACCCGCTCAAAAACTGCACGAGTCTCCGGTATACTCTCTCCCACAAGTGCAGGTATTCCCTGTTTGATAATGCCTGCCTTCTCACGTGCTATTTCTTCAATCGTATGGCCGAGATATTCGCAATGTTCCAGCCCTATATTGGTGATTACCGAAAGGATGGGAGTGACAATATTAGTGGAGTCCAGACGACCTCCAAGGCCACATTCAATTACTGCCACATCAATACATTGGCTACGGAACCAGTCGAGTGCCATCACCGTCGTAATTTCGAAGAATGAGGGGTTGTAATTATCAAGAAAGTCGCGGCATCGCTCCATAAAAGCAAATACCTCTTCTTTTGAAATCATCTCATAAGTACATCCGGTGTCTCCAGGTGATATGATTTTCATCCTCTCACGAAAATCGGTCAGGTGCGGCGATGTATAAAGTCCGACCTTCACTCCGCAGCAGGCAAGAGCAGAAGCAGTCATATGAGATACCGAACCTTTACCGTTTGTACCTGCTATATGGATTGCCTTATATTGCAACTGGGGAAATCTCAACCAGGCATTGAATCTCTGCATGGTATCAAGACCCGGTTTGAAAGCCCTGTCCCCGACCCTCTGATAAGAGGGGAAACGAGTAAAAAGCCACTCAAGCATCTCTTCGTATGCAACGTCAGAATATTTCATTTGATATCTTGTTTATATTCTTGTCACAAAATTCTTGTCACAAAATTGGGGAATAAAACTGATATATCTCTCAAAAAGCACTACTTTTGTGTGATGTTTCTAAAATCTATAACGATATGATCTCATTCTTCAGATGTACTACAGGTACCATTGTGGCTGTTAAAAGCAACAATGCACTCAGCAATGACGATATTCAGGCACTACAATGGCTCTTCTCAGGAGCAGAACCCTTGGGTACGGACAATGTGAAGGGTTATTTTGCAGGACCCAGAAGAGAAATGGTGACTCCATGGAGTACTACTGCTACAGAGATTGCACACAATATGAATGTCGAAGGCATTGAGAGAATGGAAGAGTATTTTCCGGTATCGGGACCCGAAGCTAATATCGATAAGATGCTTCAGCGTCTCTATAATGGACTTGACCAGAACATTTTCACAACAGACAATACTTTCGAACCGGTTAAAAACATTACCGATTTGGAAACATACAATAGAGAGGAAGGACTGGCGCTTTCAGATGAAGAGATTGGCTACCTGCATGATCTTAGCGACCGAATCGGCAGGCCTCTTACCGATTCCGAAGTATTCGGTTTTTCACAGGTCAATTCTGAGCATTGCCGCCACAAGATATTCAACGGCACATTCATAATTGACGGAAAGGAGATGCCCTCATCCCTTTTCAGCATGATCAAGAAGACTTCTAAACTCAATCCCAACAGGATTGTCTCCGCATATAGGGACAACTGTGCATTTGTCGAGGGTCCTCTGGTACATCTTTTCCATCCCGCGTCGGGCGACAAGCCCGATTTCTTTGTGAAAAGCAAAAATGAGACTGTCATTTCGCTGAAAGCGGAAACACACAATTTCCCTACGACGGTGGAACCTTTCAATGGGGCGGCAACAGGTACCGGAGGTGAGATAAGGGACCGCATAGCTGGTGGCAAGGGTTCATTTCCTATCGCGGGAACTGCCGTCTATATGACCTCCTATCCCCGATTTAAAGGTGAAACTCAGAGGGTATGGGAGTGCAGACCTCCTCGAAAGTGGCTCTACCAAACTCCTCTGGAGATCCTCATCAAGGCATCCAACGGTGCATCCGACTTCGGCAACAAGTTTGGACAACCTCTAATCTGCGGCTCACTTTATACCTTCGAACACTCGGAAGAGGGACGTAATTATGGTTTTGACAAGGTGATAATGCTTGCAGGGGGTGTAGGATTCGGAAAAAGGAAAGATGCTTTAAAAGATTCCCCAAAAGCTGGTGACGAGATTATCCTCCTAGGAGGTGATAACTACCGTATTGGAATGGGCGGTGGGGCTGTATCATCGGTAGACACAGGGGAATTTGCAAGTGCTATTGAGCTCAATGCCATTCAGCGCTCCAACCCTGAGATGCAGAAATGTGTCTACAACACCATCAGGGCCATTGCAGAGAAAGAGCACAACACTATCATATCAGTTCATGACCACGGCGCCGGCGGACATCTTAACTGTCTTTCTGAACTCGTGGAAGAGAGCGGGGGAACTATCGATATCAGCTGCCTCCCCATCGGCGATCCTACACTTTCGGCCAAAGAGATTATCGGTAACGAATCACAGGAGCGAATGGGCCTGGTTATGAAAACCAAAGATGTAGATGAGCTCAGCAGAATAGCTGAGAGGGAGCGTGCTCCTCTATACAGAATTGGCAAGACCACCGGAGAATATAACTTCACCTTAAAGAACTTTCAGACCGGTGAGGTACCCATAGACCTCAAAATTGAAGATATGCTGGGGACGACACCCTGTACGGTAATGGAGGATACCACCGTCACTTATAGATACAAAGGTGTGCCTTCTACAGATAATCTTACTGCAGAGGAGTTTATATCCTCTATAGAAAAGGTACTCCAGCTGGAGGCTGTATCCTGCAAAGACTGGCTCATCAACAAGGTTGACCGTTCGGTTACCGGACTGATTGCCTGCCAGCAAAGCACCGGTGAAATCCAGCTTCCGCTCAACAACCTCGGAGTTACGGCCATTGGATATGACGACAATGAAGGGATCGCCACCTCTATCGGTCACGCACCCGCAGTAGCGTTAATAGACTCTGAAGCCGGTTCCAGGATGGCGATTGCCGAGGCACTCACCAATATGGTGTGGACCCCTATAGAGGAGGGAATAAAGAGCGTTTCCTTGAGTGCCAACTGGATGTGGCCCTGTAAAAACGAGGGCGAGGATGGACGTCTTTACAACGCTGTACGGGCTGCATCTGATTTTGCAATAGCACTTGGCATAAACATACCAACCGGAAAAGACTCGTTGTCAATGACCCAGAGGTATCCCGATGGTACGCAGGTGCTCTCCCCCGGCACTCTGATCATCTCCACTGTGGGACCCGCAAAAGATATCCGCAAGACAATTCACCCCAACCTCGTTTCCAGACGCAGCGATATTATCTGGATACCCTTCACACATACCCAGGGACACCCTCTTGGAGGTTCCGCTTACGCGCAAACGATGTGTTATCTTGGCAACAATACTCCGGATGTGGATGATGCCGGATATTTTGCAAAATGTTTCGATACCCTTCAGACGCTAATAAGTGAAGGGCACATCCTTGCCGGACATGACATTTCGGCTGGAGGCCTGATTACCACTCTGCTCGAATCCTGCTTCCCTAACACTACAGGAGGCCTTTACATAGATCTGAGTTTTACTTCATCGGATGCTCTCTTCTGCGAAGCTCCCGGAGTCATCATACAAACCGCGGGAGGTCAAGTTGCTTCACTGCTCACCCGAAAAGGAATCAACTTCTACGAGATAGGAGAATGGCAGCAGGAACGTAAACTTACCCTCAAACTCTCTTCATACACTCTTGATATTGATATTGACAAGATGCGTGATGTCTGGTATAAAACCTCATATCTTTTCGATAAACTGCAGTCGGGTGAAACGAAAGCTACCGAGAGATACACTCGATACAAACTCCAGCCCCTCACTTACCGCTTCCCTAATGGATTCTCAGGAAAAAGGCCTGAAGAGCCAACAAAGCGTCCCGTAGCAGCGATTATCAGAGAAAAAGGCTCCAACGGAGAGAGAGAAATGGCCTGGGCACTCTATCTGGCCGGTTTTGATGTTAAGGATGTCCATACCACCGACCTGACTAGCGGAAGAGAGACGTTGGATGAGGTGCAAATGGTCGTATTCGTAGGAGGATTCTCCAACGCTGACACATTGGGATCAGCAAAAGGTTGGGCTGGAACATTGATGTACAATAAAAAGGCTAAGGAGACAATTGAGCGTTTCTATGCACGTGAGAATACGCTCAGTCTTGGCGTTTGCAATGGTTGCCAGCTAATGGGAGAGCTCGGCTTCATCACCCTTTCCGACAGATCAGCTGCTCCTAAGCTTCGCCACAATGCTTCGAACAAGTTTGAAAGCGGATTTGTGGGAGTTACCATCCCTGAGTCGCCTGCTATTATGCTCAAGTCCCTTCAAGGGTGTAAGCTTGGAGTCTGGATTGCCCATGGCGAGGGTAAATTTGAGTTCCCCAGACCGATATCAGAATACAATATTGCTCTCAGATATAGCTATGACGCATATCCAGCCAATCCAAACGGCTCTCCTGAAGCTATTGCCGGAGTCTGTAGCCAAGATGGACGCCACCTGGCAATGATGCCCCATCCGGAGCGCTGCGTCCGTCCCTGGAACTGGGCATATTACCCCCAGGGACACCGCAAAGATGTAGTTACACCTTGGGTGGAAATGTTTGTGAATGCAAGAAAATGGTGTGAGAAGAGTATGTAGTGGGTAGTGTTGCGGGGAATTTCGGGTTGCGAGATACGGGTTACGTGGTGCGAGTTAGTTCTAAGTGTGTAGTGTGTAGTATGTAGTGGTGCATGGTGCGAGGTACGGGTTGCGGGGTAGTTCTGAGTTCTGAGTGTGGAGCAGAAAAGTGACGCGAATTAGCGCGAATTAGTGCGAATTGTCACAAAAGAGAGGAACGATAATCGTTCCTCTCTTTTGTGACCCCAACAGGATTCAAACCTGTAACCTTTTGATCCGTAGTCAAATACTCTATTCAGTTGAGCTATGGGGCCTTATGAGAAAACTGTTATTACTCTTTGGGTGTCTGACGGGCAACTCTCTTTTCTTTGATACGTGCCTTCTTACCGGTAAGCTTTCTGAGGTAGAATATGCGTGCTCTGCGTACTGCACCAATTTTGTTTACCTCAATATCCTCAATGAGAGGTGACGAAAGCGGGAAAATCCTCTCTACACCTACACCATTTGATATTTTGCGTATTGTAAAAGTCTTTGTGGCGCCCTCGCCGCGTTTCTGTATTACGATACCACGAAACTTCTGGAAGCGCTCTTTGTTTTCTTCTCTAATCTTGTAAGTAACGGTAATAGTGTCACCGGCTTTAAAATCCGGCAACTGCTTTAGTTCCTGTGCACAGGCTTCCTGTGCGATCTTCATTAAATCCATTTTTTATTAATGTTTTAGCGCAACGTTGCTGCTTCGGAACTCTCCGAGACTTACGTCAAGAGGTTGCTTTTCGTTTTGGGATTGCAAAAGTACATATTTTTTCACAACGTACAAATTTTTACGCACTTTTTCCACAAAACAGCAGATAATCGGGTTTCAAACTCCGATTTTGAGCCATTTTATTCCCTTGCAGATTTAAGTCTTTTCGCGAGATACTCAATTCCGAAGAGGAGGAATACTCCCACCGCAAACCATATTACTGCCTGAAGCAATTGAGGATCTCCACTATAATCTACAGGGAGCACCGGACGGTCTACGCCACTCTCCAGTACTCTTTTCCATGGCCAGACTTTCACAAGAGAACCAATCATCAGACCAGACAGAAAAAACAACGTACCGTTGTACGCCTTTTTGAGTAGCCAGGAGAGAAAATTGGAGAAAAGGATAATACCTATAATGGCACCTGCAGCAAAAACCAGAAGAACGGGAATATTCAGATTGCTTACAGCACCGATTATATAGGCATACTTCCCAAGAAGGAGCAATACAAAACTGCCGGACATACCGGGAAGGATCATTGCACAGATACCGATGGCTCCGCAGAGGAAAATGAACCAGAGTGCATCTGTGGTTTCTGTGGGTGAAATCAGGCAAATCAGTACTCCTACCGCAACTCCGACAATAGTCGGTATTAAATGAATAAGTTTCTTACTCTCAACCTCTTTGATTATATAGATAGGCGAAGCCAGAATAAGCCCGAAAAAGAAGGACCACAAAGGTATCGGGTGGTGTACCAACAGATACTGCATAACCCTTGCTAAAGAAAAGATGCTTATCAGGATACCAAGCACAAGTGAAAGGAGAAAATTTCCGTTTATTTTAATCCAGAACTTGCGAAATTTTCCGGTAAAGAGGAGTTTGAGTGCCTCAAGGTCAATAGACTTAATGGATTCGACGAGTTCACCATAAATACCGGTAATAAAAGCGATGGTGCCGCCTGAAACTCCCGGAATTACATCAGCAGCTCCCATACAGAGCCCTTTGACGGTAACGAGAAGGTAGTGTCCTATTTTTGACATATATCAATCGTCAGAATTATTAGGTAATGTGATTAGATGTATGTTTGCCACATACTCCTTTGAGAGTTCCAGGTCTCTCTCGGAAAATGAAGGTCTGTATGTAAGATCATACGGATTATTCCTGGAGAAATATTTACCCACTTTGAACCCCGCTTTGGAAAGTTGTGACAACCTATTCACAACAGGGTGAAAATGGTTTGAAACAGCGAATAAGAAATCAAATTCGGTATTAATGAATGGCTCTGCAACAGCGGACTTAAGTTTACCCCTATGCGTGAAGTCACGTCGATAGTTGATAACAGTCATCTTCGGGTCAAGACACCACTGTGGTATAGGCTGCCTGTTTAGGTTGACCAGAAGATAATGTAGCTCAATCCCATGTCTGGCAGCTTCCTGATTGAGAAAAGCGACAGTATCGTGACAATTAAAGTTGCTGAGGTTCAGAATTACACCAATTGAACGGGCATCATTGAAGGGTTTCAGTACAGGTTGTCTCATATGTGCGCCAATAAAGCAAAATAGACTCCCGAACACAAATAGGTATTCGGGAGCTCTTTAAAAGTTTCTTACTTGTTGTCAGCAATAGCTGCCTGAGCAGCTGCAAGTCTTGCAATAGGTACGCGGAAAGGTGAACATGAAACATAATCCATTCCGATCTTATGGCAGAAATGCACTGAATCAGGATCACCACCATGTTCGCCACAAATACCTACCTTGAGTTTCGGACTTGTCGAGCGACCTCCATCTAAGCCTAGCTTAACGAGCTTTCCAACAGAGCTCAGGTCAAGAGTCTGGAAGGGGTCAAAGTCGAGAATTCCATGCTCCATATAGTCATTCATGAAGGAACCGATGTCATCCCTTGAGAAGCCGTAAGTCATCTGTGTCATGTCATTGGTACCAAATGAGAAGAACTGCGCGGACTTAGCCATCTCGGGTGCAAGGATTGCAGCGCGGGGGATCTCGATCATTGTACCATAAAGGTAATTAATCTTTACACCCTCAGCTTCTTCAACCTCTGCCAGAGCTTTTTCGCAAATAGCCTTCTGGAAGTCAAGCTCCTTAGCTGAAATGGTTACAGGAATCATAATCTCAGGGAGTGGGTTGAGACCCTCCTTAAGCAACTGGGCTGTTGCTGTGAATATAGCCTTGAACTGCATATGGCTCACCTCAGGATAGGTAATACCGATACGCACTCCACGGTGCCCCATCATAGGGTTTACTTCGTGTAGGAGTTCTCCCCTCTTCTTGATCTCGTCAAGGGTAATGCCCAGTTCGTCTGCGAGTTCCTGCTGTTTTTCAACAGTCTGTGGTACAAACTCATGCAAGGGAGGGTCGAGGAGGCGGAATGTCACAGGCCTGCCATTCATAACGCGCATTGTCTCCCTTGTGGCATCCACAACATAGGGTTCAAGTTCGTTTAGAGCATCGACTCTCTCCTCGAGACTGGTTGCGTGAATCATCTTGCGAAGCTTGGAAAGAGGAGCCTCAGAGTCTTTGCCGTAGAACATATGTTCTATACGGAAGAGACCGATACCTTCGGCACCAAATTCAATTGCTTTCTTTGCATCCTCAGGAGTATCGGCATTTGTGCGAACACCAAGCCTGCGGAATTTGTCAACCATATTCATAAACTCAACAAAACGAGGGTTCTCTGAAGCATCAACGGTACTTACCGCTACATCATACACGTGACCTCTTGTGCCATTGAGAGAGAAAATATCACCCTCTTTGTAGCACTTGTCACCAATGTTCATCACCCTCTTGCCATCGATAGTTGCAAACTTGATGGCATCACAACCTACGATGCAACATTTGCCCCATCCGCGGGCTACAAGAGCAGCATGGGAAGTCATACCTCCGCGTGAGGTAAGCAATCCAACGCAAGCACGCATACCCTCAACATCTTCAGGGTTGGTCTCCTCGCGAACCAGGATTACCCTCTCCCCTCTTGATGCTGCCTCAATTGCGGCCTCCGAAGTGAAGACGATCTTACCTACTGCTCCGCCGGGGCCTGCCGGAAGACCTTTTGCTATTACATTAGCCTTCTTCTCTGACTCGGGATCGAGAATAGGGTGAAGTATCTCGTCAAGCTGCTTGGGAGCAACTCTCATTACTGCAGTCTTTTCATCGATCATACCCTCTTCAATCATATCCATAGCCATATTAAGCGCTGCAAAACCGGTTCTCTTGCCAACGCGGCACTGAAGTAACCAGAGTTTTCCGTCCTGAATGGTAAACTCGATATCCTGCATATCTTTGAAGTGGTGCTCAAGATCGTCCTGGATCTTATCCAACTCCTTATACACCTCCGGCATCGCTGTCTCAAGAGAAACCAGATGTTTGTTATGATCAGTCTTAGTAGACTCATTAAGAGGATTGGGAGTACGAATACCTGCCACTACGTCTTCACCCTGTGCATCTATGAGCCACTCGCCGTAGAATGTGTGCTCACCGGTAGCGGGGTTACGGGAGAATGCAACGCCTGTGGCCGAATTTGAACCCATATTACCGAATACCATCGCCTGCACGTTAACTGCAGTACCATATTCATCTGGAATACCCTCAATACGGCGGTAAGCGATAGCTCTCTTACCATTCCATGATTTGAATACTGCACCAATACTGCCCCATAGCTGTGCTTGTGCGTCATCTGGGAACTCTTTTCCGAGAACCTCTTTCACACGTACTTTAAACTTATCGCAAAGGAATTTAAGATCCTCTTCAGTGAGGTCTGTATCGCTCTTGTACCCCTTCTTCGTCTTAAGATCCTGGAGCATATTGTCGAGCTGTACGCGAATACCCTTGCCATCTTCAGGTTCAATGCCTTCAGCTTTTTCCATCACAACGTCTGAGTACATCATAATAAGACGGCGATATGCGTCATATACGAAGCGGGGATTTTTTGTCTTTTCAATAATTCCGGGAATCGTCTTGGAACAAAGACCGATATTGAGGACTGTTTCCATCATACCGGGCATTGACATTCTTGCACCTGAACGGCAGGATAAAAGAAGAGGATCCTTGCTATCACCGAATTTCATTCCCATAGTCTCTTCAGTGGCCTTAAGAGCTGCTGCAACTTCTTCCTTAAGTCCCTCAGGATACTTGCCACCAAGTGCGAAATACTCAGTACAAGTTTCAGTTGTGATTGTAAAACCAGCGGGAACGGGAATTCCCATAGTACACATCTCTGCAAGATTAGCTCCTTTGCCTCCGAGGAGGTTTTTCATAGTACCGTCACCTTCGGCACTTTTTCCGCCAAAGCAGTAAACTCTTTTTGTCATAGATGATTTAATATTTTAATTTTTTGTACTTTGACAAATTATTACTTTTCTGTTAGTAAACTGCAAAAATAATAAAAATGTGGGACAATAGCAACGCTACTAGTACTTTTTTTATACCTTTGAAATCATGAGAAAAATCATATGTTTCGCCATAGTTCTGTTGAGCCTGGGTGTTATCACCGGATGCAGAACAAATAGAGATAACACAGAAACTTCAGATAATATGCAATTATTAAAAGTCAAAAAAGTAGTTTTCGAGTCAGTAAAGCCCTCCATAGCTGAAGTAGCCGCGATGTTTGACAGGGAAAACATAGCATTCCACTCCATAGATGTGGTCAACTGGAAGGAGTATAACTACAAACCGGAAGTAAAATTCCGTATAGCCCATTCGGAGGAAGAAATCTATCTCCAGTATGTCGTGAAAGAGAATGGTGTCAGAGCCACCTTTGGGTATGACGCCGGATCTAAACCCTACACCGACTCTTGTGTCGAATTTTTCATAATCCCATCGGATAAAGATTCTATCTACTATAATCTGGAAATGAACTGCATAGGTCACGGTACATTTGCCGGAGGTCCTGACCGCAGGCAGCGAACCCGTTTCGGAGATGATGTGATGAGAGAGATAAGGCGTCAATCGACTCTGGGCAGCGAACCATTTGGTGAACTTCCTGGTGAACAGGAATGGACTCTCACAATAGCTATTCCCAAATCCATCTACTCTCTTTCAGAGTTCTCCGATCTGTCAGGACGCACAGTCACGGCAAATTTTTACAAATGTGGGGACGATATGCCTGTCCCACACTATCTGAGCTGGCATCCGATACCGATTCCCTCTCCAAATTTCCATACTCCTGAACATTTCGGACCTCTTTTTTTTGAATAAAAAGGTATGTTTTATACTTTTTTATTATCTTCGTGTGTTACTAAGACCCCGATTATGAAAAAATTGACTCTCTTTTCGCTTGTAGCGGCGGCTCTGATTTCTCTTTCAGGATGCCAGTATCTCGTGGATTTGATGAGCGAAAAGTCTCTTCTTTATGGCCAGTGGGATGTCACTAAAGTCTATGTGGGAGAGATCGAACTCAATTATGCTGAAACACGTTATTCTTTCGTGTTCGAAAAAGACGAAACATTCAAATTCCAAATATGGGAAGATGTAGATCGCGCTAACATGGTTATTGCCAGTTACACCGGAACATTTTCTTACGACCAGGATAATTACATTCTCAACATAAGTTTCCCTATAGATGGGCTTCTCCAAGGCAAAAAGGATTTCAACACAAACATTGTTACTCAATTCCAGGTCAAGGAACTGACTCTCAAACGTCTGCTGCTCGATGTCATTGAGGAAGACGAACTTGCAATTTTCAATCTCAACTCTACATGGGAAATGAATAAAAAATTCTGACCATGAAAAAACTATACACTTTTCTGCTACTTTCACTCGTTATGTTGACAAGCTGCAACCCTGAGAAAGAGCTCAAATCCCTCATAGCCGACCTCGAGGGTACGCTCCTACCTCTTTATGTAGAATCATCAAAAAGTTACTGGGCCGGTACCACAACAGGTAATCCCGAAGATTTTCAAAGATACGCCCAGGCAAATATCAAAATTGCCGAAATTTATTCGGACAAAGTTGTATTTGATAAACTCAGCCGAATGAAAAAGGGCGGTAGAGTCAGCAATCCTCTGCTCAGGAGACAATTGGACATACTTTACCTTTCTTTTCTCAAGGGACAGGCAGATACAACACTGCAAAACCAAATTATAGGGAAAGAGAGCCTTTTGGAACAGAAATATGCCGGTTTCCGCGCTGAATTTCGTGGCGAAAAGGTAAACGACAATTTTGTAGAAGAGGTTCTCCGGACTTCAACAGACAACAAGGCATTAGAAGAGATCTGGAATGCTCACAAGGCAATAGGACCTTACGTGGCCGAAGATGTTCTGGAAATTGTACGCCTTCGCAACACCCTGGCACAATCGCTGGGATTTGACAATTACCACACGATGTCCCTAACCTTTTCCGAACAGGATCCGGAGGAGATTTCAGCACTCTTTGATGAACTTGACGAAATGACAAGTGACGGGTTTGCTGCACTCAAAGCCGATATGGATAAAATGTTCTCCGCGAGATACAGGATACCTGTAGAACAATTGATGCCCTGGCATTACCAGGGAAGATTTTTCCAGGAAGCACCCGATCTTTATCCCGTGGATCTTGACAAATATTACAAAGGACGCAATCTTGAAACTCTGACTACAGATTTCTATAACAGCATAGGTCTCAATGTAAGCACAATAATGATGAACAGCGACCTCTATCCCCGTGATGGCAAAAATCAGCACGCCTACTGTATCGACATCGATCGTAACGGAGATGTACGCGTCCTCTGCAACATTTCTGACACTGAGCAATGGATGTCAACAATGCTCCATGAATTTGGACACGCGGTCTATGCGGTCGGACATGATGCTGCAGGCAATCCTCTCTTCCTCCGCGAGGCAGCACATAGTTTCACTACAGAAGCGGTGGCAATGATGTTTGATAGGTTGTCCCGAAATACGGAATGGATGAAGGTTATGGTGGATCTTTCCGACGAGGAAGCAGCAACTATCAATGAAGATTGCATCCGTTCACTCCGTCTCCAGCAACTTGTTTTCAGCCGCTGGACACAGGTAATGTACCGATTTGAAAAAGAGATGTACGCTAACCCCGAACAGGATCTCAATACTCTTTGGTGGGATCTTGTGGAAAAATATCAGCTTCTCACCCCTCCGGAGGGTCGTAACGAACCAGACTGGGCATCAAAAATTCATATTGCACTCTATCCCTGTTATTATCATAACTATCAGCTCGGAGCCCTTCTGGCCTCACAGCTACACCACTATATTGTGACCAATGTTACCAAAAGTCAGGACATGGCAAACGATTGTTATGTCGGCAGCAAAGAGGTGGGAGAATGGCTTCAGGAATATGTTTTCAATCCCGGAATGCGTTACGAATGGAATGAAATGATAGAAAAAGCCACCGGAGAAAAACTCACAGCGGCCTATTATAAAATGCAATTTGTTGATTAGTGTTACGCGGTACGGGTTACGGGTTGCGTGGTACCTCGCACACTGCAACGTGCAACACGCACCCCGACTTATCGTTTGCGATAGCGTATTGTATATCCGTCATTGTAAGTGATGGTCAAAACATTCGATTTGACCGCTTCGACATATTCGATTACAGCAGGATACTCTATGGTTAATTTATTGCCCTCTTCATCGGTACCATCCAGAATTGCAAGAATTCCTGTAGTAGCGTTATAGCCATAGGGGAGCTTAAATTGGAATACACTTCTGTCATAAAAAGCCACATAACCATCCGGAGTAAATAGATATCTCTCGAGTGTATAAGAAAAAGGCTGTCCTCCCTGCTTAAAGCACTCATATGAAGACCATGCGCCTAACAAAAGCTCTGAGTCGGGATAGAGTTCGTTGCACGAATTAAATAGGGTCAAGGCAAACAATAGCGAGAATGCCAGAATGATTTTTTTCATATCCTATCGTTTAGTTGTTTCAAATTGCGAGTATCAGGGCAAATATAACCAAAATTATGCCGATATGATAAATCTGACAAACAAATTATGAACAATCCATAATTTCGGAAGAGTCAGTACGTGGCAAACAATTGAGAATCACATCCTCTCCTACCCGGACGCCAATCTCGAGAAGTGCGTCGCTGACTGTTTGAAATGCCAGTTTTGGGGTGTTATTATTGCGGCTAAGATGAGCTAGATGTATGCTTTTGAGTTCAGGATGAAAAGCTCTTCTGACCAAAGATGCCGTCTGATCGTTTGACATATGGCCGGTATCCTCAAGAATCCGCATTTTGAGGCTTTGAGGATATGGTCCGCGCAATAGCATATCTATATCATAATTAGCCTCTACAATAAGGTGATTGGCCATAGATGCATACTTTACCGCCGCTTCTGTCGGATATCCGATATCTGTCAAAAAAGTAAATCTTACTCCTTCAAAATCAATGTGATAACCCAAGGTCTGTGTAGCATCGTGGGGCACTGCAAAAGCCGTGATCCCTATCCTTCCTGACTTATAGCATACATCTTCTTCCAGAATATGGACACATCCAGACAGGGAGCCACGCGTACAGAAATGAGTGCTCAAGGCGCTGTGAAGAGTTTTTGTGGCAAAAACAGGTTTTTGGTGACGTTCCGTGAAGGAACCCAGACTTCGGATATGATCAATGTGATCATGGGTTACCAACACCATATCAATGTTGTCAAATGATATGTCATGCTCGGCAAGACGCTTTTTGAGAGTTCTCACACCAACACCAAGATCGATCAGCAATCCACTCTTTCCGTTTCCAATATAGTAACAGTTTGCATTGCTGCCGCTGGAGAGACTCAGAAATCTCACCATTGTCTATTTCGTATTATTCAGTTCATCCGGCTTAAAAATACCTTTCTCTGTAACAATGCCGGTAATAAGCTCTGCCGGAGTAACATCAAATGCAGGATTGAATACTTTGGTACCTTTTGGCGCAATAGGCTTGCTGAAATACATATCAGTCATCTCATATGAGGGACGCTCCTCTATGACAATATCCCTGCCGGTAGGGCAATCAAAATCTATCGTGCTGGAAGGACCGAAAACATAGAAGGGTACTCCATAATGCTTTGCCAAAATAGCAAGACCGCTGGTACCCACTTTATTGGCTACATCTCCATTTGCGGCTACACGGTCACAACCCACGAATACCGTATCCACCCTTTTTTGACTCATCACTATCGAAGCCATATTGTCACAAATCAGTGTGACATCAATACCGGCTTTCATCAGCTCGTAAGCAGTCAGACGAGCCCCTTGTAATAATGGTCTGGTCTCGTCGACATAGACCATAGGGGAATAACCCTTCTGGTGAGCAAGATAGATCGGGCTCAGTGCGGTACCATAGCAGGATACAGCCAGATGACCAGCATTACAGTGCGTGAGTATGCCACAGCCATGGGTAAGCAAGGAAACTCCATATTCCGCGATAGCTACCATCATCTTGGTCTCTTCCACCTTTATGGAACGCGCCTCAGCGATAAGGGCATTTTTGATGATATCTATTACGGTCTGGTCTGTATCGTCTATACTGTTTTTGACTCTGTAAAAACAATCCTCCATACGGTCTAAAGCCCACATAAGATTGACGGCTGTAGGACGCGATATATAGAGGTAGCGCTTTGTGCGGAGGAACTCTTTCTCAAATAGGTCAAGTTCTCTGCATTTAGACCTGTTGATTGTCATTGCCAAACCGAAAGCAGCAGCTATGCCAATGGCCGGTGCTCCGCGCACCTTCATCAGCGTAATAGCAAAAAAGACCTGCTCAGCAGTAGTCAGGTGAAGAAATTTCTCCTGATTGGGAAGCAACGACTGGTCGAGTATTATCACTTCACGACCATTGGAACTCAATTCCACTGAATCGTATGGAAAGACTCTTGTCAGCATTATAGTGATTCTATTAGTTTACTAAAAAGATGTGTCATGGTACCTGCAGCCGCATCCGCCGCCCTTACCACATCATCCCCATCATTTACAAAGTCCTCGGCAAAATCGCCGTGTGCTTCATTGGTGATGACAGAAATACCAAATACCGGAATATCCGAGTGACGGGCTACAATAACTTCCGGAATAGTGGACATTCCAATGGCATCCGCTCCTACCATACGGAAGAAACGATACTCTGCGGGAGTCTCGTAAGAGGGGCCTGTGCCTGCCAGATATACCCCCTTAAAAAGTTTGATACCTTCCTCTTTAGCAATGCTTTCAGCCTTACGTATGAGATTCAGGTCATAAGGGCGTGTCATATCGGGAAAACGGGGACCGAATTCATCGAGATTAGGGCCTACAAGAGGATTTGGAAGGCGATTGATGTGGTCACTGATAACCATCAAGTCACCCACTTTGTAATCCAAATTGACACCTCCTGCTGCATTTGATACGAAGAGATACTCTATTCCGAGCACCTTCATTACTCTTACGGGTAATGTCACCTGATCCATCGGATAACCCTCATAATAATGGAACCTGCCCTGCATTGCACATACCGGCTTGCCGGCAATAGTACCAAAAATGAGATTACCTTTGTGACCTATAGCCGTTGAACGCGAAAAACGCGGTATTTCAGCATATGGAATTATTATCGGATCCTTTATGGAATCGGCGAGCTTACCAAGGCCGCTGCCGAGTATAATACCCACCTTGGGGACAAAACTGCCGATACGCTCACGGAGGTAATCGGCAGCTTCATAGATAGCTGTCAATCTCTTATCCATCATTTCATCTTGCATTTATAAGTTTCCATGCCATTTCATCAGCCTTTTCCAATATCTGCTCTTCTCCGGCCACTTTGCGACCTTCCATCAATATATTGCCATCACAAATTACTGTGTCAATGCAAGAACTATTGGCTGAGTAGATGAAATTGCTTTCAAAATTGATATTCGGGGTGAATGCTTCCGAACGGGTATCCACAAGCACCAAATCGGCAAGGGCTCCCTCATCTATCCTGCCTGCATCGATGCCCAGAGCACGAGCACCATTAATAGTTGCCACATCCATCAGTTCATTCAAAGGGAGTATCGTAGTGTCACCGGTCCATGCTTTTTGAAGCAGTGTCATAGTCTTCATACTTTCGCGCATATCGAGATTGTTGGAAGAGGCTGCTCCGTCGGTACCAAGGCATACGTTGACTCCGGCTGCTTTTAAGTCTCCATATCTGAACCTGTAACCCGAAGCGAGCTTAAGGTTGGAGTTGACATTGTGTACTGCAGTGACACCGCGTTTTGCGAAAATTTCGATATCCTCATCATCTAGCCAAAGCGCATGTGCGGCAATGACGTTTGAGTCAAGAATTCCGAGAGAGTCATAATAAGCCACAGGACTCTTGCCATATTTTTCCTTGTCTGCAAGCACCTCCTTCTCAGTCTCAGAAATGTGAGTATTGAGTATCAAACCATTCTCTTTGGCAAATCCTGAAGCCCATACCATAGTATGTGGTGAGACCGTGTAATCAGCGTGAATGGAAACTCCAAATTTACATCGTTTGTGCCACTTTTTGGAATGGCCATGGAGACGAATACATTCGGATTTCTGTTTTTCTGCTTTCTCCGTATCCCAATGATCCAGGAACACATATGTCAGAACACCTCTTATCCCCATCTCTTCTACAGCCTGCGCCACTTGTGGTGACATCCAGTACATATCGAGAAAAGAGGTGGTACCTGTTTTTATCATCTCGAGAATGGCGAGCTTTGCTCCCCAGTAGACCTCTTCCTTTTGAAGGTTTTTTTCGATATCCCAAATCTTATTGAGCCACTCTGTCAACGGAACATCTTCACTGATGCCACGCATAAGTGACATCGCCGAATGAGTATGCATATTGACAAAACCGGGAATGATACTTTTTCCCGTACAATCAATTTCTCTCTTCGCATTTACAGGAATGGAGTCTGCAATGACTGCAATCCTATTGCCTTTTATAAGGATATCCTTTTGCATACCCTTCAAGGCAACCCGTTTAAGCAAAATAGTACTCATATTGTATAATGTCTAAAATTGAACAAAATTAACAAAAAAGATCCATATTGTCACAATAATAATGGTATTTTTTGCCATATATCATAAAAAACGGGGCAGAAAGTTACAATTTGTAATAAAAAAGATATTTTATTAGTCTTTTTGATTTTTAATTGATAATTTCGATAATAATTTGTAATTTTGTGTGATAAACTTTGAAATTGATGATCACAAAACAGCTGATTTCACCCAAAAGCATTGTCGTTGTAGGCGGAAGTGAAGATATACACAAGCCGGGAGGAGCTATTCTGGAAAACCTCCTTTCTACAAGATTTCAAGGCGACATTTATGTAGTTAACCCAAAGGCCTCAGGAGAGATTCGGGGCTGCAGGACATTCCTCACCATAGATGGGATCCCTGAGGTTGACCTCGCCATCATTGCCATACCGGCAAAATATTGTGTAGATACGGTCGAAACGCTTTGCTACAAGAAAAACTGCAGTGCAATTATTATCATTTCCGCAGGCTTTGCCGAGGACAGCAAAGAAGGAGCGGAATATGAACGCAGGATAGTTGAGATGACCAACGACGTAGGAGCCTCTCTTATAGGCCCCAACTGTGTGGGAGTTATAACTCCATACTATACGGGAGTCTTTACCAAACCCATTCCGAGCCTCTCCCCCAAGGGAATTGATTTTGTTTCAGGCTCCGGAGCCACTATCGTATTCATCCTTGAGCTTGCCATACAGCTTGGACTGAAGTTCTCATCTATTTTTTCCATCGGCAATTCCGCTCAGATCGGAGTTGAAGATATGCTCGAGTACTTCGACAAATCCTATGTACACGGAAAAAGCTCACCGGTCAAGATGCTTTACATTGAGAGCATAAGTGATCCCCAAAAGTTTCTAAAACATGCATACTCACTCTACTGCAAGGGAGCAAGGGTGGTAGCAATCAAATCAGGCTACAGCGAGGCCGGATCCCGCGCCGCATCTTCACATACGGGTGCTATGGCTTCCCCCGATAAGGCCGTCAGTGCGCTTTTCCGTAAGGCGGGCGTTATCAGATGTTACAGTCGCGCCGAACTTGTGACTACTGCCGGTATATTGATGTTCAACCTGGTCAAAGGACGCAAAATGGCTATCATTACACACGCGGGCGGCCCTGCGGTGATGCTGACCGATGTGCTCTCTTCCAACGATGTAGAGGTTCCCAACTTCGAAGGAGAGAAGGCTCAGGCACTGCTCAGCGAGCTTTATCCGGGCTCTTCTGTCTCTAACCCCATCGACTTTCTAGCCACCGGTACTGCCGACCAACTCGGAAAAATTATAGATGCCTGTGAAAATGATTTCGATGTAGATAGTATGGCGGTTATATTTGGCAATCCCGGCCTTGTCTCCAGTTATGGTGCATATGACATGATACTTGATAAGCAGAAGGTTTGTAAAAAGCCTATATTTCCTATCCTGACCTCAATAGTGAATGCAGAGGATGAGATAGAGCAGTTCAGGAACAAAGGTGGCATTACATTCCCCGAAGAGGTTATTTTCGGCTCCTGCTACGCGAAAATATTAAATATCCCCGAACCTATTCTGAGCTATGAGCATCCTCCAATTGATAAGGAGAAAATCCGCAGTATCATCGACAGCAGCGGTAACGGCTACCTAACGCCTGAGAAGACACAGGAAATCCTGGATGCTGCAGGCATAAGCAGAGTCAAGGAACTGGTGGTTTCCACTTACCCCGAAGCGATTGAGGCTGCAAGAGAGATAGGCTGGCCGCTGGTGATGAAGGTAGTTGGCCCCGTTCATAAGAGCGATGTAGGTGGAGTTGCACTCAATATAAGCGACGATCATACACTCGAAAGGGAATACAAACGTATGATGCGTATTGACGGCTGTGTCGGAGTGCTTCTCCAGCCAATGATCAGCGGTACTCAACTCTTTGTAGGCGCCAAGAGAGAAGAGATGTTCGGACATCTGGTGATGTGCGGTATTGGAGGCATCTACATTGAGGTACTTAAGGATATCTCTTACAACATCTCCCCCATCTCTGCACTCGAAGCAGAGGAGATGATTCACCATCTGCGCAGCTACAAGCTGATTGAGGGAGTACGCGGTCAGGAAGGAGTCAATGAAGCGATATTCAATGAGACCATCCGCAGGGTTTCCGCACTCTGCAGTTGTGCTCCGGAGATATTTGAAATGGATATAAATCCTCTTATGGGCAACCAAAAGAGCGTTACTGCCGTGGATGCCAGGATTAGGATAGAAAAATAGAATTTTATGTTTAAAAAAATTGGAAACTGGTACCGTGCCCAAAGCAATACCACAAAGGCACTTATATGGCTAGGTATAATCTGCCTGATCGGTATCGCATTCAGGTGGAATACAATCATCGAGGGCGTTACCAAGGGATTCAATTTTTATTCAGGCAAATAAATATTTAAAAACCAATTAAACTAAAAGCATATGGCAATCAAAGGAGCTATCACGGTTGATACCGAGAAATGCAAAGGATGCGGAGTATGCATCCCAAATTGTCCGACCGGTACTATCGCCCTCTCCAAAGAGGTGAACAGTAAAGGTTACAATTATTTATATATGGCTAATCCGGAGAACTGCACCGGCTGCACCAATTGTGCTACCGTCTGCCCGGACGCCGTAATCACGGTTTATCGTGTTAAAATCTAAAATTACAGATATGGCAGAAAAGATCTTAATGAAAGGAAACGAAGCCATCGCATACGCTGCAATAAACTGCGGTTGTGACGGCTATTTCGGCTACCCCATAACCCCCCAGTCGGAGGTAATGGAGACGCTGATGCAAGAAAAACCCTGGGAGACTACAGGTATGGTGGTGCTCCAGGCCGAAAGTGAAACATCTTCAATCAATATGGTCTATGGTGGTGCCTGTTGTGGCAAAAAGGTTATGACCTCCTCCAGTAGCCCCGGCATCAGCCTGATGTGCGAAGGCCTCAGTTACCTCGCAGGCTGCGAACTACCCTGTCTGGTAGTTAATGTAATGCGTGGCGGCCCTGGTCTGGGCACCATCCAACCCAGCCAGAGTGACTATTTTCAGGCTACAAAAGGTGGCGGTCATGGTGACTACAGGACTATTGTCCTCGCCCCTGCTTCCGTACAGGATATGTATGACTTTGTAGATTTGTCATTTGAACTCGCGTTCAAATACCGCAATCCCGTAATGATTCTCGGTGATGGTATAGTGGGACAAATGATGGAAAAGGTGGAACTCCGTCCTGCAAAGCCTCGCCGTACCGATGAAGAGGTGAGAGCATTATGTGATTCCTGGGCAACATTGGGCAAGCCGGCTTCCAGAGAAGGCAACATTGTAACATCCCTTGCCCTGGATGCAGAAATAATGGAGCGCTTCAACATCCATCTCCAGAACAAGTATGCCACTATTGAGGCAAATGAGGCTAGATACGAAACATATAAAACAGAGGATGCTGAATATCTGATCGTGGCATTCGGCTGTATGTCGCGTATCTGCGAGAATGTAGTGGAACTTGCACGCGAGGATGGCATCAAACTCGGCGTATTACGACCCATCACCCTCTATCCCTACCCTGAAAAGGCACTCGATGCACTTGTACCCCAGATGAAAAGCATAATGTCCGTAGAGCTCAATTCCGGACAGATGGTAGAAGATGTTCGTAGGATAGCTGCAGGCCGCGTACCTGTACACTTCTACGGCCGCCAGGGAGGCGCAATCCCTTCTCCCGAAGAGATTTATGAAGCATTTGTCAAAAAAATCAAAAAATAGCGACTATGGATATCAATGAAATTATAAAACCCGAAAATAAAGTTTACGGAAAAAGTCCCGTACTGAAAGATGCGGTTATGCACTACTGCCCGGGCTGCTCACATGGCACTGTCCACAAGATTATTGCTGAAGTTATTGAGGAAATGGGCATCCAGGACAAGACCATAGGCATTTCGCCTGTCGGCTGCTCTGTATTCGCTTACAACTATCTTAACATAGATTGGCAGCAGGCCGCTCATGGACGTGCTCCCGCTCTCGCCACTGCCACCAAACGCCTTATGCCTGACAAATATGTCTTCACATATCAGGGCGACGGTGACCTGGCATCCATAGGTACGGCGGAGATTATGCATGCCTGCAACCGTGGAGAAAACATAGTTGTCATCTTTATAAACAATGCGATCTACGGCATGACCGGAGGCCAGATGGCCCCCACCACCCTTCTTGGACAAGTAACAGCCACCACCCCTTACGGTCGTGACGCCAAACTTAACGGTTACCCTCTAAAAATAACTGAGCTAATAGCTCAGCTGGAAGGCACATGCTATGTTACCAGACAATCGGTACAGAGTACGGCTGCAGTTCGCAGGACGAAGAGAGCTATCCGCAAAGCCTTTGAAAACTCCATGATGGATAAAGGCACATCATTTATTGAGGTGGTAAGCACCTGCAACTCCGGCTGGAAAACATCGCCCGTAGCTGCTAACACATGGATGGAGGAAAATATGTTCCCATTCTACCCTCTAGGAGACATGAAGGATCGTTGAGACCTTCTAATTATTGTGAATAAAAAAAACAGAAAAATATGAAAGAAGAGATTATTATAGCCGGTTTCGGAGGACAGGGAGTCCTCTTCATGGGCAGGATTTTGGCCTACGGAGGCATTATGCAGGATCAAGAAGTTACCTGGATGCCTTCATATGGTCCCGAAATGCGCGGTGGCACCTGCAATGTCAGTGTAATTCTCAGCGATAACAAAATCAGCTCACCCATCCTAAGCAGATTTGATACTGCTATCATACTCAACCAGCAGTCACTGGACAAGTTTGAAAGTAGGGTAAAGCCCGGTGGTGTACTTATCTATGACCCTAACGGCATAACACGCCATCCGGAAAGGAAAGACATTAAAGTGTGTCGCATAGATGCGGTCGATGAAGCTACAAAACTTGGCAATGCAAAAGCCTACAATATGATTGTTCTCGGAGCCTACCTCAAGGTTAAGCCGGTAGTCACCTTTGAGAATGTTATTAAAGGACTTAGGAAGTCACTTCCCGAACGTCACCATCATTTGATGGAAATGAATGAAAAGGCGATTAGTGTGGGTATGGAAGCTGTTGAAATTTTGTAAAGGAATAGATACGAATAGTACAATAAAAATGGGGGTCACATTAAAAATGATCCCCATTTTTATGGTGCGAGTTGCACGTTGCACGTTGCGAGGTAATTGGTGCGGGTTGCGGGTTGAGACTAGTAATACTAATAGCCAGACCTCCAACTTTTTATCACGTAATCTATGTATTTGTGAATTTTTGCTCCTAGAATATTGTATTCCTTTTCAAGGTTATCGTATTCTTCTGCAAATTGTGGATAAAGCTGTTTAATTTGGAATATGTGTAAAACGGTTTCGTCAGTACTAGCATGAGAAAAAGTAAGAAAACGAATGTATTCTGCTTTATACCTCCTTCTTCCATATCCTTCGACAATATTCGTCACTATAGAATCAGCAGATCTTCTAATCTGTGAACCCAATTCATACAGCTCATGCCTCGGCAACTTTAATGATAAAGAATGCACATCAAAAAACAGTCTCAAAGCTAAATTATAAATATCCAAACCCTTATAACTCATATCTCCCTCCCCACAACAAATACTTATAATCACAACTCAAAACTCTACACTCGCACCCCGTACCCTGCACCTCGCAACACGACTACGCTTCTCCGCCAAATGCCATTGGAGGTACATTGGCGGGCTGAGGCTCACGAATATTTATCTCACCGAAAGTGTTTTCGTACTTGCTAACGTTATCCTCAAGGGCCTTCAAAAGGCGTTTAGCATGTTCGGGAGCCATGATAATACGGCTATTGACATTGGGCTGAAGCATTCCCGGCATTACCTGTATAAAGTCAAGCACAAACTCCGAATTGGAGTGGTTGATAAATACAAGGTTTGAATAGACGCCACGTGCCACTTCGGGAGTAATACTGATACCTTTGTTTTTGTTCTCTTCCATAATTATTTATTTTGCAAATGCGACACTGCGAGTCTCGCGGATGACTGTAATCTTGATTTGACCGGGATATACCATTTCTTCCTGGATCTTGCGGGCGATATCAGCTGAAAGCACTTCACACTGCTGATCCGATACCTCCTCAGCCCCTACAATCACACGCAGCTCCCTGCCGGCCTGGATAGCATAAGTCTTGGTCACGCCGGGATGTGAAAGTGCGATGCCTTCCATATCCTTGAGGCGTTTAATATAGGATTCGATAACCTCACGGCGAGCACCCGGACGGGCACCCGATATGGCATCACCCACCATTACCAGGGGGGCAATGAGAGATTTCATCTCCATCTCTTCATGGTGTGAACCGATTGCATTGCAGATTTCAGGTTTCTCCTTATACCTCTCCGCAATGCGCATACCCAACAGGGCGTGAGGTAGTTCCGTATCCTCGTCAGAAACCTTTCCTATATCGTGCAGCAGTCCGGCGCGTTTGGCAATTTTTGCGTTGAGACCGAGCTCAGCTGCCATTGTAGCGCAAATATTGGCAACTTCGCGCGAGTGTTGAAGGAGATTTTGTCCATACGAAGAGCGGTACTTCATTCGTCCTATCAGACGGATCAACTCCACATGGAGTCCGTGTATGCCCAGATCGATACAGGTACGTTTTCCCGTCTCCATAATCTCTTCCTCAAGCTGTTTCTGTACCTTTGCCACCACCTCTTCGATACGGGCGGGGTGGATACGGCCATCTGTTACCAACTGATGGAGCGCAAGTCTTGCCACCTCTCTACGTACAGGGTCAAATGCTGAGAGAAGGATCGCTTCGGGAGTATCATCCACAACTATTTCCACACCGGTAGCGGCTTCGAGTGCGCGGATATTGCGCCCTTCACGACCGATAATTCGGCCTTTAATTTCGTCACTTTCGATATTAAAGACTGTCACTGCATTTTCAATAGCAGTCTCCGGCGCTGTACGCTGAATGGTGTTGATGACTATGCGCTTAGCCTCTTTGCTTGCGGTCAAACGCGCTTCGTCCATAACATCGCTGATATAGGACATCGCCTCGGTCTTAGCCTCGGCCCTCATACTCTCTATGAGTTGATTTTTTGCCTCTGCCGCAGTCATTCCGGCCACTTCTTCCAGTTTGGTAATGGCCTCGTTCTTGAATTTGTCGTACTCTTCGCTCTTACGATTGACGATATCAAGCTGGTTTTTAAGGTTCTCGCGAATGCTGTCAACTTCTTTCTGTTTGCGTCCGAGTTCGGAGTTCTGTTGATTGAGCACCAACTCCTTCTGTTTTACTTTATTTTCATACTGCTGAACCTGGGCATTGCGTTCGTTAATAAACGCCTCATGTTCGCTTTTGAGTTGAAGAAATTTCTCCTTTGCCTGAAAGATTTTCTCCTTCTTGATAGCCTCGCCCTCTTTTTCAGCGTCGATGATTATTTGTTCTTTTTTCTTTTTTAATATGACGTTTCTTACGAACAGATAGCCTCCAAGGGCTACTGCCGCAGAAATTATCGCTGTTATTATAATAGTGGTAAGCATAATTGTAAGTATATGGTAATAAATAGTTCAACAATTCCTCTTTTTGTAAAAAAAGTGAACAACAGAAATACTTACAATTTATAGAAAAGCCGTTAGCCCCGGTCTATCAGAAATCTTATAAAATAAGATTTGAGCTCCGATATTTGTCTCAAACTTCCTATGTCCCATAAATGGAATCCCCCTTGCAGGGTCACGAGAGGCCTGTTTTTAACAATCGAGTTGGCTCGTGATGATGTTTAGCGTTGATTTCAGCAATGAGCGGAACTAACGGCCGATTAAATACTCTCCCAATCTTTCATCAAGGTTATGCAATTGTTGCAATAATTTCTCTTTCTCCTTATCTCTAAGTGTTTCAAATTCTACCAACCGGACCTCTTCTTCCAGAAGTATCATACTCAAAATCTCATCTCTTGCTACCATCGGAAAGAGAGTTGATTTTTCAAAAATCCTTTGGTTTATCCTTTTGACTGCCTCACGTATCTTCTCTTCACTCGTCGCCTCAACATCCAGCTCAAATTCTTTCCCTGCAATCCTTATGTTAATGCGTTGTTTCATTATTTAGTCATTAAGCAGATCTATACATCTGTCTATCTCACGTATGAGGGCAGACACCCTCCTCTTCGCCTCTGTTCGGTCCGGCATGTTCCCAAATGCCTCTATCAATTGTTGTCTCTCTGTCTGTTCCTTTAATCGTTTTATTATATCAGTTTGTTTTGCGTTAGTTGCTTCAAGAGCAGAGATCTTTTCCGAAAAGCGTGCGTTCTCCTTCTCGAGCTTTTCGCATCTTGCAATCAATTGCCCGATTTTGCCTTTCAAACTATTGATCACTTCTCCGTCCATAATAACGCAATGTACAAAGATAAATAAAAATCCCCTATCCGCAATGATTTATTTTACAAAACTCCAGTTGGTTGGAGTTTTAGGTACTATGATCCCCTCCCTTTCAATATACTCTCCAATAAGCGTTCTGATATCTCCATATTTTGCAACAACCCGCAAAGAGTCGGGGTGGATGCCTGCCCCATCTCTGATAAGATTACCGCCTCCGCTGGCTCTGTAGGAGGAGATTGCCACTTTATAAATACCGGCAGGATCAAAAGTCGAACCATCCTTCATCGAGATTATTTCCACCATAGAACCTCTTGGCGCCGATTTTTTAACACGATAAATAATACCATCCGCAGAATCGAAATTGTAAGCCGGGCCAATATTGTTTACCCAGTTGTAGTATGAAAGTTCAAGGTAGTGCTTAATTTGAGCACCTGTAAGCTCCACCACAAAAAGTGAGTTTTCATATCTGTAAAGTAAGACCAGGTCCTGATATCTGATTACTCCGGAAGGAATCATACCACTGCTCGATAGAGGTGCAGTAATGGAGATATCGGCTCCCGAAACATCCAGCTGTACTTTATGTACAAGATCAATGTATGATGAGGGGCCTACCAGTGCATCGGCAAAATAGATCTCTTCCGAAATAGTGCCTATTTCGCGATTAGCGAATTCATAGACTGCCTTGAAATCCTTTTTGAAACGAGCCGAATAGCGAGGATCAGGAACCACATCCGCCATCGGAACCAGACGTGGGGCAACATTCTTTGATATCACTTCTCCCCCTTTGAATTCCAGTTCAAATGTAGCTTCTCCAAGAAGGGATGCGCGGTCACCTGCATTAATCAACAACACCTCACCTTCAGGATTGTCTATTATCTCGGCTACCGGACGGTGATCATGACCGGCAAGTACCATATCCACTCCTTTGAGACCGGAGGCAAGATAACGCGCTTCATTTTCGATATCAGGGCCACCGTGTCCACTACCCGTATGACACGCGAGAATCACAAGATGCGGACTTTCCTTTTCAGTCACGCGGTCAACCCAATTCTGAGCAATATCGGAAATCTTAAGAAAATCTATTCCCTCCCAAAGTTCTTCAGAGAGCCAGCTTTTAATATTGGCATTAGTCATACCGATGATGGCTATTTTGATTCCTTTGCGTCTAACGATGGTGTAGGGCTCGAAATAGGGCTCTCCATCACTTCCCTCAACAATGGCATTGGCTGCCAGATATGGGATTTTGCCCTCTTTGAAGCGGTCGTAGACCCGGTGTCCAGCTTCAATGTCGTGATTACCCACGATAATTGCATCATAACCGATATATTCAGCTGCTCTTGCGAAAATGTGCACGCTTACCGTATCAATATAATTGCAATAATAGGCCGCATTATCACCTTGCAGATTATCTCCGACGTCAATCAGTACCGGCTTGACACCCTTTTTCTTAAGTTGTTTAATATAAGTAGAAACATTCGCCAGCGAAGAGAGACGCGCCTCTTCATTGTAATATGAATCAAAATAGGCACCGTGCAGGTCTGTAGTAGAGCAAATGGTAACGGTGCGTATGCCATTTTTTGGATTGCGGTTGCATCCCGTAGAAATAAGGAGGGCAACAACCAAAATGTATAGATTATATAATAAATGTTTCATTAGGCAGATACTGCTTTAGTTGAAGATTTAGTCCTTATAGTGTTGATGATTAAAGCAATGGCTCCATCACCCGTTACATTGGCAGCGGTGCCGAAACTGTCCATAGCAATATAGAGGGCTATCATAAGACCCTGCATGGAGGGATCAAAACCAAGCATAGAAGCAATAAGGCCAATGGCTGTCATAATTGCACCTCCGGGGACGCCGGGGGCGGCAACCATCATGACTCCGAGCATACAGATGAACCCTGAGTAGAGATCAAGTCCCACATTCATTCCCATGCTCAGGGAGATTGCGTAAGCGCAGGCCACAATCTTGAGAATACTTCCGGCAAGGTGAATCGTGGCACACAAAGGGATAACAAAGCCCGCAATCTCCTCACGTACTCCATTTTTTATCGTTTGAGCGAGTGTTACGGGAATAGTGGCAGCTGAGGATTGAGTGCCGAGCGCAGTCATATATGCAGGAAGCATCGTATAAAGTGCTTTGAAAGGATTTTTACGCGATATTGCTCCTGCTACTACGAACTGCATGACAAGCAGCACCACATGCATTATGAAAATAATCACGATGATTTTGAGAAACATTCCCATCACTGCACTCACTTTGCCTTCGGCTCCCATTTGAAGGAATATGCCGAATATGAAAAGTGGAAGTAGGGGTACGATGACACGTTCAATGACTACATAGATGAGATCCTTGAAATCCAGCATAAAATTGCGCATTGTTTCTCCTTTTACCAAAGTCAGGCCCAAACCAATTACAAAAGCGGTTACGAGTGCGGTGGTGACACTCATCAAAGGGGCCATTTCAATGGTAAAATAGGGTTGTAAACCGCCTGACATATCAATATTACCGAGTGAGGTAAGCGAATCGCCCAGAAAACGAGGATAACTCCATTTAGCAGTAAAATAGGAGAAAAAACCTGATAATATCGTAGAAAAATAGGCAATGCCGGCAGTTATCAACAGCAGTTTACCCGCACCTTTACCAAGTTCGAAAATGCCCGGAGCAATAAGTCCGATAATTAGTAATGGTATGATCAGGCCAAGAAAATTGCTGAATATGGAATTGACTGTGATAAAAACTCTGACTGCCCAGTCAGGAAAGAAAAGAGAGAAAAGTATTCCCAATGTGATGGCAATCAGTACTTTGGGAAGCAATCCCATTTTGAATCTCTTTTTGCTCATATTCGATGGGTGTGTTGGTCTGTTTATTTTACAAAAATAATCTTTTTTTAACTATTTTTGCGAGGTCATGGGTAACACGATTACATTTTTAGGCACAGGCACGTCCCAGGGGATTCCGATGATAGGATGCAAATGCGAAGTTTGCTCTTCATCCGATGAGAGAGACAAAAGACTCAGGACCTCAGCGCTCGTGATTTATGAAGGAGTTTACATCCTCATAGATGCAGGACCTGACTTTAGGCAGCAGATGCTTCGGGAAAACATTTCGCATCTGGATGCGATCATCCTTACACACCAGCACAAAGATCATACAGGCGGTCTTGACGATGTGCGCGCGCTCAATTACCTGGAAAAATGCGCAGTACCGATTTATTGCGAAAAGCGAGTAGAGCAATCTCTCCGAATGGAATATTCCTACGTATTTGCCCAACATAAATATCCGGGAATCCCCGAATTCAACATAAAAACCATCGATGAAACTCCATTTACGGTTACCGGAGCCAACGGAGCTGTAATAACAATCACTCCTATCAGGGTAATGCACTACCACCTACCCATACTGGGATTCCGATTCGGTGGCCTTGTATACATTACAGATGCCAATTTCATCGCAGATGAAGAGTATGATAAACTTACCGATGCATCTCTATTTGTCATCAACACAGTTAAACGCACGACACATATCTCTCATTATTCGCTCCCCGAGGCCATCAGTATCGCCAAAAGAGTCGGAGCACAACGCTCGTATATCACCCATCTCTCTCACCAGCTGCCACCACACGAACAGCTTAAAAAAGAACTTTCTAAACAACCTTTCAGTATCGAGCCTGCATACGACGGGCTCGCCCTTGAATTTTGATAATAGATCATGAAACGTACACTACTTGTCTTCGCACTATTGCTCCTTACAATTACAGGATTTGCCTGCACCAACCTTATCGTTACAAGAGGTGCCTCAACCGACGGCTCCGTAATGGTCACATACGCGGCTGACAGTCACATCAGATATGGCACACTCGTCCACTATCCCGCTGCAAAATATAAGACAGGTACAATGCTGCCGATATACCAATGGGGCAGGGAACGCTATTTGGGCACAATACCTCAGGCTGACGAGACATACAATGTCATCGGTAATATGAACGAGCACCAGCTTATCATAGGCGAATCCACCTGGGGAGGTCTGGAAGAACTCAGAGACCCAGATGCCATACTTGACTATGGTTCGCTTATGTATATCACTTTGCAAAGGACACGTACCGCTCGCGAGGCTATAGCTCTTTATACTTCACTTGCCGACCAATATGGCTATGCATCATCAGGAGAATCCCTCTCCATTGCTGACAAAAATGAGGCCTGGATATTGGAAATCATAGCACGCAAACCCGAAGTGGTAAACGGCGTCAATACCCGCAAAGGTGCAGTTTGGGTAGCTATACGCATACCTGACGGCCATATTTCAGCCCATGCCAATTGCGCACGTATCACCACATTCCCGCTTGACGATCCCGATAATTGTCTCTATTCGCCGGATGTCATCTCTCACGCCAGAGAACTGGGACTATTTAATGGCAAAGATGAAGATTTTAGTTTTGCAGATACCTATTGCCCGCTCGATTTCGGTGCAATGAGAGGTTGCGAAGCCAGAGTGTGGAGCTTTTTCTACAAACATGGTGCTGAAGATATGTCAAAATATATCGACCACGCCTCAGGGCACAATCCTGAAAACAGACTGCCGCTTTCAGTCAAGGCGAAGCATAAACTCTCCGTTACCATGGTGGCTGATATGATGAGGGACCATTTTGAAGATACACCCTTCGATATGCGCAACGATATCGGCGCAGGAGGAAATACACTTCCATACCGCTGGAGACCGATGAGTTTTGAAATCGACGGTGAAGAATATATCAACGAAAGGGCAATTGCCACACAGCAGACAGGATTCTGGTTTGTAGGACAAGCGCGTAACTGGCTGCCGGACGAGATTGGTGGCATCTTTTGGTTTGCCGTAGATGATGCAGGTACTTCGCCTCTTACACCTGTATACTCTTCTTCAACGGGAATCTCCGAACATTATGCCCTCGGCAACGGCAGTATGATTGAATATTCTCCTACATCCATGTTCTGGCTCACCAACCGCATTGCACAGTTTGCGTACCTGCGCTATGACGAAATAGGGGCGGAAGTGGTTGCCGCAGTTCGCGCCCACGAACATGAAATGGTGGAGAAAATCGCCTCTGCAGATGCACAAGCTCTCTTACTGCATAAAAAATCTCCTCGAAGAGTAGTAAAATATCTGACATCATTTTCTATAAATGAGGCCAATGCCCTGTTTGAGAAATGGAACAAATTTGACAAATATCTTCTCGTTAAATATATAGACGGCAATACCAAACGCCAGGATGAAAGCGGGGCCTTCATTACCAACGGCCACTCCGCAACAATACCTTCCGCACCTATTCAGAAGGGCTACAATGAGCGCTTCAAACGTGCGATAGTCAATGAAATCGGAGAAAAGATAAGGGTTGTGAAATAATTGCCGTAAAGTGCAGATTTAGAGCGTCACCTGTGAAATCCTGCCGATAAGCACCGGATCGTAGGGACGCTCTACTTTTATATAATTATCAGTATAGCCTAACATCATTCCACCCCTTCGGGTGCTCTCGAAAAGCACAGGAAGCGTACGGCCCCTGTTTGCAGCATAAAACTCCGCATTCAATCTGTCTGAAAGCTCCTTCAGACGTATGGCACGCACTCTCTTTACGCTCTCCTGCACCTGATCGGACATAGTTGCTGCCGGAGTCCCGGCTCTCCTCGAGTAAGGGAATATATGCAAAAATGCCGGCCTTATTTTCTCCAGAAATGAATAGGTCTGCTCAAATTCCTCATCACTCTCGCCCGGAAAGCCCACTATTACATCGATTCCGAAGAATACCCTGCTGAAGCGCTGTCCCGGTGGTTCCATCTTATCTCTGACCATTTGGATACGGGACTCGAAAAAAGCAGTAGTATAGCGACGGCGCATCCTTTCGAGCACAGCATCGCAACCTGACTGTATCGGAATGTGGAAATGCGGAAGAAATTTCGAACCGGAAACTATCCACTCTACTATTTCCTCCGTCAGGAGATTGGGTTCAATGGAGGAAATCCTGTACCGGGCGATACCCTCTACCCTATCAAGCTGCTTAAGCAACTCGAGGAAAGACTCTCCCGTGCTTTTACCGAAATCACCCGTATTTACACCCGTCAGAACGATTTCCACAATGCCCGAAGAGGCAATCTCTTCAGCTTGTCTGATAAGGGTGGAAATCGGTATATTGCGGCTCTCACCACGCGCTAGAGGCACTGTACAATAAGAACAGCGATAATTACAGCCATCCTGAACCTTGAGAAAAGAGCGGGTCCTTTCTCCCGAAGAGTAGGCCGGGAAGATGGATTTCACCCCCTCTATTGGAGAAATTAAGGATAGTTTTTTATCCGCTCCAGGATCAGACTCCTGCACCTTCCCCTCGTTTTCTCGCTCCTCTCCCGGATTCTGCGCTCTATCCGATTTGCGCTCCAGCAGCATACGGTGAAGAGTCTCGAAAAGCTCCCCTCTATGCGCAGTTCCAAAGAGTGCCGAGACTCCCTCTATCTGAAGCACCTCCTTCGGTTTCAGTTGTGCATAACAGCCGGTAACCCCTATCAAAGCATCCGGAGAAAGTTTGTGGAGTTTACGTATGAGATTGCGGCACTTTTTATCGGAGTGTTCGGTAACCGAGCAGGTATTGACCACATAGACATCAGCGGGGCTATTTACACTCACCCTGCGGTAGCCTGCAGCTGCAAAGGACTGTGCAATGGTAGAGGTCTCTGCGAAGTTCAGTTTGCATCCGAGGGTGGCAAATGCAACCGTATGTCTGGCGAGCATTTCCATCTGAAATCAGAAACTCAGTGTAATGGAAGAGGCGTGTACCCGGCCTCCAACCGGTGGATTATATTTAGCAACGGTAACGCTCGCACTTGTGATTACAGAAAACTCATTGCGTACCGCATTAAGGATGCGATATGCTACATTTTCAAGGAGATTGGAGGGTTGTGCCATTTCGCGGGCAATCAGAGCGTATATTTGCGAATAGTCGGGTACATCATCAAGATTGTCCGATTCAGCGGCTGCCAATACCGGATAGATACACTCAAAGTCCACTCTGAAGCGATTGCCTACCTTACGCTCATGCTCAAGACAGCCATGGTAAGCGTAAAACTCCATATTCTCAAGTTTCAATTTTCCTTTCATAATTATTCACTTTATGCCTGGAGCACAAATACGCAGGGGCGCTTACCTATGGTCACCGGCAATTTTCTCCAGCCGGCCACGGTGCAGGTGCGAACGTACTGCTGGGGCAGGGTTAAGTCAGCCGCAATGCAGATCCTGGTTGTCTCTTTGCAGCAGGTGATCAAATCTTCCATCAAGGAATCGTTGCGATAGGGAGTTTCAATTATAATCTGAGTTTGCTGCAACCGGTGTGAGATTTTCTCCAGCTGCTCGATTCTGGCCCTGCGTTCCTGGCGCTTTACAGGCAGATAACCGGTGAAAGTGAAGTGCTGACCATTCATTCCGGAAGCCATCAAGGCCATCATCAGCGAAGAGGGACCCACATAGGGTATCACTTCGATATCGTGCTGATGCGCAAGTTCTACCAGCAGTGCACCCGGATCGGCAACTGCTGGGAGTCCCGCTTCCGAAATGAGACCTCCCTCCTGCTCTGTCAGGAGCTTTACATAACTCTCTATTTGCTCGCGGGCAGTATGCTCGTTGAGCTCATAGAGAGTCAGATTGTCAATTTCTCCCTTCAGTCCCGCCTTTGAAAGAAATCTGCGGGCGGTACGAAGTTCCTCTACAAAGAATAGTTTCAGTGAGCCGATCACTTCAAAAAGCGGAGCAGGTAGTACATCCCGAGGATTTTCGCCACCAAGCGGAGTGGGTATCAGATGGAGTTTTGGTTTCATCGAAACAAAGGTAGTAAAAAGGGAGGAATATGGAGTAATAAAAGGAATAAAGGTCTACGACCCTAATGTCATAGACCTTCAATTCCTTAAGAGATATAACGGAGAGATTCGGATTACTCCTCGGTCGGCTCCTCTACCGGCTCCTCAACTTGTTCCTCGGTTGGCTCCTCTACTACAACCTCTACTTCCTCTTCTACTTTCTTGAGGGTGATGAGAACTTCCTCTTCAGCAGACTTCAACTGTAAAAAGCCTTCTTCTGTTACTGAAGTGCTAGTAACCTGCTCAATAAGAAAGCAGAATAGCTCTTCAGAGTTCATGTTTTCACACTCCATCTCTGTGCGGGCGATTTCGGAAAAAGTGATTGAGGGATCTTCAAACACATACGCACCTGAAATGTTGTTGCATCCGAGAAAGGCAGAAAAGAGTCCTGCTTCCGCATCAAACTGGAAGAAATTTCCCTCGAGAGAAACGGTCTCGTCTAAGCCGGTTAACTCAATAATTACCCACTCCCCGTTTAAATCTATGGGAGCCTCTTTGGGCGTACCACATCCTGCCAATGAAATTGCGGCTAGGAGTACAATAGCGTAATTGATTAATTTTTTCATTTTAGTTATATTTTGATTGGTTAATGGTTTGTTGTGTTTAGTTGTCAATTATTAATCGCTAACAGCCAAGGGCTAACGGCCAACTGCTATTTATTTACCGCTGCACCTGATTCTCCTGAAGCTGTAGCCCAGGCACGGTACATTATATGCGTGTTGAAATCCATTACAATGTTTCCAAAGCAGTCAATGCAGATTACACCGCCGCCGGAGCCCTCCATCTTGTCTATTTTGTTCCATATAACCTCGTGAACTGCATCTTTGAGAGGAAGCTCTTTGTAGTCCATCAGAGCATATATGTCATGAGCCACTGACCTGCGGATCCAAAGTTCACCGTGGCCTGTACTGGAAACGCCCACAAAGTTGTTATCAGCAATGGTGGAGGCGCCGATAATAGGCACATCACCCACCCTACCCCATTTCTTTCCGGTCATACCGCCCGTGGAGGTAGCAGCAGCAATATTGCCTTCACTATCAAGAGCTACACAGCCAACAGTACCCATCGGGGTACCTGTTTTTTTCTCTGCCAAGAGTCGTTCAAGCTCAATTTTCTTGTTTTCTGTTGTAAAATAGGAGTTGGGGACTATTTCTAATCCCTGCTCGCGTGCAAAATAGGAAGCACCCTCTCCGATAAGTAGCACATGGGGAGTCTTCTCCATCACCAGACGGGCAGCTTTTATGGGATTCTTTACGTCGGTAACACCGGCAACGGCACCTGCCGAGAAATCACGGCCGTCCATTATTGAGGCGTCCAGTTCGTGACGCCCGTCCGAGGTCATAACAGCACCTTTCCCGGCGTTGAATAGGGGGCAATCCTCTAGATAGATCACAGTAGCTTCCACAGCATCCAGGGCACTTCCGCCCGAAGCCAGGATAGTTTTGCCCTGCTCAAGAGCTTCATTTAGAAAAATACAGTAAGATGCCTCATCCTCTGCAGACATTGCCTTAGAGCCGCCTGCGCCTGCGTGAAGCACAATAGCCCATTCTTCAGGTTTTCTCTGCTCCTGCATATTACAGGAAATCAGAATTGATGCCGCTGCGAGCATCATCAAAAGGTATTTCGTCTTCATAATAATATAGAATGTGTCAAAGTCTCTTACGAAGCTCTTCGCCCTGCCGTTCATACCCCGGTTTTCCCAAAAGAGCAAACATGTTTTTCTTATAATCCTCAACTCCCGGCTGGTCGAAGGGATTAACACCCAGCACATAGGCGCTTATGCCACAAGCTTTTTCAAAAAAGTAAAAGAGCTGGCCGAGATTATATTCGTCAAGCAAGTCTATAGATATTTCTATAGTAGGCACTCCACCGTCATTATGGGCAAACATTGTACCCTGCTGTGCCATCTTGTTGCAAAATTCAATATTCTTTCCTGCGAGATAATTGAGTCCGTCAAGATCCTGATTATCGTAGTTGATTTCCACTTTCCTCCGGATTGTACGCACATCGATGAATGTTTCAAAGAGGATGCGTTCGCCATCCTGGATATATTGTCCGAGGGAATGGAGATCAGTAGTAAAGTTTACCGATGCCGGAAATATGCCTTTGCCATCTTTGCCTTCACTCTCACCAAAGAGCTGTTTCCACCACTCACTAAGATAGTGAAGTTTTGGATTAAATCCTACAAGGAGCTCTATTTTTTTACCACTATCATAGAGAATATTGCGCATAGCTGCATAGCGGATGGCGGGATTATCCTTTGTAGGTTCGCTGCAGATTCGCTGCATATTGACGGCTCCCCTGACCATTGCTGTAATATCAAATCCTGCTAGTGCTATGGGCAGCAATCCTACTGCTGTCAATACTGAAAAACGTCCCCCTATATTTTCTTCGATGACAAAAGTCTTGTAACCCTCCTGATTGGAGAGCGACCTTAGAGCTCCACGCTCCTTGTCTGTAACCGCAATAATCCTTTTGCGAGCCTCCTTAATGCCATATGTCTCTTCAATATGTTTTTTGATCAAACGGAACACCACGGCCGGCTCTGTAGTGGTACCTGACTTGGAAATCACAACACAAGCAACATTCTTTACCGACACCACATCCATTAGTTCGGCAATATACTCTTCAGAAAGATTGTGTCCTGCAAATACTACCTTGGGACCTCGGGATGGGCTCATCTGGTGGAATGAGTGTGAAAGCGCCTCAATAGCGGCCTTTGCACCAAGGTAAGAACCGCCAATGCCAATGACAATTACCAGATCAATCTCCATTTCAATCCAGTTGTCAACAACAGAAAGGTAATCCTCGAGCATTTCCGGCTTTATTTCCGAAGGAAGGCGATTCCATCCGAGAAAATCATTTCCTGCACCGGTACCGGCATCAAGTATGGATAAAGCCTCGAGTGCTCTGGCAGTATAATCCTCAAACTGCTTTTCATTCACAAAACTTGAACATCCTTTCAAATCTAGATTAATCATTGCATCGTCACTTTTTTGTTGTTTACTTGAGAATTGAGGCCAGATGATTCACCACATAATGTGGGCTTTTCTCTTCGTAGAGAATCTGATACATCGCATTCACAATGGGAAGCTCAACATTGAGCCTTTTTGCAATCTCATACATGCATCGGGTGGCATAATAGCCCTCCGCTACCATATTCATCTCAGTATGGGCTGAAACCACAGAATAGCCTTTGCCAATCATGCCTCCAAAGGTACGGTTGCGACTGAATTGTGAATAACAGGTCACCAGGAGGTCTCCAAGGTAAGCAGAACGTGATGGGATACGGCTGGAATCAGGATGAGTCGAGTTGAGAAAACGTACCATTTCATTGTAGGCTCCTGTCACAAGAACAGATATGAAGTTGTCACCAAAGCCCAAAGAATGGCAAAGACCTACTGCAACGGCATAGACATTCTTCATCGCTGCGGAATACTCCACGCCATATATATCCGTGCTGCAGACAACCTTTACATAGTGCGATGAGAAAGACTCACTCACCTTTCCGGAAACTTCGATATGCTTGCTTGCAAAAGTGAGGTAGGAGAGTTTTTCCATAGCAACCTCTTCAGCATGCGTAGGGCCGCTCAATACCACAATTCTGCTGAACGGTATGCCCAATACTCTGTGAAAATACTCCGCTACCGTCAAATGATCGTTGGAGACGAATCCTTTGGTGGCTGATATTAGGAGCTTATCCTTTAGCAGAGCATTGTCAAGCGGTTTGATCTGAGCGAGAAAATATGCCGAGGGGACACAAAAAATCACAGCATCGGAATTGAGAACGACCTCATTGATATCGTCGCTCATCTCCAGCATATCTGTTTTCAATGCTGCAGAACGGAGATAGAAACGGTTACGGCCAAATTCCTTTATAAAATCAATATTATCGGAATTGCGTATATACCAGTTGACTCTATTACCCGTATCCGACAATACCTTGACAAGTGCAGTTGCCCAACTGCCGCTGCCAATTAGACCATACCTCAATTTTTTTTCTATCAAGTCAGAATGCATTGCAAATCACATTAAACCGTCACGCAATTTACAAAGTTACAGTTATTTATTTAGAATACCAATATCAGCGCGAGCCAAAAATAATGCTTCCTATTCGTATAATTGTGGTACCCTCCTCAACTGCTATGTGCCAATCCTGGGACATTCCCATTGAAAGGGTATCAAAATGAGGAAATTCCGGTTTCAGTTTGTCGAAAGCCAATTTCAGAGTTCGGAACTCTCCCCTTACCTGCTCCATGTCCTCCACGAAAGAGGCCATCCCCATAAGACCACGGATACGTACATTTTTATACTTATCACGGAAGAGAGGCACCTGCTCCAGAGCTTCATCCACGGGAAAACCCTGTTTGGTATCCTCAATGGCTATATGGAGCTGTATAAGACAATCCACAATCCTGCCGGAAAGGGCAGCCTGACGATCTATTCTCGCCAAAAGACGTTCCGAATCCACCGAATGGATAAGCGAAACATATGGCAGGATCATTTTGATCTTATTGCTCTGCAAACGACCGATAAAATGCCATTCTATGTCCTCGGGGAGAGAGTGTACCTTGGCTGCCAATTCCTGAGGACGGTTTTCCCCAAATGCACGCTGACCTGCAACGTATGCCTCTAAAATCTCCGGAACCGACTGTAGTTTTGAAACTGCCACCAACTTTACAGTAGGTGGCAATTTGCTCAAAATACTCTCTATGTTTTCTCGGATAGTCATCGTTTGCGTTTTTGCTGTTGTCTCATCTGCTCCTGTTGTATTCTGTAGGCCTCGTCAAGACGCTGTCTGAACTTTGACTTCTTCTGCGGCTCTTTGCTGCTGGCTCTTAGCTCAATCTGGGCACGGAGTTTTTTCTCGTCCACAAACCATTTTCTGATAATCAGAGTCTGGATGATGGTTATAAGGTTTGAGAGCATATAGTAATAACTCAATCCTGCGGAGAAGTTGTTACAAATCAGCACCATGAATATAGGCATAAACCACGTCTGCATAAACTTCATACCGGGCATCTGCTGATTGTCCGCCATCTGACTCATAGTCAGCCTGGAGTAGAAGAACATCGACACACCCATTAGGAGCGCGAACAGGGAGATGTGGTCGCCGTAGAGTGGAATATTGAATCCGAAATCGAGGATGGAGTCATAAGCGCTGAGATCGTCAGCCCACAAGAAGCTCTGTTGTCTCAACTCGAAAGAAGCAGGGAAGAAACGAAACATCGCAAATAGAATCGGGAACTGCAACAACATGGGCAGACAACCTCCGAACATGCTCACTCCGGCCTTTTTGTAAAGGTCCATCGTGGCCTGCTGTTTCTTCATCGCATCTTCTTGTTTGGGATATCTCTCATTGATCTTTTGGATTTCAGGCTGGAGAACCTTCATCTTCGCAGAAGATTTGTAGGACTTCAAGGTCAGAGGAGAAATCACAATCTTGATCAAAATGGTCAGAATAAGAATAATCAGACCATAGCTTGCTATATATTTGCTGAGCCAGTTGAATACCGGAATTATGACGTAGCGGTTGATCGGCCCGATCAGCTTGCCCCCAAGAGGAATTATCTTCTCGAAACCCTCGTCATAGCTCTTAAGTGTCGGATAGTGATTGGGACCGAAATAAAACTTGAAAGGAAGGGAAAAATCTTTGCTTTGCGTATCCAGGTCAAGTACCATTTCTGCTGAAGAACGCATCAGATCACCCGTAGCGATCGCTACATCCTCCGTATAGAACTTGTTTTCCAGATTGCCGCCCACAAAGTTATTTTCCGCAACGAGTATAGCGGAGAAAAACTGCTGCTGGAAGCCAAACCAGCGTAGATTGGCCGAGAATGACTCTTTGGCAGAGTCTTTTCTCATACCGAAACTCTTGACATTGTTGGTACCCGAAAAACGGTAAGCAATGGCAGAATAGTTTTTCTCATTTTTATAGCCCTTCTCAAGATGTGGCATATCGGCATTCCAATGGAGACGGAGCTGGTTGGTACGTCTGTCGAGTATGCCGTCCATATTTACGAATCTGAGATTGTAGTCCACCATATAGCTCTCTTCAGCGAGAGAATAAACTGCCTCAATGTAGGAGCTTGTGGAAAAATAGAGACGTAGTATTATATTACTCTCACTCTGAGAAACAAGGGAAAACGAGAGATCACCGGTGTTTATCCACTGATTGGTATTAATTTCATACTCGAATGTGCTCTTTCCATCCCTGATCAATATCAGAGCAGAACTGTCGTAGGTGTAATAATTCTTAATTTCCACCTCTGCGGGTTGTGCTCCTCTGGAGGAAATGGTCAGCCTGATTTTGTCATTCTCAAGAGTATAATACTCAGCCTCCGCGACACTGGCAAAGTGTAGTAAGGAATCCTGATACAACGGCAGTTCCTGACCGGGAATCTGCACGTCATCTGTTTCGACCGCGTGATATGTGGTATCCAAACGGGCACTTTCAAGAGCACGGGCTGCCGCAGTCGAATCTGCTACGTATCTCTCTTTCTGCTGCTTCTCATACTGTTTGGTATTGTACCAGCTGAAAAGCAACAATATTATTCCGATAAGAGCAAATCCTATGATTGTACTTCTGTTTTCTCCTTTACTCATCTCTCTGCTCAAATTGTGAATCAATTGCCTTGATCTTATCCTCAAGCTGTGCAAGCTCCTCACGGGCGACCTCAATCTCTTTCCTCATCTTGGCAAGATAGGTCTCGGCATTTTTAGTCTTGGAGAAAAAGCCCATATTGTTTTCCCAGGTAGCAATGTCCTGTTCCTTCTTTACGTACTTCTGTACGAGGCGGTCTCTTTCGGTACGGAGACCTCTCTCTGCCTTGCTTAGATTGGAATCGGAAGAGTATTTTCCATATCTCGGACGATAGTCGTCATTCTGAGACCTCACCTCGTCAAACTTAGCGTCAATAGCCTTCTTGAATGCATCCTGTAGTTTATTTTTCTCCTTGAAGGGAACAAAGCCAATCTCATTCCATCTGCTTTGGAATGTTTTCAGAGCCTCAAAGTTTTCACCTTTGTTATCTGATAGTTCAAATGCCTTGATTTCTTCAATTAGTGCAAGCTTAAGCTGACGGTTGGCTTCGTACTGTGATTCCTGTTTGCCAAAATGCTTCTCCTTGTTATTGAAAAACACATCGCAGGCAGCGCGAAAACGTTTCCATACCTGGTCGGTGCGTTTACGAGAGACGGGACCGATCTCTTTCCACTGTTTCTGAAGGTCGATTAAATAATCGGTAGTCTTCTTCCACTCTTCGCTATGTTGAACGGCCTCAGCCTTTTCACAAAGATCTATTTTCAACTTAAGATTCTCCTGCATCTGTTCTTTGAGCTGTGCGTAATATGTTTTCTTTGCTTCAAAGAACTGGTCACAGGCGGCGCGGAAGCGGTCATATACCCTGACGTTGTCCTTTTTGGAGGCAAAACCTATGGCCTTCCATTTGGCCTGGATTTCTTCGATGGCTTTGGTCATCTTGTTCCAGGTTCTTGAGTCGGAGATTTCCATTGCAACGATCTTCTCCACTTCCTCACAAAGGGCGCTTTTTGCCTCGAAATTTTCCTTCTGACTTTGTTTTAGAGAGTCGAAATATGCCTGATGTTTCTTATTGATTATCGCAGTGGCCGCCTTAAATCTCTCCCAGATGCTCTCCCTATGCTCTTTTCCGACAGGACCTATCTCTTTCCACTCCTCATGGAGCTTCTGTAACGCCTTAAAAGCTGCTACAATATTGTCATACTCAGTCTCTGCAAGAGCTTCAGCCTTAACACAAAGCTCCTCTTTTGCAGTAAGATTGCGCTTGAAATCGAGATCCCTGAGCTCCTTATGAATTTTTACATTATCGTAAAATATCTCTACATTGTGGCTGTAGGACTCATAAAGGTCTCTCATACGTGCCTGTGGCACCTGACCGGTTGCGCGCCATTGTGCCTGGAGATCTCCAAACTCACTGAAAAGCTGACCCATATCTTCCTGACTCTGCCTCTCGACAAGAGCTTTTATCTGCTCAATGATATCCAGTTTTGTCTGAAGATTCTGCTCCTTATTTTGCTCCTGCTCACGCGCATAGGCGTTGCGCAAAGTGCGATAATTAGTGTAAAGCTCTTTAAAACCACGCTCAACCTCAGCAAAGGGATTGATGGAAACAACCTCGCCACTCTCTGTGCCATCACTTATCACATCCTCGGAAGGAGCAATGAAGCCACTTGCAATCTTCTCCTTGCGGAGAGTCTTGTAAAATATGGCCTTGATGGAATCGGCATGTTTGTAAAGCAGCTGCATATCTCCCCTGTCAAGTAGCATCTGGAATAGATCCAAAAGCTCTTTCAGACCCATCTCCGAATAATCGGGCACCTCCGGGGTCTCTTCAGGAGTATCTGCTTTTGGGGTCTCCTCAGCGGCTTTTACTTTTGGAGTCTCTTCAGCGGCCTCAGCCTTAGGAGCATCTTCAGCTACTTCTGTTTCAGGAGTCTCTTCAGCAACTTTTGCCTTGGGGGCCTTTTTAGGTGCTTTTGCTTTGGGAGCCTCTTCAGCGGCCTCTGCCTTAGGAGCATCTTCAGCTACTTCTGTTTCAGGAGTCTCTTCAGCAGCTTTTGCCTTAGTAGCCTTTTTAGGTGCTTTTGCTTTTGGAGTTTCTTCAGCGACCTCTGCCTTGGGAGCATCTTCAGCTACTTCTGTTTCAGGAGTTCCTTCAGCAGCTTTTGCCTTGGGGGCCTTTTTAGGTGCTTTTGCTTTGGGAGCCTCTTCAACTGCTTTGTCCGGTTGTACAATTTCTTTCTGGGATATGTCGCCGGGAATTCCCGCGACCTGTTCAGCGTTTACAACAGATTGCTCTAGAGCTTCTTCTTGTTGCTCAGGAACAATTGGTTTCAGATCTTCACTCATGTAATTGAATTATATAATTATTATATCTTGCAAATATAACGGATTTTGTGGAATAAATGCTACTTTTGCACTACAAGAGCACAAAAAATGAGAATAGATATCCTTACAGTCGTACCGGAACTGCTTGAAAGTCCGCTAAACCACTCCATAATCAAAAGAGCGAAGGAAAAAGGACTTGTCGAAATCCATCTCCACAACATACGAGATTATGGAAAGGGACACTATCGCCAGACCGATGATTATGGATTTGGAGGCGATGCGGGAATGATAATGATGATTGAACCGGTCTTCAACCTCATAGAAAAACTTAAAGGAGAACGAGACTATGATGAAATAATCTATACAGCACCCGACGGTGAAATACTCGACCAGAAAATAGCCAATTCCCTCTCTATTAAAGAGAATATTATCATTCTCTGTGGTCATTATAAAGGGATTGATCACCGTATCAGAGAGCATCTGATTACCCGGGAAATCTCTGTGGGAGATTATGTGCTCAGCGGAGGTGAACTCCCTGCAGCCATCATCACTGACGCTGTTGTGAGATTAATACCCGGAGCAATAACCGATGAAACCTCGGCTTTGTCCGACTCTTTTCAAGATGGATTACTGGCTCCGCCGATCTATACCAGACCGGCGGAATTCAATGGTTGGAAAGTCCCGGAGGTGCTCCTGAGCGGGAATCCGAAACTCATTAAAGCATGGCAGGAAGAGCAGGCACTAGCACGTACCCGCCGTCTGCGTCCCCACCTTCTTAAAGAGAATCAGAAAGAGTAACTCTATTGATTGACATCTGATATTCCAAAGCATGAACCTCCATTGCCAAAGGCTCTGCGGGGCATACGCTGGTACAGCCTCCGCAACCTACGCATAAGTCGCCATTGACCACGGGGAAAAAGAGTCCGGGCTTCCTTTTGTGTTCCTGAAGCTTGATGGCTCCTGTAGGACAAACCTCACCGCATTTACCGCAGACTTGATCATCGCGAAATACCAGACAATTTTTGGCGACAAACTTGACCATACCTATTCTCATCGAACGCTTATCACTGAGTGTTAGAGGCTTCAGGGCTCCGTTCGGACAGACATTGGAACACTTGTTACAGTCGAAATGACAATAATTCTCATCAAAGGAAAGCATCGGCATTAGAAACCCATCGATGCCATGCTGGGTTATTGAGGGTCTTATGATCTTCGAAGGGCAAGCGGCTATACAAGCGTGACAGGCTGTGCAATGCTCTTTAAGGTGTTCCAGATTCATAGCTCCGGGAGGGAGAAATTGCACCACCGGATTATCCGTCGCATCTGAAACAGGAGAAGAGTGAAACTTCGATCCCCATTTTCTGGAAGCTGCCACCAATCCGAGAGTGCCAAGCGCAATCAGGGCATTTCTACGACCTGCGCTTTCCGGATCTCCCTTAATTTCAAAAGATTTTTTATCGCGTTTACCGCTTCCCCAGGCATATTTTAGTTCTATTGCCCTCTTCTTGCAGGAGATTGTACAATCGAAACACATCACACATCGTGAATAATCGATAGTTTTGGTAACGCAATCCAACGCCTCTGCCTTACATTTCTTACCGCAAAGAGAGCATTCTACACACTGTTTATCAGCTATAGTCAGGCGAAACATCGAATGGCTGCTAACCAGCCCGAGGAAGGAGCCCACAGGACAGATGGTATTGCAGTAAAGACGGCCTCTAAACGCACTTAAAATGGTAACCGTGAGGAAGAATACCATGGCCACTACAAACGACCATATGGCAAACGAAGTATAAGGGTTGAATGAGGTAACTATCCTGCCAAATATCGAATAAGGATCCAGGAAAGCAAATGGATAGGAAATGCCTGCTATCAACGCGGCTGTAACCACTCCTAGGATTATATATCTCAGCGTATTGTGAGCCGGGCGATAGTTATGTCGGCGCTTCTTTTTGCTCTTAAAGCGATCGGCGATCCAGATAACAATGTCCTGCCAGATCCCCAAAGGACAAAGAAAAGAGCAATAGACCCTTCCGAGTACCAACGTAAGTATCAGCAGCAATATCAGGGGAAGTGCACTTCCCACGAATAGTGCCATAAAAGCCGGACCGAACTGGAATTTCTCCACCGTTGGCGAAAAAGGCAGCTTTCCGGCTGAAAAAGAGATGAAAGAAAGTGTTATGACAATAAAGAAAAGGGCTGCAATGACTATTCTTGCCGTTCTTGCTGTTTTCATCTTTGAATTCTAAATTTTCGTCAAAAGTAGTTTTTTATTTTCATATGTTAAAAATAAAGGCTACTTTTGCGGCGGTCCGGAAGTCTGGATCAATATTTGTAGGGAACAAAAAAATATACTTAAATAAGAATTATTACAATGAAGAAGTTACTACTTTTAATGGCAGTAGGAGCCCTTTTCCTCTGCGCCGGTTGTTCGAAGAAATGCCACTGCGTAGCCAAACTCAATGGTGAAGTAGTGTATGAAAGGTCTGACATCGTTCTTGGTGAAGGTGAGAGATGCTCTGATTACAATACTATGGTTAGCGTACCTCTCGTTGCTACAAAGGTCGAATCAAAATGCCTTCCGCAGCTCTTCTAACAAAGTGAAAAAGATTAATGAGGGGGTGATCTAGGTCACCCTCTTTTTGTAATATTGCATAACTAAAGGACACTATGAAACAAAAATTCAAATATCTACTTAGGGTATTGCTAGGCTTATTTTTCATAATTTCAGCGATAGCTAAACTCCTAGTGATTGACCCATTCGAAATCTATATATTCGGATTCCGAATGTTCGGGTTAGGACTCTCCTTCTTCATCGCAAGGGCAGTTATTGCATTGGAATTTGCCCTCGGCATACTCCTCATTCTAAACATGCACTCGCAGCTGATATACTACTCATCATTAGTGGTTCTGGGTATCTTCACTCTTTTTCTCTTGGGACTCACCATTATCGGCAACCGGGACAGTTGCTACTGTTTAGGCGAACTGGTAGATATGCAACCCTGGCAGTCCCTGATAAAAAATGTATTACTACTTGTAATGCTACGTCTGAGCGCAGGCTTGAAATCCTTTAAAATACCTTGGAAGCCGCTCTGGTACACTCTCGCTATAGCAGGTTCTACAGCAGCTGTATTTATTATCTCTCCTCCCGACAACTGGAGGTACAACCAATACAGCCGGAGCACTGTTGTAAGTGAAAAAGCCCTTGAAAATGCCTTCTCGCAGGGATTGCTGCCATCAGAGCTGCTCGAAGGTGAAAAGGTTGTGTGTTTTATGAGTACCACCTGTGAATTCTGTAAGATGGCTGCACAAAAAATCGCAATCCTTCGCAGTAAGGGGGATTTCAACAATGGAGAACTGACGGTTGTATTCGTACAAGGCAATATTGAGCACGACCCATCAGTCTTTCTCGAAGATGCGGAACTTGATTATAAGCAATACCTCTTCCTGGATGCAAGTCCCTTCATCAGAATTACTGAAGGCACTATGCCGTTGACGCTTGTGCTCAACGATGGCAACATAGTGGCTAAATATAGCTACCGGGACATCAGGTAAGCCTGAAGAGTATTGCGCAGGAGAGATATTATGGTCATAGGGCCGACACCTCCGGGGACCGGAGTAATGTGAGAGCATTTGGGTGCGACCTCGTCAAAGGCCACGTCTCCCACGATCCTATATCCTTTCTCATTATCCGCCGGAATGCGGGTAATGCCCACATCCACCACCACCGCTCCTTCTTTTACCATATCTCCTTTGAGGAACTCCGGAACTCCAAGTGCCGCAATAATGATATCTGCCCGGCGTGTGTATTCGGCCAGATTCTTTGTACGACTGTGGCACATGGTGACCGTACAGTCTCCCGGCTCTCCTTTTTGTGAAAGCAGATTGGCTATCGGACGACCTACAATATTGCTGCGACCCAATACCACACAATGCTTTCCGCGAGTCTCAATTGTGTAGTGCTCCAGCAGAGCCATTATACCGTAAGGAGTAGCTGAAACGAAAGTCGGAAGTCCAAGCGAGAGTCTGCCGACATTTACAGGATGGAAACCGTCAACATCCTTAAGAGGATCTACTGCAGCTATGACTTTTTGTTCGTCAATAGAGCGCGGTAGAGGCATTTGGACGATAAAACCATCCACCGACTTATCTGCATTGAGTCGGGCTATAAGATTGAGAAGTTCCTCTTCTGTCGTCTGCTCCGATAAACGATGCACCGTAGAATCAAATCCCACTTGCGCACAAGCACGCTCTTTTGAAGCAATGTAGGTCTTGCTGGCACCATCCTCTCCAACGATAATTGCCGCAAGATGAGGTCTTCTGCCTCCTGAAGAGACAATTTTCTCCACTTGTGAAGCTATTTCTTTTTTGATGGCCTCTGATGTGGCCTTTCCATCTAGTAATATCATTGCTTTGAATTCTTATCTGCGTTTTTTTCGCATCACTCTCGGGGACATTGCATTGGATGAAAAGTTCTTCATCATTTTGCGTGTGCCCTCAAATTGCTTGAGCAAACGATTGACCTCAACCAATGAGGTACCGCTACCCTCTGCAATTCTCTTACGACGACTACCGTTTAGCACGGAGGGATTCTCCCTTTCGTAAGGAGTCATTGAAAGGATAATGGCCTCCACTCCCTTAAAGGAACTGTTGTCAATATCCACATCCTTTATGGCCTTACCAACGCCCGGCAGCATAGAAGCCAGATCCTTGATGTTTCCCATCTTCTTTATCTGCTGAATCTGCTGGTAGAAATCATCAAGATTGAACTGATTCCTGGCCATCTTCTTATGGAGCCTGCGGGCCTCCTCTTCATCATACTGCTCCTGAGCCTTCTCCACAAGGGAAACCACGTCGCCCATACCCAGGATACGATCGGCTATACGCTTGGGATGAAATACGTCCAAAGCCTCCATCTTCTCACCTGCACTTATAAACTTGATGGGCTTCTGCACTACTGCTTTGATGGAAAGGGCTGCACCTCCGCGGGTATCACCATCCATCTTGGTCAGCACTACTCCGTCAAAATCGAGCACTTCATTGAAAGCCCTCGCCGTCTCCACAGCATCCTGACCGGTCATTGCATCAACCACGAAAAGCGTCTCGGTGGGATTCACCGCACTCTTGATGGAGGAAATCTCATCCATCATCTGCTTATCGATTGCCAAGCGGCCGGCAGTGTCTATGATTACTAGCGAATAACCCTCATTGCGTGCCTTCTTCACTGCATTTTTTGCAATCGAAACGGGCTCCTTGACTCCATCCTCCGTATATACTTCGACTCCGATTTGCTCCCCAAGCACCTTCAACTGGTCGATTGCGGCAGGACGATAGACGTCACCTGCCACGAGAAGCGTACGCATACCCCTCTTTGACTTGCAGTTGAGCGCCAATTTAGCTGAGAACGTGGTTTTACCCGATCCCTGAAGACCTGCCACCAGCACAATGCCAGGATTGCCCTTGACATTGATATCGGAAGCCTCGCTGCCCATGAGGAGAGCAAGTTCGTCGTGGACGATTTTGATCATCATCTGCTCAGGCCGAACTGCCTTTAAGACATCCTGACCAAGTGCTTTCTGCTTTACTTCATCACAGAATGTCTTTGCTATCTTATAACTTACGTCGGCATCAAGAAGTGCCTTGCGGATATCCTTGAGCGTCTCGGAGATATTTACCTCCGTTATTCTTCCTTGTCCCTTGATGAGTTTGAACGAACTCTCAAGTCTTTCTATCAGATTCTCAAACATATTCTCTATACTCTTACTCTATACTCTTACTCTATACTTTCAATACTCAAGACTTTCTCCCCGTAACCCGTAACTCGCACCCCGAACCCCGTACCCTGTAACCCGTACCCTGTAACCCGTACCCCGTAACCCGTACCCCGAACCACTAAAACAACTCATCACTATAAAACGCTTTTGCGATATCCCTTTGGTTATATTTCATCGCCATCACCTGCCCGTAGGCACCTGCAGAATGGAGAGCCACAAGATCGCCACGTTGTGTAGCGTTCAATAGGATGTTTTTGCCCCAACTGTCGCTGGACTCACAAACCGGCCCAACAACATCGTACCTGAGGAGGCGGCCTGTGGAGGTAAGATTTTCTATTGCATGGTGCGCCTGGTAAAGGGCAGGACGGATAAGGTCATTCATACCGGCATCGAGAATAGCAAATTTCTTACGCTGACCAATCTTTACATAGAGTACTCTGGAGATAAGATGACCACACTGGCCAACAATGGCCCTGCCCGGTTCAAAATGGACATCCTGTCCGGGACGCACTATGAGGTTTTCATTTATAATCTTAAAGTACTCCTTTAATGGAGCAATGGGATTTTCGTTGGGATTGTTATAATCGATGCCGAGACCACCACCGAGGTTGATGTTTTTAATGAAAAAACCTCTATCTGTAAACCATTTCTGCAACTCCTCTACCCTTTTGCAGGTGAGTTTAAAGACCGCCAGGTCGGTTATCTGGGAGCCAACATGAAAATGAAGGCCGATGAAGTCGATATTCTTGCACTTTGCCATCATATCGGCAACATCCTGAAACATCCAGGGGCTGATACCGAATTTATCCTCTTTACGGCCGGTACTGATATATTTATGGGTGTGTGCATCTATATCGGGATTGACACGAAGTGAGACCCTCGCCTTTTTCCCCATCTTCGCCGCAAGTTCGTTGATTACACTAATTTCCGGAATTGACTCGCAATTGAATCCAAAAATATCGGCATCAAGTGCCGCTTTGATCTCCTTATCCGATTTACCCACACCTGCGAAAACTATTTTATCAGCAGGGAAACCTGCCTTCACAGCGAGTTTGACCTCATTTCCACTCACGCAATCGGCACCAAGACCGTACCCTTTGATGATATCTAGAATGCGATCGTTGGCATTGGCCTTCAGAGCATAATGAGCATGATAACCATATTTTTCGAGTTGGAACTTATAGATCTCGAGAGTCCTTTTGAGAAGCTCGACATCATAGTAATAGAAGGGAGTTTCAATCTTTTTGAAAACTTCAATTGCCTGTTTGGTAATCATCGTGGAGTACTTTGTTATTAATCTTGCAAAAGTACGAAAAAATGACAGAATATCAAGAAAAGATCTTTTTTGAAGGTGATTTGTGGATTCTGACAATTTTTATTATATTTGTATGATAATTTCGCGGAATTAGCTCAGTTGGCAGAGTGTTGGCTTCCCAAGCCGAAGGTCGCGGGTTCGAACCCCGTATTCCGCTCCGATGATCTAAAAAATCGTTGTTGGCAACCTAAGATAAGGCCTTTCGAATTATGTAAAAACGATTTGTATTATTTAAAAATTCATACGAATTTTGTCAAATTATTTTTATACCTGAACAAGGAGAGCAAGTTTTAAATTAAATATCAGACATAAATTATGATTTATTCACACGAAGTAGAACACATGTGTGTTGTCAAGAAGGGACCTAACCACGGACCTTCACCTATTCCCGGAGAGGGCAAATGGGTGAAAGTAAAAGAGGTAAAAGATATATCGGGTTTCACGCACGGGGTTGGCTGGTGCGCACCTCAGCAGGGTGCCTGTAAGCTTACCCTCAATGTAAAGAAGGGCATTATAGAAGAGGCTCTTATAGAGACAATAGGCTGCTCCGGAATGACCCATTCCGCTGCAATGGCCGGTGAGATTCTCCCGGGAAAAACTCTTCTGGAGGCTCTCAACACCGACCTGGTGTGTGATGCAATAAACACAGCTATGCGTGAGCTCTTCCTTCAGATTGTCTATGGACGTACTCAATCCGCTTTCTCGGAGGGCGGCCTCATAGTAGGTGCGTGTCTGGAAGATCTAGGAAAGGGACTACGCTCCACGGTCGGTACCATGTTCTCGACCAAAGCTAAAGGAGTTCGTTACCTCGAAACTGCCGAGGGTTATGTTAGCAAGATTGCACTTGATGAAGATGACGAGGTATGCGGTTATGAATTTGTACGGCTCGGTGAAATGATGGACCTTATTAAGAAAGGTATGGACGCAAACGAGGCACTCCAAAAGGCTACTGCACACTATGGCAGATTTAGTGCCGAACAAGGCGCAGTTAAGGTTATTGATCCCAGAATCGATTAAAAAGAGGAGGTATATTAAACAATGATACGTACAGTAAAATTTGAAAGCCAAAACCGTCGTATTGACAAGATCAACAAAGTGTTGAAATCTTATGGCATCGCCTCCATCGAAGAGGCAAACAAGATTTGTGATGAGTATGGGATTGACCCCTACCTTGAGTGCGAGCAGACACAAAAGATATGCTTTGAGAATGCAAAATGGGCCTATGTCGTAGGTGCAGCTATCGCAATCAAGAAAGGTTGCAAAAATGCAGCTGATGCTGCCGAAGCTATTGGCGAGGGTCTTCAGGCATTCTGCATAGCAGGTTCGGTAGCAGACGACCGTAAGGTTGGTCTGGGTCATGGCAATCTAGCTGCGCGCCTCCTCCGTGATGAAACTAAGTGTTTCGCTTTTCTAGCCGGTCACGAGTCATTCGCGGCTGCAGAAGGAGCCATTAAAATTGCTGAAATGGCCAACAAGGTACGTAAGCAGCCTCTTCGTGTAATTCTCAACGGACTGGGCAAAGATGCCGCCATGATCATTTCCAGAATTAACGGCTTTACCTATGTCCAGACTGAGTTTGACTATTATACCGGAAAACTTAAGGAGGTGAAGAGAAAGTCCTACTCCAACGGACCACGTGCAAAAGTCAACTGCTATGGTGCGGATGATGTTCGAGAGGGAGTTGCTATCATGCACAAAGAAGGTGTTGATGTTTCAATAACAGGCAATTCCACCAATCCTACACGTTTTCAGCATCCTGTGGCAGGCACTTACAAGAAAGAGTGCGTCCAGCAGGGAAAGAACTATTTTTCTGTGGCATCAGGCGGTGGTACCGGACGTACGCTCCATCCCGATAACATGGCAGCCGGCCCCGCGTCCTACGGTATGACCGACACTATGGGCCGTATGCACTCCGATGCGCAGTTTGCAGGTTCGTCCAGCGTTCCCGCACATGTGGAGATGATGGGATTCCTCGGAATGGGTAACAATCCGATGGTCGGTGCCACTGTGGCAGTTGCCGTATCTATTGAACAAGCAATGAAGAAATAGAGATCAACATCATTTAGATGAAAATCTTTAACCTAAATATACAAAAATTAATCAATCAAAAATTCTATTTATGTTCGTTTCCAGAAAACTACGCCATCTGATGATGGCCATGTTCGCATTGATTCTCTCAGTTGGAACAATGTGGGCGCAGAACATCAATGTCACCGGTACGGTGACTGACAAGAGCGGTGATCCGCTCGTCGGTGTCTATGTGGTAGTGCGTGGTACTCAAACCGGTACTGCCACTGACATTGATGGTTTCTACACAATTTCGGTTCCTGCAAATGGCACCTTGGAATTCACATCAATGGGCTACAAAACCGCTACTGTAGCAGTAGCCGGAAGAGCAAAGATTGATGTGGTCCTAGAAGACGACGCATTATTACTCGAGGACGCTGTTGTCACGGCATTGGGTATCAAGAAGGAGAGAAAATCTCTCGGATACGCAGTTGAAGATCTCAAGTCTGAAGAGCTGATGAAGATTAAGACTGCCAACCCGATCTCCTCCCTCTCCGGAAAGATCGCCGGTGTCAACATCACCCAGTCTTCAGGTGCCGCCGGTTCAGGCGCACAAATTATTCTACGTGGTGGTACTTCCGCATCAGAGGGCAAGGACAACCAGCCTCTCTTCGTTGTGGACGGTATCATCTATGACAACTCATCTACAGTTGTCGGCAACTCGGCATTCGACGGTTCCTACAGGAGCGCCACTACCACCTCCAACCGTGTAATGGACATCAACCCTGAGGATATCGAGTCGATGTCAGTCCTCAAAGGCCCTGCCGCTTCCGCACTTTACGGTTCGCGTGCTGCTAACGGTGTCGTGCTTATAACCACCAAACGCGGTCAAGAAGGTGTCGTTGAGGTTAACTTCAGTTCAAAACTCTCTACTTCCTGGGCAAAGGCACTTCCAAAGTTCCAAAACCAGTATACCATGGGATTCATGGAGGACCAGTATGATTCTTCCAAGAAATACATCGGTACTGTTTTCAACGACTACTCCTACAACTCATGGGGTAAGGAAGGCGGTGTCTTCTATGACAACATGGGCACATTCTTTGACAACGGTCTGATCCTCGACGAGAGCATTAGCATTTCCGGAGGTACCAAACAGGGTAGTTACTACCTCTCCGGTTCTCTATTTGACCAGAACGGTATCGTACCCACAACGGGCTACAGCAAGTACACTTTCCGTTTCAATGGTGACCAGAAGATAGGTATCTTCACATTCAGTGCAAGTGCAGCCTATTCAAAGGCTCATACCGATAAAACCCTTACGGGTGCAGGTCTTTACGGCTCGGCAGGCACCGGTGCCCTCTATTCGGTTTATACCTGGGCTCCTTCAGACAATATGAGCAGGTATCTGAACGAAGACGGTACTCGCTATCGCCACTTTGCAGATCGTCAAGATCCCTGGGACGACCGTGATAACCCCTATTGGATTATCAACAAGTTCAATATTTTTGACGATACAGACCGTTTCACCGGCAACCTCAACGTAAGAGCTGATATCACTCCTTGGTGGAACATCTCCTACAAGATCGGTATCGACCGTTATACTCAGGTAGACTCCAAACGCATCGCCGCAGGCTCTGCCATCAAGCAAGTATTCCAGAAAGGTATGATGTCCGATAATACCAGACAATACGAGTATATGACCAACAGTATAATCTCCGATATGAACAAGAAATTTGGAGATTTTGAAGTAGGTTTGATGCTCGGTGCAGCTACCGACCAGTACAAGACCAATTCAGACTATCTGATGGCTTATAACTTCTCGGTTCCCGACTTCTTCTCATATGCCAATACCACTACCGACAACAAAGCCTTCTCACACGGTTCATCCTTGAAGAGACTGATTGGTGTGTTCGGTGAGGCACGTGCATCTTGGAGAAATATGGTTTATCTGACCGTTACCGGACGTAACGACTGGACATCCACGCTTCCTCTGGATAGCCGCTCTTACTTCTATCCTTCAGTAAGCGGATCATTTGTCTTTACCCAACTTCTCCAAGATTTGAATGTAATTGACGACAGCATCTTATCCTTCGGAAAGGTTCGCGTTTCATGGGCAAAGGTAGGTAAGGATACCGGCGTTTATGAGACAGCTACAGCATTGTGGCCTGTAGGTACTTATCTTGGCGAACTTGTGGGCGTAGGTAACTCCTGGACCCGTGGTAACCCTTATTTGAAACCGGAGATGACCAAATCAACCGAGATAGGTGTTGAATTGAGCTTCTTCAAAAACAGACTTCACATTGACTACGCATATTATACCAACGACTCATTCAACCAGATTCTCAGCCCTCGCGGACCTCAGTCCACAGGTTATATCTTCTGCTCCATCAACGCAGGTAACGTTTATAACAAGGGTATGGAGCTCTCCATCTCAGGTACCCCTGTAGAGACAAGGAACTTCAGATGGGATGTGGCATTGAATATGGCCGGTAACCGCGGTACAATGGATGGTCTGCCCTCAGGTACTGATGTAATGTATGTAACCGACGTGCAGTATGGTCCCGCAAAGGCAGCATCCTATAACGGAGGAGACTTCATGGCCATTGCAGGTTACAAATGGTCACGTAACAAGGCAGGCAATGTAATTCTTGACAAGAATGGATTCCCCACTTATGCAGCAAATACCTATTATGCAGTTGGTAACCGTGAGGCAACCTTCGCCGGAGGTTTTAACAATACAATCCAATGGAAGGGCCTCACATTCAACATGCTTTGGGAGTTCCGCGTAGGCGGTGACGTATTCAACGGCACACAATACGCAATGGATGTGGCCGGTACTAGCCAATTCTCAGCTGATATCAGAAACAAACCTCTGACTATTAATGGCGACTTCCAGGTTGGAACTGTAAAGAATGCAGATGGAGAAGATGAACCTGTTTATGAGGCCAGGAGCAACACCTGGGATCCCAAGCAAGTATATGACTTCAATGGGGTTCCTACTAGCGGTCAAAATATTATTAAGAACTACTATACCAACTATTACACCCAAGAGGCAGCTAACTATATTACCAAAGTTAATCTCTTAAGACTTCGCGCACTCTCCGTTGCATACGAGTTCCCGAAGAAGTGGATGGAAAAAACAGGCTTTATCAAACGTGCTTCCATCTCACTCTCGGCAAACAACCTCCTTCTCTTTACCAACTACAAGGGAGATCCTGAGGTTGCTGTAGCCGGTGCAGGTGTAGGTGGTTCTTCATCAGTAGGTTTTGCCTACTGTGATGTTCCTGCTACATCAGGTATGACATTCGGTCTAAACTTGACATTCTAACAAATAGACAATGATAAATAACAGTAAGATTATGAAATATTTGAAATCAATAATAATGTCACTCCTCTTAGTGATGCTTCTCGCATCCTGCAATGAGTGGCTTAATGTGAACACCGACCCTGATAATCCTTCATCAGAGAGTGCTTTGTTCCAGAATCGTCTTGCGCATATTGAGTTCTATACTAATCATGCTCAGCAGTTTGCTGCCTGGCGTACAAGCATGTCAATGGGTGACTGGACAAGATACAATGGTGGTGGTACCTACTTCAACATGTCTATCTGGTATCCTGTAGGAGGTATCTGCACTACTCCCTATCAATGGTGGTTTGTAGGTGCAGCCTGCAACCTCAACGACATGTACAAAAGAGCTGAAGAGGCTGAAGCATGGCACTACATGGGTGCTTTCAAGATTATTCGTGCATACGGTTTTATGATGATGACCGACCTCTACGGTGAAATGCCATATACGGATGCGTTAGGCGAGAATGCCACACCCGAATATGATGACGGCAAAACCATCTATCTCGGATGTATAGAAGAGCTCGATGAAGGTCTGGCACTTATGGCCAAAACTCAAGCCCCCACTACTCCTGCTCTCGCACTTGGCGACTACTGGGGCAACGGTGATACTCAGAAATGGATCAAATGGGGTAACCTGCTCAAAGCACGCTTCATCAATAAACTCATAAAAAAGGGTGCAGGAAGCTACAAAGAGGGCAAATTTGACTCTCAGGCTATCCTGGACGCACTTGCTAAGGGTCCCCAGAGCATAAATGACAATATGGTAATCTATCACACCGATAATAATAGCACAACTCACGACGTACTCGGATGGAATGAGCCGGTTGACTACTCACCTCTCTACTCCGTCAGTGGTATGAACGCCGGTTATATGCCTACCAAAATGTTGTTTGACAATCTCACCAATTTTGCCGGCTACGGAGTTGAAGACCCCCGCGCCGACAGGATTCTCCCCTGGGCTTATGATGCAAACCCCAAAGCAGGTGCTCCTGCAGATGTGAAATGGTCAGGTAACTGGCGTCGTTCACGTGGTGTTGACATGACATCGGGCGACTGCCCTATCTTCCAGGGTGGCCCTCTACGCGCCAACTTCAGCACTACTAACGGATGGTTTATCCAGAGTGACAACCCCGCTCGTGCAAACGATATCTATTATGTAGAGGCAACTTCTTCATCGAAGGGCTATGCAGCCAACCCCGACCTTCTCTATAGAAGGGCAGGAAAGACTGTTGACGGTTCTCGCGAATCAGGTACATTCTACACGAGAGTTTCATCTCCGACTTACATGGGATCCTATGCAGAGGCCTGCTTTATCAAAGCTGAGGTGCTCTTCAATAAGGGAGACAAGAGCGGAGCATTCACTGCTTACAAAGAGGGTGTTAAGGCATCTATGGATCAGATGAATATCAAACTGAACCAGTGGGTTGCAGAAGATCCCGGTCTGCTCGAGTGCCCCTCATTCGTACCTATGACCACAGCTGAAATTAACAATTTCCTCAACAATGGTATTGGTACTGCAGGTGACCTCACACTAGGCAAGATTTTGACCCAAAAACGTCTTGCATTGCACTTCTCGGTTGAAATCTGGAATGATATGCGCCGCTATGACTTTGATACCAACCTCTTCCTCAACTGGAAGATTCCTGCTTATCATGATGTAAGTGCAGGTGCTCTCAAGGCTATTCCCATGGGCAAGCATTTCCGTCGCTGGATGCAGTGTTCACATGAGTATAACTACAACAAGACCAACCTCCAGGCAATTGGAGAGAAGGTTCCCGGTGCAGATATGACCAAGCCTATGTGGAACACGGTAGACGATGTTTGGACTATTCCTGTATGGTGGGATTCCACACAAAACTAAACTAAAAAAATCACCCTCACGGGTGATTTTTTTTTAGTATGTAGTCTGTAGTGAGTAGTGGGTAGTAACTTAAAACTTTGCCAGAACTGAAGTCTGGCCGGAGACTTTATCTCCTTTTTTAACGAGAATCTCCGTACCCAAAGGTAGGAAGACATCCAGTCTTGAACCGAATTTTATAAAACCTGCTTCTGCATTCTGGCCGAAGTACTCATTTTCCTTTGCATAGCAGACTACGCGTCTGGCTACAATACCCGCAATCTGACGAAACATCAACTCATTACCAGAATCTGTACATATGGCAATTGTGGTGCGTTCATTCTTTTCCGAAGATTTTGGATGGAAAGCGAATATATATTTGCCGGGGTGGTATCTGTAATACTTTACGATACCTCCTACGGGGAACCAGGTGACATGAACATTGAAAAAGGTAAGGAAAATTGAGATACAGAGACATTTTTCACCGAAATACTCATTTTCCTCAACCTCTTTGACATTGACCACCTTGCCATCTCCAGGAGATATAACCAGAGAATCGTCGACAACGGCCTCCCGAACGGGAACTCTGAAAAACCATATCATAAAGAGTGACAAAAAAAGCGCTACACTCGCCACAATCCAATTGACAACCGTATTTTTACAAAAAACAAAACAGAGTCCGGCAATTGCTGCCCATATCAGGAAATTGACGATTATTATTGTATGGCCTTCTTTGTGTATTCTCATATATGTATTAATTTGAACTCAAAGATATGCAATCCCATTAAATAACACAAACGAGCTTAAGATAGAGCACAATCACTGGAATGACGAAAAGCGTTGCATCGAAACGGTCGAGAAGACCTCCGTGGCCCGGCATGATATTGCCTGAATCTTTAACATTGCAGGCCCTCTTGATCAAAGACTCAAATAGGTCACCGAAGAGGCCAAAAATTGAAACAATGACGGCCATCACAAGCCAGTGCCACCAGGGAATATGGAGGAGCGATAGACTGCGGGTCACATAATAGAGCAGGATTGAAATCAAAAGGGTAATCAGCGCACCTCCCAGAAACCCTATCCAGGACTTTTTAGGCGAAACGCTCGGAAAGAGCTTTAGACTCCCCTCACTTTGACCTAGCAGCATCCCAAACATATAGGCGCCTACATCATTGAGCCAAATCAATATCATAACGCTGAGCAGCAGCCATGGTGTGTACACTCCATTAGGGCCGAAGACCAGAAATTGTGCAAGTAGCAACGGGGCCACAATATAGAGCGCCGGCATCATCAGATGTGCCACACTGTTGACAGTATCACGAGATACACCCTCATCGGCATCACCTCTGCGCAAATCTCTTGTTGAAGTGTAGATAAAAGAGATGCAGGTAGCAAAGAGAGGTATGAACACCAGAAGCAGGTATCCGGGATTAAGGTCTATTTTAAATTTCAGAAAGAAGAAAACGAAAGCCAAAGTAGCAGCCAAAATCATCAATATCTGCTCTACGAAAAAACGCTTACCCAGTGTCATCGAATAGTACTCACTCATCATCAGCGCACCTATGGCCACCGTAAGAGGGAGGAAAGTACAACTGCAGAGCAGTGCCCCCGCAACTACTATAAAAAAGACGATGCCGCTTGTGATGCGCTTTGACAGTGAACTCATAGGCTAATCGAACAATCTGTTGGGATCCTTGCCCCCTTTGCGTGGACCGAATATCTTTTCAAGATCCTCAGAGAAAATGACTTCTTTCTCGAGAAGGAGTTGTGCAAGTGTCTCAAAGCCTTCACGGTTTTCGTTGAGTATGCGGGTTGCTGTTTTATGCGCTTCATCAATAAATCTCTTTACTTCTGAATCGATAAGTTCCGCAGTCTTTTCACTATAAGGCTTGGAAAGTGCCATCTCTGAACGTCCGGTGGAGTCATAGAAAGAGACATTACCCACTTTATCACTCATACCGAAGAAGGTGACCATGGCATAAGCCTGCTTGCTTAGCTTTTCCAGATCGCTGAGCGCACCGGTGGAGATTTTACCGTTTATTATCTCTTCAGCCACACGACCTGCAATGGTACTTGCCATTTCATCCTTCAATTGCTCTTTTGTTGTTAGATGGCGTTCATCGGGGAGATACCAGGCTGCACCTAGTGACTGCCCTCTGGGTATAATGGTTACTTTGAGCAAAGGGTTGGCATTAGGTAACAACCAACTGACGGTAGCATGTCCGGCCTCGTGGTATGCAATGGTGCGCTTTTCCTCGGGAGAGATGAATTTGCTCTTGCGCTCCAGACCACCCACTATCCTGTCAATTGCATCGAGGAAATCCTGTCTGTCAATAAAATCCTTATTATTTCTGGCAGCAATAAGAGCCGCTTCGTTACAAACGTTCGCAATGTCGGCACCCGAAAAACCGGGGGTTTGCTTTGCGAGGAAGTCGATGTCAAAGCCGCTGACAAGCTTGAGGTTGCGAAGATGCACCTTGAAAATCTCGAGACGCTCTTTGAGTTCGGGAAGATCCAGGTGTATCTGGCGGTCGAAACGGCCTGCCCTCATAAGTGCCTTATCGAGGATATCCGGTCTGTTGGTTGCAGCAAGTATTATGACTCCGGAATTGGAACCAAAGCCGTCCATCTCGGTAAGAAGTTGGTTGAGAGTGTTTTCGCGTTCATCGTTTGAAGAGTAACCCAGATTTTTGCTCCTGGCACGACCTACGGCATCAATTTCATCTATAAATACGATACAAGGTGCCTTCTCCTTTGCCTGTTTAAAGAGGTCCCTCACCCTTGACGCTCCTACTCCGACAAACATTTCGACGAAGTCTGAGCCTGAAATTGAGAAGAAGGGAACATTAGCCTCACCTGCTACAGCCTTGGCAAGAAGTGTCTTTCCGGTGCCCGGAGGGCCGACAAGAAGTACTCCTTTGGGAATTTTTCCACCTAATGCGGTATATTTCTTGGGATTCTTGAGGAAATCCACGATCTCCATTATTTCAACTTTCGCCTCTTGCAAACCTGCTACATCCTTGAATGTAATCTTAATGTTGTTTTCCTTTTCATAGAGTTTAGCCTGAGATTTGCCGACATTGAATATGCCTCCACCGGCTCCACCGCCCATATTATTACGCATCGGACGGAAAAGCAGGAACCACATGAGGATTAATAGCAAGGGAAACATCAGCCATTCCAGGGCTCTACCCCAGTAGTTGTGTTTTTCCTCCACTACCACATCAAATTTTCGTCCCTGAGCGACGAGTGACTCTCGTACGGCCTCAAGTTCTACTTCAGCATCAAATTTATCAGAAACGAGGAAGTAGAAATGGGGACCGGACTTAGGTTCCTTACCTCCGAAAATATTTTTGTACTGGGAAATGCTGTCCTTGGAGATATAAATCTCGCCTCTATGCTCATTGCGAATGTATACTACCTTATCTATATCTCCGCTGGGAAGAATCTCCTCCTTAACCTCGATCCATTCCTTCTTGATGGGTTCAACCCCGCTACTGGTAAGAAACATATAACCTAGTCCTACAAAGAGCAGAATATAAAACCAGAAGAGCCAGTTGGGTGCTTTTCTCCTGTTAGGTTTGCCGGTCGGTCTGTCGCCGCGTGTATTGCGTGTGTTACTAGCCATATTAAACCTCCTCATAAACAGTTTTCAGAGCATCGGCCCAAAGGTCCTCCAGTCGATAGAACAATCTCTGCTCTGTCTTGAAAATATGGACGACAATATCTGTATAGTCGAGAATAATCCAGAAGCCATGTTCCCTACCCTGCTTCCTTACTGCAGGTCTGTCTGCCTCTTTTTCCATCATCTCCTCCACATGGTCGCTTATGGCAACAACCTGGGTGGGCGTATCGGCATTACAGATCACAAAATGATCGGTAAATGCCGTATTGATGCGCCTCAGATCTAGGGAGATGACATCATGTCCTTTTTTCTCCATCATAGCATCGGCTATGATATTTATCTCGTTGAGATCGGTTGCAATCTCACTTTTATCAACTTCTTTGGTTTTCTTCATCTGAAAATTACTAACTTGGTGCGACAAATATACTGCAAATTTTTAGCCAACCTATAATTATAGAGAGATTAATGATCGGCACACCCAATATTAAATGGTTTGAAGAGACGGATTCCACCAATACACAATTGCAGAATGACCGCCCCAATCTGGAAAATCTTACTGTATATGCAGCCTATTTCCAGACTGCGGGAAGAGGTCAGAGAGGCAATCGCTGGGAGAGCAAAAGAGGCGAAAACCTCACATTTTCAATACTTTTTAAGCCGGAAAACATCGCTGCAAAAGACCAGTTTGTCATATCAAAGGCCGTGGCTCTCGGTATTGTTGACTATCTGGCACAAAGAGGCGTGGATTGCCGTATAAAATGGCCGAATGACATCTATTATAATGACCTTAAGATATGTGGAATCCTCATTGAAAATGGTATTTCATGTGACAAATTGGCATATAGCATCGCCGGTATCGGTATTAATATTAATCAGGAGCGATTTGACTCGAATGCTCCAAATCCTACTTCCCTGAAACTCATAACCGGTAAAAAATATGACATTCAGCAGGAACTCCCGAACATTGTCTCATTGATTGCCGGACGTTACAACCTGGCCATTACGGGAAAGAGACAAGAACTCGAAAATGATTACATGGCGCTACTTTACCGCAAAGGAGAATTCCGAAATTACATTGACTGCACTACCGGAGATAGTTTTGAAGCACGTATCATCGGCCTGGACGACCAGGCGCGTCTGAAGGTAGAAACTCGTAACGGCAAAATTAGAGTTTTTGCCTTCAAAGAGATAGGTTACGTAATTTAGCAATCATGGCAGAAGGATCTTCTGCCGTAAAAACGGAATTACCCGCAACAAAAGCTTTTGCACCGGCAGCAGCCAAAGAGGCCATATTAGCCTCATTGACCCCACCATCCACCTCAATAATGCAATCAGGATTTGACTTTTCTGTCATTGCATAGAGTTTTGCCACCTTATCTATTGTAGTCGGTATAAATGACTGACCTCCAAATCCGGGATTAACAGCCATCACCAATACATAATCACAATATGGGATTATCTCCTCAAGAGATGAAACGGGAGTGTGGGGATTGATGGCGACACCTGCCTTCATACCGGCGTTTTTAATGTGCTGAACCGTCCTGTGGAGATGAGTACAGGCCTCATAATGAACACTGAGCCAACTCACTCCCACTTCCGCAAAACGGTCTATATATCTGTCGGGATTCATAATCATCAGATGGGCGTCAAGCGGCTTTTCAGCAAGCGCGGCAATTGCCTTTACAACAGGAAAACCATACGAGATATTGGGCACGAAGAGGCCATCCATAATGTCGAGATGAAACCAGTCTGCCCGGCTCTCGTTGACCATCCGGATATCATCCGACAGATGTGCGAAATCTGCAGAAAGCATCGAAGGAGCGATAATCAGTGACATAGCAATGTTTTTTTACTTGATGGATCTCAATACTTCGAGCAGCAAAAGCCAGAATTTATCGACCGAAGCGAGCTCAAGTCGTTCTCCCGGTGCATGGACTCCCCTCAAAGTGGGTCCGAAAGAGATCATATCGAGATTAGGATAGGTGTCGAGGAAAAGACCGCACTCCAGACCGGCATGAATGGCTCGAACTATCGGTTGTTGGCCAAACAGACGTACATAAGCATCTACACAAACATCCTTTAGAGGAGAATTCATATTGGGTTTCCATCCCGGATACTCAGACTCATGGGCCACCTGAGCTCCGGCCAGCCGGAAGACAGCTGCAAACCTATCACCGGCAAATCTACGGGCGGAATTAATGGAGCTGCGCTGACTTGACCCGATACGGATGGTATTCCCTTTGCCCATCTTGACAGATGCAAGGTTGGAGGAGGTTTCCACAAGACCCTTGAGTTCCGCACTCATTGCAAGCACTCCGTGAGGAGCTGCCACAAGTGCAGACACAAGCCTCTTGGCAACACCGGCGGGAATGGCATTCTTCTCCC
>JGI24711J26586_10000024_pt1 | contig 102741 bp, 107 predicted proteins | sample BioPla3DNA1_FD_26586 | JGI IMG/M metagenome (IMG submission 26586)
AATGAATGAGTGTATTTAAATGGTTTTTACTAAAAAAAATAATTTCGTGTTTTTAATGCCGGGCAAAAGTGGGCTGTTGGTACAGAAAATAAAAACATTTTCAACATACGCCTGGTTTTTTTCAACCAAACGCACCTATTGTTCTATTATCCGGCGTGGTGAGAGGAGGAAGGAAGTGAGAAACAGGGGTTAATTGTAAATTACAGTTGCGGTGTAAGTACCGGAATAGGTTCCCTCCGGTTGATTCCACCACATTGTTATGGTACCTCCTATATAAAAATACCCAATTCCCGAGGTGTTCAGGATAATGTTCGAGGCGCTGCAGATATAGGAAATGTTAACACTATTATTTGAGGCATTGTAGAGAGAGTGAACCCAATTTTCGTATATAACATTAACAGATGCATTGGGGGTCCCCGAAACACGAAATATACCCGGTGACAAACCTTGTGTGGAAAGAATGGTTAAGGTGCCGGTGGTGGAAAGCTGTGGGTTCTGCGAAGCGGTAAGTGTAACTGTTGACTCGCCCGTTCCTTGCTGGAAATACCCAAAGAAAAGCGCTGCTTCCTGCGTTAGAGTAAGGGCTGAACTTACGCTAAGGCTTGCATTAACGGTAACGTTTTGCGTTTTTACCTGTGCCACAGCAGGAAGGACTCCCCACAGCAGGGCTGCAAAAACAAAAACAGTTGACATAGCGCCTCTCATGACGACGCAAAGATACATAAAAATATTTTTTACATTTGCATGTATGGTTAAAATACTGATCATTGAAGACGATGCTGCTTTCAATTCTCTGTTGCAAACGTGGCTTACCAAGGTCGGGTACAGGGCGGAAAGTGTGCTCTCTGCAGGAGAAGCTATGAAGGCAGTACAGGCCCAGGTGTACGATATTATTTTGTCAGATTTGCGTCTTCCCGACACAGAAGGACTTACGCTCCTGAAATGGATACGTGAAACGTCGCCCGACAGTGCCGTATTTATTATGACCGGGTATGCAGATATCCACACAGCGGTACAGGCCATTAGGCTGGGAGCGGTGGATTACCTGGAAAAACCGGTAGACCCGGTAGTGTTGCGGGAGAAAATTAACGAGATTACCAGGAAAAAGGACCGCCCGCACGAACGCATACCTTTTATAAAAGGAGAGAGTGCGGCTTCCGGTAAACTGTATGAACATATGATGCTGGTAGCCCCTACATTTTTATCGGTACTTATTTCCGGAGCCAGCGGTACGGGGAAAGAGTACGTAGCCAACCACATCCACCAGAACAGCCTGCGGCGGGACGGGCCGTTTGTGGCCCTGGATTGCGGGGCCATTCCCAGAGATTTGGCAGGAAGCGAGTTATTTGGACACATCAAAGGGTCGTTCACAGGAGCCATAGGCGATAAGAAAGGAGCTTTTGAAACGGCAGACGGTGGCACATTGTTTTTGGACGAGGTGGGGAACCTGTCTTCGGATATCCAAATGCAATTGTTGCGTGCCTTGCAGGAAGGGGTAATAAAACCGGTAGGCAGCTCTAAGCTTATAGAAGTGAATATCCGGATTATTACGGCCACTAATGTGGACTTAAAAGAGATGATAGAGCAGGGAAAATTCCGGGAAGACCTGTACCACCGCATAAACGAATTCCAGCTGCATATGCCTCTTTTGAAAGACCGTGGGCAGGACATCCTGTTGTTTGCCGGTCATTTTCTGGAGTACGCTAACCGCCAGATGAACAAAAAGATCAAGGGGTTTGCCCCGGAAGCCCAACAGCTTATGTTGGCTTATGAGTGGAGGGGAAATTTGCGGGAACTGCTGAATGTTGTAAAACGTACGGTTTTGCTGAGTGAAGGGCCGCTGGTGCTGGCTACCGATTTGCCGGAAGAAATCTGCAACCTGCCCCTTAAAGGCACAGTGCCTCAGGTTGCCGGACAAGATGCCCAGACTTTAAAAGAACAACACGAGCGCCAGATGATTGCAGAGGCACTGGCACGTACCCGAAACAACCGTACCCGGGCAGCCCGCCTGTTGGGCATTGATCGTAAAACGCTATACAATAAAATGAAGCTCTATAATATGGAGTAGTTTTCGTCCCTGCTCTACTACGTAGTGTACTTTTTCAGAATCTTTTCCGCCGGTCCGCTCCAGAAGGGCCAGCTGGTCTGCTAACGGGGCGTGCAGTTGCCGGAACATGGGAAGCATTTTGTGGGCAAGAACGGCAATTTGTGCATAGTCCTGAGCTTCCAGACTTTTTTCCATGGATGCAAGACCCTCCAGAGCGGTGGTGTGGAATACTCGCAGCACCTGGGTTACAGCCTCTAGATCTCCGTCCAGCATATGCCCCATTTCAGAGAGGGAAAATAAGGTGTAAGAAACGCCGGGAACAACCCGGTGCAGGATTTCTTTAAGCTGCTCCAGAATAAACGGTTTGGGCAGGTGGGCAGCAAATCCCTTTTCGATATAATGGTGTGACGGATACATCCCCTCTGCTGTAACGGCTATTACGGGAATGTCTTTGAGTGCACGAACAGATTCAAGCAAACAAAACCCGTCTTCGCCGGGCATGCGGATGTCTGTAAGTACCACATCTACCGGCAGGATGTTGAGCAGCTCTAAGGCTTGTTGTGTTCCCTGGGCCGAGGCAGACAGATGTCCCAGCATGCGGAGCATTTCCAGGGAAAGGGCGCGTTGTGACGGATCATCATCTACTACCAGGACCCGTAAGGGACCGGGAGGTGCTTCTTCTTCTGTCGCGGGAACAGCTACAGGGGGTTCTGTGTGGGAAGGAGCTTCTGCCATCCGGACAGGAAGTGTTACACTAAAGGTGCAGCCTCCTTCTTTGTTTCCGGCAATAGAGATGTTGCCTTTAAAAAGATCAACGGTATGTTTCACAATGGATAACCCCAACCCCAGGCCCTCTTTTTCAGGGTGGCCGGAGCTGTCCAGTTGCATAAATTCTTCAAAAATGTGTTGTCTGGCCTGGGTGGAAACACCAATCCCCGTATCGTAAACAGAAAAGAAGAGCTCTTGCTCTTCCAGGGAGCCGTACAAACTCACATAACCTTTTTCTGTAAACTTCACCGCGTTGGAAAGCAGGTTCATGATAATCTGGCGCAGGCGTAACGGGTCTGTTTCAATATAAATACCGGCCGGTATGTTGGTTTTCAAATTCAGAACTATTCCTTTTTTTCCTGCAACGGGCTCAAAAACAGCCAAAGCCTCTTCAAAAAGTTGCCGGATGGGAGTGGCCACAGGATTCAATTGTACTTTGTGGGCTTCTAACCTGTAGTATTCCAGCAAATTAGACAGCAGCTCCATGACGTGTTCCGCAGAATGCATCATGGGGTTTAAGTACTCCGATGCTTTTCCTGTGGTGTGTTTTCCCGACGGTTGGCGCAGCAGGTCCAGGTAGCCCACAATGGAACTCAGGGGGGCTTTGATATCGTGTGTAACAGTTAAAAGCAATTTTTCACGGCTTTTCATAAGTTCTTCGGCCCGGTTTCTGGCCGCTTCCAAATCTTTGCGGTATTTCCGGCTTTTATTTACATCTGCAAATATGAGCAGGGTAAATAAAAAGATGATAAACAAAGCAGCTGCCCCCAGGACAGAAAGGGAGGCGCCGGCTTGTTCCAGGGAAGCCCTGCGTGTTTCCAGCGCGCGGGCAGTGGAGTTAAACCATTCTTTGTTTAATTCGTCCAGCAATTTGTTGATTTGTAGATTTAGTGCACGGTCTGTTTCTATAAGTTGTTCCAGGCGTGTACCTATGATTTTTAACTGTTCCTGCCGCTCTGCTTCCACATGGTCCAGTACCTGCATAACGGCCCTGACCATGGTGTCCCGGTCAGACGCTCTGGAAACATTTTGTACAGGGGGAGGCTGGATCATCCGAACCAGAGAGTCTGTAACGGTACGCCGGATCTGTTTGAATTCCATGATACTGTCCTGCATACGCGTTGGTACAAAAGCATGGCTCAGCCGTTCAAAAAATGTCTGTTTTGGTCGCTGTACAGCTGTAAAGATGGTGTCGTAAATGACCTCTTCTCGCACGACAACGGCAGGGGTGGGGCGCGAGGTGACTTCTGAGAGCACAGGGGCCTGTGGCATGGGCGGAATCTGTGGAAGGGCTCTGTCTACTCGTTGAACGACGGTTTCTTGTTTGCTGCGCCGGCTCAACTCCTGTTGCTGGAGGGCAATGTCCAGGATGTTGGTATCCCGGCAAAGTAGCAGGCTGTCAATTTCCTGCAGGATTTTCTTTTGACGTTCTACCGGGGTAGCCCGGCTGAGGGAGTCAAGTATGGTATCTACTTTGTTGAGTGCGTGGCGGTACAGGTTGTAATTTTCTTCTTTAGGGTCCTGGATGAACCGGGTTCCCAGCCATTCGGCTTCGTACAACAAAGAAATGGAATTGCTTATAAGCAGGCTTCGCTCCAGGATTTCTTCCCGGCTGTCTTCGTTTTGAAACAGGAAAGGATATACATGTTTGTAAACATACCACCCCGACCCCAGAGCGAGGGCCACGAGCAACAGGTAACTGAAGATGATCTTTAGTTTAAAACCCGCATCTTGTTTCATGAGACGAAGTTAAAAAGAAATCCCGGCCGTACAAAACGGGGAATATTTCCCCATTTTGTCCTTTAAATTCCCCAAAAACAGTTCAGGTTCCCCGGTTGCGTTTGTGAACCAGAAAAATTAACGTCCTTTTTTCTTTCGAACACATTGATTTATTGAATATTGAAAAAAACGAACTATTTTGAGAGAAGAAAAACAAATTGTGGAATGTTTTTTGAGTAAAAAGAGTACGAAAGGTTGCTGTGCGCGCGTGATATTTTTTCATGCAAACAAAAGATCGCCAAACGCGCCACCAAATAAAAAGAGGAAGGTGTAAACCCTCCTCTTTTTATTTAGAGTTCCTGTTTTATATTTCCCACTCTGTTCCGCCGGAAGTGTCTTTTACGGTAATTCCAAGACCGGACAGACCGTCGCGGATTTTATCCGATGTTTCCCAATCTTTTTGGGCCCGTGCCCGGGTACGAACATCCAGGATCATGTGCATCAATCCTTCAACTAAAGGCTGTTGGTCTTGCTGTTTGTCTTCTTTCAGACCTAAGATACCGTTTACTACACGTTCGTACAAGCGCAGGGCCTGTTCTTTGTCTTGCGGGGCAACAGGTTTGCCCGACGCAACAGCGTTATGGATCCAGGTTACCATTTCAAAGAGCGCAGCCAGGGCCACGGGGGTATTTAAATCGTCACACAAAGCAGTGTAAATTTTTGCTTCGATACCTTGCAGTTGTTCAGAAGGTGCCACCTTGGTGTCTACGGGTAACTTTAGCAGTTGCGCCTGTCCGCTGTACAGCCTTTTTAAACCTGCACCGGCGGCAATCAGAGCCTGATCGCTAAAATCAAGCGGTCCTCTGTAATGTGCCTGTAAAATGAAAAACCTAACGGTCATAGGGTCAAAAGCCCGGGAAAGGAGTGGGTGGTTTCCGGTGAACATTTCTTCTAACGTGATAAAATTCCCCAGAGATTTGCCCATTTTTTGCCCGTTAATGGTAATCATATTGTTGTGCATCCAATACCGGATGCTGTTTTTACCGCGTGTAACAGTATTCTGCGCCAACTCGCACTCGTGGTGCGGGAACAGCAGGTCCATACCTCCGCCGTGGATATCAAAAACCTGTCCCAGGTATTTGGAGCTCATAACGGAACATTCCAGGTGCCAGCCCGGGAACCCGTCGCTCCAGGGAGAAGGCCAGCGCATGATGTGTTCCGGAGCCGCCTTTTTCCAGAGGGCAAAATCGTAAGGGGAGCGTTTGTCTTCTCCGCCTTCCAGGTCCCTTGTCTGCACCTGCAGGTCTTCCAGTACACGACCGGAAAGAATGCCGTAGTGGTATTTTTTGCTGTACGCCTGTACGTCAAAATAGACAGATCCGTTTACTTCGTAGGCCATTCCTGCGTCCAGAATTTGCTGTACCATGGCAATTTGTTCTGTGATATGCCCCGATGCCCTCGGTTCAATGGAAGGGGGAAGCGTGTTGAGCATATCCATGGCCCGGTGGTACCGGATGGTATAGTGCTGGACTATTTCCATGGGCTCCAGCTCTTCTAAACGGGCTTTGCGGTTGATTTTGTCTTCTCCTGTATCTGCATCGTTTTCCAGATGCCCCACGTCTGTTATGTTGCGTACGTAACGGACTTTATATCCCAGGTCCTTTAACAACCGTACAAAAACATCATATACTACACCGGGACGGGCATGACCCAGGTGCGGATCACCATATACGGTAGGGCCACAGACGTAAAGTCCTGCATGGCCCGGTACCAAAGGTTCAAACTTCTCTTTTTTTCTAGAAAGGGTGTTGTAAATAAACAGTGTGTGCGGCATAATGTATTATTCCAAACTTACAAATGTAAGCAAATTTTCAATCTGCACCGGATACTTTTCCATCCGGCGTTACTTCTCTGAGTGACTGTGCCAGGATTTCCTGAAAGTACCTTGTTTGTCCTTCTTTCTCATACACACTGGTACGGATACGGCCGGTTACAAACAGACGGCTTCCTTTTTTTACTTTATCAAAAACAGCCATCTCTTTTCCTTCCCAGGCCACAATCCTGTGCCACGTAGTTTCTTCTTTCAGAACCCCGTCTGACGTCCGGATGACTTCTCCTGTTGCCAGGCTGAAATTCATCACTTTTCTTCCTTCTTCTGATTGCCCGATTCTGGGATCTGCTCCTACGCGTCCCATCAGCTCCACTTTGTTAATTGATAGTTCCATACATATTTAGGTATTAAAGATTTACAGTTCAAATCTATACCTTGTGTATGTAAAAAAAAGGACAAAATGTAAAAAGTCGCTAAAAATTACTTTAGGTATTTATCCAGGAAGTCAAAGAAAACACGGTTCCAGAGCATGTTGTTCTGGGGTTTCAGGATCCAGTGGTTTTCATCCGGGAATAAAAGCAATTGGGCAGGGACTCCGTTGAGCTTTGCGGCATTAAAAGCGGCCATGGCCTGGTCAACCGGTACGCGGTAATCCAGCTCTCCGTGGGTAATCAGGATGGGTCTGTCCCAATTCTGTACCTGTTTGTGGGAAGAGAGTGCGTAATGACGCGTGGCTACGGGATTTTTGTCCCACGGTGCCCCTCCGTTGTCCCAGTGGGGGAACCAGAGTTCTTCCGTAGTCATGTACATGTGCTCCTGGTTAAAAATACCGGCGTGGGCAATAAATGCCGCGAACCGTTCTTTATGGTAACCGGCCAGCTGAAAAATAGAATACCCGCCGTAGCTGGCACCCACGGCTCCAATCTTGTTCCCGTTCACAAACGGTTCTTGTTTTATATGGTCAACGGCACTCAGGTAGTCTTGCATATTTTGGCCCGGGTAGTCTCCGCTTATCTGTTCTGTCCATTCTTGTCCAAAGGCGGTGGTGCCCCTGCGGTTGGGCAGGAGAACAATGTAACCGTTGGCAGCAATCAGTTGGTGGCACCAGCGGTAGGACCAGCTTTGCGACAGGGCGGATTGTGGCCCTCCTGTACAGAACAGGACGACCGGATATTTTTGTTCCGGATCAAAATGCGGCGGATATACAACCCATGTAAGCATCTTTTTGTGATCTGTGGTAGTAATCCAGCGCTCTTCTACACGTCCCATAGTCAAGTGGTCCAGCAGGTGGCTGTTTTCCCGGGTGAGCTGGGTGTAGGCACCGGTTACAGGGTCAATGGAGACAAGTTCTGTAGGCATGGAAAGGGAAACGTACGTACCAATGAGCTGTTCCCCTTCGGAAGAGCCTCCTGTTACCTGCAGGGAACCACAATCGAACAGGTCGTTGGTAATTTGGCCAATTTTTTCTGTGGCCAGGTCCAGCACAAATACATGGGTCACGCCTTCTGCACAGGATGTGAAATACAACCCGCGGCTGTTGGGCATCCATGTGGCGTTGTTGACATTGTAACGAAAATTGGCCGTCAGGTCTTTGATGGAACCGTCCCGGAAGGAATACAACATCAGGCGGTTTTTGTCTGCCTCGTACCCGCCACGTTCCATGCTGTTCCACACAAGGTACTCACCGCAGGGAGAGAATAAAGGAGTTGTATCGTAACCCATCATACCCTGGCTCAGGTTCTCCTCGCTGCCTGTTTCCAGGTTGTACAGATAAATATCAGTATTGGTGGACAGGGCATATTCCACTCCCGTAAGTTTGCGGCAGGAATACGCTATACTTTTCCCGTCCGGACTCCAGCTCAGTTCATCAATACCTCCAAAGGGGAGTGTGGGCAGTTCATAGGGCTGGCCTTCCAGCAGGTCAATTTCGTTGGACAGGCGTGTTCCGTCAAAAGAAGCAACAAAGGAACGGGGGATTTCTTCTACAAAGCAATCCCAATGCCGGTACATAAGGTCATCAATGATACGTCCCGTTGCTTTGTCCAGGGAGGGGTCCAGATCTGTGGGCTTTGTTCCCCAGGGGATTGATGAAATAAACAGGATGTTGTCTCCTGTAGGCGAAAGGCTAAAGGCGCTTATGGAGCGTTCCGTGCCGTTGATTTGCTTTTTCCCCGTTCCGTCTGCACGCATAACCCACAGCTTGCCTTTGCTTAGGAACAGAATGTGGTTGTTATCCAGCCAGCGGGCGTTGGATTCGTTTTCCGAAGTATGTGTAATCTGGCGGTTGTTGGAGCCATCTGTATTTACAACAAAGAGCTCCCGGTTGCTTTTGTTTTGTTCTACGGAAATGTAGCTGATGCCGTACACCACTTTTTCCCCGTTGGGAGAAACCTGTGGATCTGAAACCCGGCCAAACTGATTGAGCACAGATGCACTCAGCAAATCGCTCTCCGGGACGGCTGTGCTTTTCCCAATCAGGGGAGCAGATTTTTGGGCATCCCCGTTACATCCGGTTAGAGCAAATGATCCTGCTAATACCATAAGTAAAAAAATATATCTATTCATAATGTTGGTTTTTAGGTCTTCAAAATTAGCGAATAGTTTGTAAGTTTGGGAAAATTTTAAAGAAATAGATTATGAGACGTTTACTAAGCGTGCTGTTTGTCTTTGTTGCATTCGCACTCCAGGGTCAAAATATTAAACTGGAATTTAAGCCGGTCAAAGGGGTGGAGTATCCTGTTAATCTGGAGGTGAACCAAACCACGACCCTTCGTGTACCCATGATGGGTGATATGGTTACGGAATCTGAGCAGATCCTGGGAGCTGTTGTGACTTTGGCAGAAGAAACAGAACAAGGGTATGTGGTGGAGGCTTGCCTGACAAGGGTGACTTTGCGCACTTCAGCTCAAGGCCAGACAAAGGTATATGATTCCGAAGGCGAAGATATTATGAGCCAGGCCATACGGTCTTTGATGGGAAAACCTTTTAAAATGCTTGTTTCTCCTTTGGGGCAGGTGCTGGAGCAGTTTCCCGTGCCGGAGGATATGTTTGCCGAGGCAGACAGTACGCTTGCCACACAATACGCACGCCGGCGCCGTGCAACGGCTATGGAGGAAATAAAAGCCATTTTCAAGGAAGCGACCATAAAAAGCGTAGTGGAGTCGGGGCTTACTAAATTTCCGGGCAGGCTACTGGCGGTTCCTTCTGTGTGGACAGAAGACGACACAAGCGAAGAATTGGGAGCCTTGGTTACTGTACAGCAGCGGCTGACAGCCCTGGAAGGGAACTGTGCATCGCTGACGGCTACTATTGTAGTCATGCCGGATCCCAATGCAAAAAAACAGGAAGCATCCCAGCGTATAGAAAATATTTCCGGCAGCGGTCAGGCTACGTCAACAATCAATACAGACAGTGGCTGGGTAGTGCAAAGTGAAGGCACGCAGCATTTGAAAGGAACCTTTGTGGTGGAGCAGGGTGGAATGGTTCAGACTATAGATTTGGTTATGGACGTTAAGACCAAAGCAAGCGGTGTGCGGTAGCTGATTTACCTGTGCGTTTGCAAATTTATTGGAGTATGATGACCAGTTTAAGGTCTGAAGTGTTGGAATAGACGCCGTTGGCCTGATTGGCATTGATGTTTAATGTGCCTCCCACGTAGATGCTTGCTTTTCCTTGATTGTTCGTTTGACCGCTACCTGTATTATTCCCTTGGCCAGCTTGTCCGGACTGAGGGTTTTTATACACCCTCATATCGCTAATAGTCATGGTGTTGCCCTGGGGGTTTCTAAGTACAACACTTGCCGGGAGCGAGTACGAATAGTTTCTTTGTGCATTAGGTCCTTGCAGATCAAACCTGGCAATACTGGTGCTGCCTGACAATACAAAACTGCCCGACAAGATAGTAACTGCCCCGTTTTGCGGGTTAATGGCAATAGAACCGCCGGACTTCGATACTGGTTTTATGTCACCAAAATAGAGATCGGATATTTTTGTTACTGAGATCCCACTTCCCGTTCCAAGTACAATTGAAGTATTACCGGTTTCATTAACAGCACCAGGTTGCCATTGTGCGGCTGCAACAGAAGAAAAACCCACCAGGCAGGTTGTCAGCAGAAGTATTTTTAAAGTCTTCATAGGGAGGATTTTTCTGTTAGTTACAAAAGTATGCATTTACCTGCAAAAACCAAACCGGTTTCAACAAACGGTTTGGTTTACCCGTTAGAAAGATGTTGTTGGTTGGTTAATAACTTAACAGAGGCCACAAAATGGGATCTTCCAGCAATTCCTGAAAACGGTATTCTTTTCCATCTACAAGAACTTTGTTGGAAACAAGGCGGACACCGTGGCTGTAATCTACATACGTGTTTATGTGTCCGTCGTATACAGGTTGAATGGGGGTGCCGTCCGGCCTGTGCCATCCGTAGATAATGACATGGTGTGTACGGGAGGGGTTGGGAGGAGTTCTTGTAATGACGACATCCTTTTTTGTACCGGCGGTAAGCATTCCGGATTTTTTACCTGCCGCCTTCAACTGGGCAAAAATCACCTGTGAGTGGTCAAAGAAAAGATCCGGATCCAGGTTGCGGTATTCGCGTGGGATGTAATTGAACGGTTCTGCCTTTGCTTGTGCTTTTTGGTAAATAATATCCACAATTTTTGGAGTAGGCAGGGTGCAATCCAGGGAATCGGCTATCTTGCCGGCCGCCATGGGAGTAAGCGGGACAATAAAGGGAATCGAACCGCTCAGCACTGTCAGGTAATCGGGTTTGACAAACAGGGTAAGACGGTGTGTTTTTCCGTTCAGGTCTTTTTGTTTTGTAGTGATTTGAACAAATCCTTTCATATATTCGGGTACGTTTCCGGCCAGGATTTCTCTGATGGTTAGCTCTTCACGTTCTTCTAAAGTCAAGATGCGGAACTCTTCATAGAAAGGACAGCCGCCACGTACGACCTGAGCTTGCAAGAAATGGGAAGATACCAATAAAAAGAGGCTAAGGGTTTGTGTTACAATTAAAAGTACTGTTTTCTTCATAAGGCAGAGAAGTAGGATATTTCGTAATCTGAAATAATTTATTTTACTTTGTCGGTTGCAAAGTTCGTGTAATTTTGCTTTAAAGTTACTTTTATTAACTAATCACTTAATTATGGCAGTTAACATTGAAGAAAAAGTTAAGCAAATTATTGTGGATAAATTGGGTGCAGACGAGAGTGAAGTAACCCCCACGGCTAACTTTACAAACGATTTAGGTGCGGATTCTTTGGATACCGTAGAATTGATTATGGAGTTTGAAGAAGTTTTTGGCATCAACATCCCTGATGAAGCCGCTGAAAAGATTTCTACAGTAGGCGACGCCATCAAATACATTGAAGATAACGTAAAAGCCGAATAATTAATCAACCAACATGCAACTGAAACGGGTAGTCATTACCGGCATTGGTACTATCAATTCGCTGGGACATAATGTCCCTCAATATTTTGACAACTTAATTGCCGGTACATCCGGCGCCGGTTTGATTACCCGTTTTGATGCCCAAAAATTCAAGACCCGGTTTGCGTGCGAGATTAAGGGGTACGATCCGGAGAAATTCGGGATTGAAAAAAGAGAAGCCCGCAGGAACGATCCGTTTGCCCAATATGCTTTCATTGCAACAGACGAGGCGCTTAAAGACAGCGGTCTGGATTTGGATGCGATAGATAAGGACAGGGCAGGAGTAATTGTAGGATCGGGGATTGGCGGGATTGAAACACTTCTTGAAGAGATCCGCCATTTTTACGAAGGTGGTATGGAGCCCAGGTTCAGCCCCTTTCTGGTACCCATGATGATTCCGGATATGGCCTCGGGGATGATTTCCATGAAATACGGGTTCCGGGGTCCCAATTACGCCACCGTCTCGGCCTGTTCTACTTCCAACCATGCCATGAGCGATGCTTTTACGCTTATCAGGCTTGGGAAAGCGAACATCATTATTACAGGTGGATCTGAAGCACCTATCAACGTGGCCAGTATTGGCGGTTTTAACGCCGCAAGGGCTATTTCTACAAACAATGCTGAATATATGACCGCTTCCAGACCGTTTGATAAAACACGGGATGGTTTTGTAATGGGAGAAGGGGCGGGTATTCTTGTGTTTGAAGAACTAGAGCACGCAAAACGCCGTGGTGCCAAAATATATGCCGAGGTAGGGGGAAGCGGTATGACAGCCGACGCCTACCACATAACGGCTCCGCATCCCGACGGGGAAGGAGCCCGCCGGGTTATGGAATTGGCCATTGAAGAGGCCGGGCTGAAACCCACCGATGTAGATTATATCAACTTGCACGGGACCTCTACGCCTCTGGGGGACATTGTAGAAGCAAAGGCCATTGGGGACCTTTTTGGACTCCATGCCTACAAAATGAACCTGAGTGCCACCAAATCTATGGCAGGACATTCCCTGGGAGCAACAGGTGCCATAGAGATTCTGGCCTGCATTTGTGCTATGGAACGCGACATGATCCCACCTACCATCAATTTCAAGGAAGAAGATCCTGCTATTGATTACAAATTGAATTTTACGTTCAACCAGGCACAGGAACGAAAAGTACGCGTGGCCATTTCCAACACATTCGGTTTTGGAGGGCACAATTCCAGTCTGTTGATTAAAAAAATGGAGTAAATAATGACCTTCCGTCTGGCGGATAAAAAACCAAAAGACAGAGAGCTAAGAAAAGCATTGCACGATTGCTTTGGCTTTTGGCCAAGGAATCTGGAGTTTTATAAAATTGCCCTGACACACCGTTCGGCTGTAGTACAAAATAAAGAATCCAACGAAAGACTGGAGTTTTTGGGAGATGCTGTGCTGGGTGTTGTGGTAGGAGAAGCTGTTTATAAGAGGTACCCAAACGAAGATGAAGGGTACCTGACCCAGATGCGCTCTAAGTTGGTAAGCCGGGATTCCCTGAACAGAATAGCGGAACAAGGAGCAATGCACGAATGGCTTTCCGTGAAAGGGAAGGATCTTAATTCCCGTCACCTGGCCGGAAATATGTTTGAAGCCCTGGCCGGTGCTATCTTTTTGGACAGGGGATTTACCAGGTGTAAAAAAATCTTGCTTAGACACTTGTTTTCTTTTGTAGACTGGCAGGAGTTGGAATGTACAGAAACGGATTTTAAATCCCGGATGGTGGAACGGTATCAGAAAAAGGGAAAAACCCTGGTGTTTAAGGTACACATGTTGCCTCCAAAGCCGGGAGAACCTTCTGCTTTTCAGGCTACGGTTGTTACAGACGGAAGTGAGCTGGGAACAGGAATCGGATATTCTAAAAAAGATGCCGAGCAGGAAGCTTCCCGGCAGGCCTGGATGAGCGAATGCAATCGCATTGGCTTCACAGAATAAATAAAAAGAGAAGAATAGTGACCTCGGAGGGATTCGAACCCTCGACCCAATGATTAAGAGTCATTTGCTCTGCCAGCTGAGCTACGAAGTCTGGTTGAGGGGTGCAAAGGTACTATTTTTTCTTATTGCTGCAATACTGCGTAGGTAATTCGTATGTATGGAGGCCTTTCAGACAGGTTTCCGTTAAAAATGGTATTGCGGTAAGTGAAGTTGTCCACCTGATAAACTTCGCCTTGGGTGGTAGTATAAGAATAGGTGGGCAGAATCCAGAGGTTGTCTTTTTCTGTAAGTTCAGATTTTTTAACAAGATCCTGAATGTAAGACGTTATATCGTATGTATATTCCCAGTGGGTCCGGTTCATGGATCCACCGTGTTCTTCCTGATTGATTTCCCGGAGCGGACTGTGGATGACCAACGTGTCGTTGGGAGTTAATGTACAAGGGAACAGTTGGGTGGGGGCATTGTTTACCTGGGAGTAGTCACCGTCAACAGGTACGGGAACCGGCATGACCAGTTGCGCACGCGAGATCAGCAGGAACTCGGTCTGGATTGGCGGGGTTTGTTCATTTCCCCAGGTCTTAATCTGTTCTGCAAGGGCTGTAGCATCCAGGCAGGGTTTAACACCGGCCAGGCCTTCGTAGTACAGATGCCGGTCCGGCTCTTTGTTAGCCAAATGGGAAGATTCGTGCGTGGATATATTATAAAAGGTATCGTAGGTGTTGAAAAAATAGGTAACAAGGCTGTCTCCGTCGCCTGATTTGTAATCAAGGTAGATACTGGCTTCTTCTACATCCAGGTAGTTAATCCGGCCGCCGGGTGCTATTCCTTTGTATTCTTCGGTCGCAAAACAGAGGCCTTTGAATCTTTTTACAAACTCATCCGGGTTGACCCTTTCTGCGGAATCTGCCTGCAACAGTTCGTAGGCAAAAGATTCTTTAAATTCAATGTACAAGGTGTCGCCTCCTAAATAGACATGACCGGGCTTGTTAACGGGAATGGGGTCAATATAGTCTGCAGAAAAAGAATTGTGGTATACATGCAGGTGGTCAAGATCTTTAACCAGTTTATAAACATATACATTCTGTGGCTCATACCTTTCCACTGCATCAAATATGGTAAATCCACTTACGGGGATATGTACGGACATGCTTTGTACGACAGGATCGGGCCCGTATTCATTCTGGTAGGTATAGGGGGCAATCTGAACCACACAGGCGCTGGTTGTTTTCCCAAAAAGAGGCGTACTTAGGGAGCCAAACTCCAGGTACGCCGGGTAAGACATATTCAGACTGTCAGCTATTGCTGTGAACATGGGAGCTTCAAAATCTGCAGTATAAATATGCATTATATGGTTGGATGGGATTAGATCAGATCCCATACGGTTGTCAACTGTAATACAGGACGTAAGGGATAAAGCAAAGATTGCAGCCATTAGAAGGCCGCCGGCCCTGAATGTCATTTGGTACGTAATATTTGATCGTAAAAATGTTTATAATCAGAGATGTATTTGCTTTCAGGGGCTTGTGGGTTTGTGTAAGGAAGAACCGGAATGTTCCTGGATTTGATGTATTCCCGAAGTTCACTGTCTGCTTTCTGTGGGCTGGCCATAATCACTCCGTCTGCATATTGTACGGCTGTTTTGGTCAAATTCAGTGCCGTGGGATTTTCCAGGTATTCCATGTCTGTGTTATTCAAACCGGGAACAATAACTTTAGAGCGCATATTCTCATTAAAGGTTTCTGTAGTGAGGTCGTTATATAAAGAAACAACCACACGCGTATGCGTAAAGAGCGGGTCGTCGCGGTACACCTTTTTCAGGTACATGGGCAACAGGTGGCTGAGCCAGCCGTGGCAATGGACTAAAGTGGGCTTCCAGCGTAACTTCTTTACCGTTTCCAGTACACCTCGAGCAAAAAATATGCCTCTTTCATCGTTGTCTTCAAAAAACTCGTTGTTTTCGTCCCGGTAGAGGGGTTTTCTTTGGAAATAATCTTCGTTGTCTATGAAGTAGACCTGCATGCGTGCTGCCGAGATAGAGGCTACTTTAATAATCAACGGACGGTCTATTTCCTTGATAATAATATTCATGCCGGAGAGTCGGATTACTTCATGAAGCTGATTTCGGCGCTCATTAATACAGCCGTATTTAGGCATGAATAAACGTATTTCTCCTCCGGATTCCTGAATTGCCTGAGGCAAATGACGGCCAATATGGGACATATCCGTCTGTGGCAGGAACGGGAAGATTTCTGAACTCACATAAAGGATTCTTTTTGCTTTGGCCATAATCTTATTTTACCCGGTTAATCATACAAAGATAACAAAATTCCTGGACTTTTCATTACCTTTGGCTTTCACAACCATGGTACAGCAAGATAAAAGTATTATTAACCAACAACTTGTACAGTCCTACTTGTCATCTGTGGTAAGTATAGCGCTGGTGTTGCTTTTGGTTGGAATTACCAGCCTGCTGGCTGTTAATGCGCGGACTGTTTCCGATTACTTTAAAGAGCACCTGGGAGTTGCAGTTGTCCTGAATAAAGAAACAAAGGATACGGATTCTACGTTGCTGGTCAAACAGCTGCTGGCAACAGAATACGTACGGGATGCTGTACGGGATGCTGCTTTTATTTCCCGGGACAGGGGGGCGCGTGAAATGGAAGAGTTGCTTGGATCCGGTTTTATGGATATTTTTGAATACAATCCCCTGCCAGCTTCTGTGGAGTTGCAGCTGCGTGCTGCTTATGTGCATAATGACAGTATTGCACGTTTGGAACAAACGCTCAGGCGGTTGCCTTTTGTAGAAGAAGTGTCGTACCAGGCTCCGCTTGTTTCGCTTATTAACAGGAATTTACGGAATATTGGCATGGTGCTGGGAGCCATTATCCTGGTGTTGTTGATTATTTCTTTTGCACTGATTCACAATACCATAAGACTGTCTGTGTATGCAAGACGTTTTACTATCTATACCATGAGGCTGGTAGGGGCCACCAAACGGTTTATAAGAAGACCGTTCATGCTACAAGCTATGGTGCAGGGATTTTTGTCTGCATTGCTTGCTGTTTTGTTGCTTATGGGGGGGCTGTATTTGTTGCAGCGTGAGTTTCCCGGCATTTTGATGCTTATTTCAAAAGAAATATTTTTGCTGGTTTTGGGAGCTATGATAGCAACAGGTGTTTTGCTGTGCCAGCTGTCTACTTTTTTTGTTGTCAACCGTGTGGTGAAGCTGAAAACTTCTGCCTTTTATTATTAATACCTATGAAAAAACAAAACAAGAACAATAAAGAAACGGAAGGAAAATTTGCCTTGCCCCGGAGGAATGTCCTGCTGCTGATTGCAGCTATGGCTGTTGTTGCCCTGGGTTTTATCCTGATGGCAGGCGGAGGTGCCAAAGATCCGGAAGTGTTTGCCGGAGAGACGCTTTTTAACTTCCGGAGGATGGTCGTTGCCCCGGTACTGGTATGTGGCGGTTTTGTCTATGCGATTGTTGCCATTATGCATATAAAAAAGCAGAAAGACAATGAGCGGACTTGAAGCCCTGATCCTTGGATTGGTACAGGGGTTGACTGAATTTTTGCCGGTCAGCAGCAGTGGCCATCTTGTAATAGTGAAATCGCTTTTTGGGATAGAATCGAAAGACGCTTCTTTTGAAATCATAGTGCATATTGCTACGGTCCTGAGTACTATAGTGGTTTTTAGAAAGCAGGTATGGGAGATGGTGGCCGATACGGTACGTTTTCGTAAAACCCCGGCAACAGGTCTTACATTGCGTATTTTGTTTTCCGCCCTGCCGGTTTTGGTTGTGGGCTTGCTGTTCAAAGAACGTGTAGAAGTACTTTTTACTACGGGGACGGGTATTATGGGATGGATGCTGCTGTTGACAGCCTTGCTTTTGGGTCTGTCCCAGTGGCTTTCCGTAAGCAGGCAAAAAACAGGTACAACCCATCCGGTCAGGTATGCCGATGCATTTATAATAGGTGTGGCGCAGGCCTGTGCTGTGATGCCCGGTCTTTCCCGCTCGGGGGCTACCATTGCTACCGGGCTGACCCTGGGAGTAGAAAAAGACAAAGTGGCTCCTTTTTCTTTTTTGATGGTTTTGATACCGGTGCTGGGAGAAGCTTTTCTGGAAATTTTGGCAGGGGGATTTGCTCCGGCTGCCACAGGGTTGTCTTTCCAGGCGATGGCTATTGGCTTTGTTACGGCTTTTGTAACGGGGTTGCTGGCCTGCAGACTTATGTTGGCCCTGGTTCGTAAAATACGGCTTACGTGGTTTGCAGTATACTGCCTGCTGGCGGGAACAGCATGCCTGTTATTTCTCTAAAAATAGATGGTTTGAACGCGTATTATTTTGTAGCTGATGTGCATCTGGGGCTGAAGGTCGGTAACCCGCAAGAACGGGAGCAGTACTTTATTGCTTTTTTAGAGGGGTTGGGAGCAGATACGGCAGGATTGTTTTTGCTGGGGGATATTTTTGACTTTTGGTACGAATACAAATATGTGATACCCAGGGGGTATACGCGGGTATTGGGGGCTTTGGCCCGTGTGGTTGACCGGGGAATTCCAGTCCATTTTTTTCCGGGGAATCACGACCTGTGGACGTTTGGTTACCTGGAACAGGAGCTGGGCATTAAGGTATATAGAAACCCGCAGTACATGCAATTGGACGGAAAGCATTTTCTGTTGGGACACGGCCATAGGATGGGGCACTATCCCTTTAAAAACAGAATATTACACAATATGTTTCATAGCCGGATGTTGCAAAGAGCCTTCAGTTGGCTGCACCCGCGGTGGGCTTTTGCCCTGGCCGGGAAATGGTCTGCTTTTAACCGGGGAAAAGGAGGGGCCGGGTATGTTTTTAGGGGAGAAGAGGAACCGGTTTACCGGTATGCCGCTGCTTTTGATAAACCTGTAGACTATTGCATAGTTGGTCATTTGCATACTTCTGCACGTTGGCCTCTGCCCGGTGGCGGAGAGCTGATTGTGTTGGAAGACTGGCTTTCAGTTGGCGATGGCGCGGGTCCCGTACGGGGAGATATTGGGGTCTTTGGGGGGACCGAACAAAGAGAAGTACAAGTAGTAAAAGCGTCCGTCGTGGTACATCCGGACTAATTCTTCAAGCTGTTTGTCCTGGCCGTATTTGTCGTAAGGCTGTTTCATATCTGCTCCAAAAATACGGGCTACTCCCTGCCAGAAGGAGGCCGTTAGCCCGCCTCGGTAACTTTTAACAATACCAAAAGACGTCATACCAAGCTCCCGGTCAATGAGCTGGAGCAGGATACGTCCCTGGGAAAAAGTCAGTTTTCGCAGGGGGCCCTCAAACTCGGCAAATAATTCCCGTTCTGTTTTTGCCAGGAAGCGCTCCCGCTCCCGTACTGAAAACGAATGGGTATTCAAAATACTGTCTGCTCTGTCCAGCCGCTCCCTGGCCTGAAGTGCGTAAGGATACGCCCGGGCAAAATTGTGGACTGTCTGGTAATACTCCCTCCATTCTTTGTCTTTTTTCTTTTTGTCTCTGCTGAAGATGTACAAAGGGGGTATGGAAGATACAAACAGGGTGTCTCCGTCTTCGATAACATAGCCCATGATATGGCCCTGTGTTGGTACAGTCTGGGCAGATAGCACAGTTGGAACCAGCAGGAATAGAAAAAGAGCCGGAAATATCAGTTTTGCTTTCATTGTTCTTGTAACAAAAGTAATAAAATTGGGATTAAGTGGTATATTTACAAGATGAAACTCTTTTTCCTTATTTGTATTCTGTCACAAGTTTTTCTTCCCGACTCCTTGGATATGAGGGTAGAACAACTTCACGATTCTATTGTGTCCATAGACACACATAATGACTTTGCCATGCTGCTTGCTTTTCCTGATTTGGAACCCAGCGTTGAAAAAGGTCAGGTTTCTTTTGAGCTGATGAAAGAAGGGCGGCTGGATGCTGCTTTTTATGCAGCTTATCAGGCTCAGGGGCCTTGTACTGAAAAGGGGCACGAAAATGCAAAATTTCTTGCTGACAGCATGCTGTTGGCTTTGCACAGGTATGCAACTGAATTTAAACACCTGGGAGGTATAGCTTACACGGCACAAGACGTAAAAGATCTGAAGGCGCAAGGCAGGGCGGCCATGCTCCTTTCCATAGAAAATGCCTATTGCCTGGGAGAGGATATTTCCCTGGTAGAGCATTATTACAACCTGGGGGTACGGATGATAGGTCTTACCCATAATGGAGATAATTGTGTTGCAGATGCGGTAACCGATACTACGGAAACACATGGAGGTTTGTCTGCTTTTGGGTACGAGGTTATTGCCGAGATGAATCGTTTGGGTATTATAGTAGATGTGTCGCATGCTTCCAGGAAAGCTTGCCTGCAAGCAGTAGAAGCAAGCCGTACGCCCATTATGGCCAGCCATTCCGGGGTGTATGCCCTTAAGCCTATTCCCAGAAATCTGACAGATAAGGAAATTGTTGCGATAGCAGAAAAAGGCGGGCTGATTCAGATTTCTATAGGGCGGTATTTTTTGTCCACCTTGCCAAGAGCTCAGGTTGGTATACCGCATCTGATAGAGCATATCAATTATGTAGTGGAACTGGTGGGTATTGATCATGTGGGTATCGGGAGTGATTTTGATGGCGGAGGAGGTATTATAGGGGTGGCAAATATGGGAGAGATGAAGGCCATTACACGGGCCTTGCTGGAAGAGGGATATTCTGATCGTGATATTGGGAAATTATGGGGTGGTAATGTTTTGCGCATAATGGAGATTGCCCGCCAACAGGCAGGAAGTTTCTAACATTTTTCCCTCCCTTTTGTTCATAAATTTTTGTAAATCAGAAATTAAGTTCTATCTTTGCAACCCGCAATTTTAGGGCGAGTTCATTCTAAAAAACTGTGGGCCAGAGGGTTACATTTGCAACCTTCCTACTTATGCACCGAAGCAACAATACATATTTACGTTACGTTAAACGTTAGGAAAAACAATGTTACAACCTAAAAAAACCAAATTCAGAAGGCAGCAAAAAGGCCGCATGAAAGGTATGGCTCAGCGAGGCAATCAGCTTGCCTTTGGGTCATTCGGAATCAAGGCTACGGAATCCTGCTGGCTGACCGGTCGTCAAATAGAGGCCGCCCGTCAGGCAGTCACCCGTTACATGAAACGTGAGGGACAACTTTGGATTCGCGTATTCCCGGATAAGCCTTATACTAAAAAACCTGCTGAAGTACGTATGGGTAAAGGGAAAGGTGCTCCGGAAGGATTTGTCTGTCCCGTAACACCCGGCAGACTTTTGCTGGAGGTAGAAGGTGTTCCCTATGAGGTAGCTAAGGAAGCCCTTAGGCTGGGCGCCCAGAAACTGCCTATCGTTACCAAGTTTGTGGTACGAAGAGATTATGTAGAATAAAATTAGTTTAACAACAATGAAAGCACCTGAAATACGCGAGTTATCTGTGAAAGATTTAAGCGATCGTATTGAGTCGGAAAAAGTAAATTTGCTTCGTCTTAAAATGAATCATGCCATCTCTCCGTTAGATGATCTGTCACAAATCAGAAAAGCACGTCGCACCATTGCACGGATGCTTACTATTTTAAGTGAATCTCTGGCCAAAGAGAATCTTTAATGTTAATGATTCATGGAAAGAAATCTTAGAAAAGAAAGAACAGGACTTGTGGTCAGCAATAAAATGGACAAATCCATAGTAGTTGCTGTAAAAAGAAAAGTCAAACACCCGGTTTACGGCAAGTATGTGAATAAAACCACCAAATTTGTTGCTCATGATCAGAACAACGAATGCAGCGAGGGTGATACGGTACGCATTATGGAAACCCGGCCTTTGAGTAAAACCAAATGCTGGCGTTTAGTTGAAATCCTTGAAAAAGCGAAGTAGCCATGATACAGCAAGAATCACGTTTATTAGTGGCTGACAACAGCGGGGCAAAGGAGGTTCTTTGTATCCGCGTTCTGGGCGGAACAAAACGCCGTTATGCCGGTATTGGAGACACCATAGTAGTCACGGTAAAAAGCGCTGTTCCCGGTGGGGGCGACGCTAAGAAAGGTACCGTTTCTAAAGCTGTGGTGGTAAGAACTAAAAAAGAAATCCGTCGTCCGGACGGATCGTATATACGCTTTGATGACAACGCCTGTGTTCTGTTGAACAATGCCGGTGAGTTGCGCGGAACGCGCATTTTTGGTCCGGTTGCCCGCGAACTTAGGAGTCGTTATATGAAAATTGTATCACTTGCCCCGGAGGTATTATAGGAGGTGAATAATATGAGTACAAAATTGCATATTAAAAAAGGAGACACGGTATTTGTTAATACCGGGGAAGATAAAGGAAAAACGGGAAGGGTACTGGAAGTTAAACCTGCAGAACAAAGGGCTATTGTTGAAGGCGTGAATTTGATAAGCAAGCACACCAAGCCTTCTGCAAAACACCCTCAGGGCGGTATTATCAAAATGGAAGCCGCCATTCATATTTCCAATTTGCAGGTGGTAGATCCCGTTAAAGGTGGCCCTACACGCATAGGACGCCGTCCAAACGATAAGGGCAAACTGGTACGTTATGCAAAAAAATCGGGAGAGGAGATTAAATAATGGCAAAAGCAGTTAAAAATGAAAAAGTGGCATCTGTAGTACCCAAAGGTTACATGCCATCTCTGCAAAAGAAATACAAAGAAGAAATTGTTCCCAACTTGATGAAAGAGTTTGGTTACAAGTCTGTTATGCAGGTTCCCCGGTTGGATAAAATTGTGTTGAACGAAGGGGTGGGAGCTGCTGTTGCAGATAAGAAACTGATAGAAACGGCGCTACAAGAGCTGACGCTTATAGCAGGTCAAAAGGCGGTGCAAACGGTGTCAACCAAGGACGTTTCTAACTTTAAACTTCGCAGGGGCATGCCCATTGGTGTGAAAGTTACCTTGCGCGGTGCCAAAATGTATGAATTTCTGGACCGTCTTATTTCCATAGCCTTGCCCCGTATCAGGGACTTTAAAGGCATTGCCGAGAAGTTTGACGGGCGTGGAAACTATACGCTGGGTATTAAAGAGCAGATTATTTTTCCCGAGATTGATATTGATAAAATCTCTAAGATTATGGGTGTAGAAGTTACTTTTGTAACCAATACAAATGAAGATAAAGAAGCTTATGCCTTGTTAAAGGAATTTGGATTACCGTTTAAAAACATAAAAAAAGTACAATAGATGGCAAAGGAATCAATGAAAGCACGCGAAGTGAAGCGTGCCCGGATGGTAGCCAAGTATGCAGAAAAAAGGAAGGCTCTTAAAGAGGCCGGTGATTGGGAGGGGTTAGCAAAATTGCCCCGGAACTCCAGTCCAGTACGTATGCATAATCGCTGCTCCATTACGGGCAGGCCCAAGGGGTACATGCGGAAGTTTGGCGTTTCCCGTATTCAGTTCAGGGAAATGGCAAGCAACGGTCTGATACCCGGCGTACGCAAGGCAAGCTGGTAATTACAGACCGGCCAAAGGGCCGGCAACATATAGTATTTATTGGATATCGGGCAATTTATTGCCGAAAACAAATTTTAAAACTTTTAATATGACTGATCCAATAGCAGATTATCTGACAAGGATTCGTAATGCGGTGCAAGCAGGACATAAGGTCGTTGAAATTCCCGCATCAAAAGTAAAAGCGGAACTCACCCGTATTTTACATGAAAAGGGTTACATCTTAAGCTATAAGATTGAAGAAGGAAAGCCCTCAAACACCATTAAAATTGCTCTCAAGTACCACCCCCAGACAAAACAACCGGCAATCAAGAAATTGATCCGTGTTTCCAGTCCCGGGTTGCGCCGTTATACAAGGGTTGATAAAATGCCCCGCGTATTGAACGGTTTGGGCGTTGCAATTATTTCCACATCCAAAGGCATCATCACCGACAAGGAGGCCAAAGCGCTGAACGTAGGGGGTGAAGTAATGTGTTATGTATATTAATTAACTGAACAATATGTCACGAATAGGAAAACTCCCTGTAAACCTGCCAGTTGGTGTGAGCGTTAAAGTTGACCCACACAATTTGGTTACGGTGAAAGGCCCTCTGGGAACGCTTGAACAAAAAGTGGATCCGGATATTAAAATAAAAATAGAGGGAACCGAGCTTACATTAGAACGTCCTACAGACCAGCCCAGGCACCGGTCTATGCACGGGTTGTACCGTGCACTGATTCACAACATGGTGGTTGGAGTTTCTGAAGGGTATACTATCAAACAGGAACTGGTGGGTGTAGGATACCGTGTAGAGGCCAAAGGACAAGTCCTGGAATTTAGTCTGGGTTATTCGCACGAGATCCACTTTATGTTGCCCGATGAAATAAAGGCTTCTGTTGAAGTAGTACGTAGAGGGGCCAACCCGGTCCTGACGCTTACGAGTTATGACAAACAGCTGTTGGGAACAGTTGCTGCCAAAATTCGCTCGCTGCGCGCACCCGAACCCTACAAAGGCAAGGGTATTAAATTTGTAGATGAACAAATTCGCCGGAAAGCCGGGAAATCGGCAGGAGCTAAATAGAAGGAGACAGAATTATGGCGTTAACAAAACAAGCAAGAAGACAACGGATCAGGTACCGCATACGCAAGCGGATATCCGGAACTACTGAACGCCCCAGAATGGCGGTTTACAGGAGCAACAAACAAATATACGTGCAATTGATAGACGATACCAAAGGAGTGACTCTTACACAGGCTTCTTCAAAAGATGCTTCTCTGGCAGAAGAAGTCAAAGGGAAAACCCCTGTTCAGGTTGCCGCCCTGGTAGGCAAGCTTGCCGCAGAGCGGGCATTGGAAAAAGGTATTTCTACCGTTTCTTTTGACCGTGGCGGTTATCTTTTTCACGGAAGGGTTAAAAGTTTAGCAGATGCTGCCCGGGAAGGCGGTCTAAAATTCTAAAAAGGATATGGTAAACATAAAAGCAAAAAAAGTAAAAGCTGCAGATCTTGAGTTAAAAGACCGTCTGGTAGCTATCAAACGTGTCACCAAAGTAACCAAAGGCGGCCGTAATTTCAGTTTTACCGCTGTTGTTGTGGTAGGAGATGAAAAAGGAGTTGTCGGATACGGGTTGGGGAAAGCCGGAGAGGTCACATCGGCCATATCCAAGGGAATTGAAGAAGCTAAGAAAAACCTGTACCGCATATCCCTTATTGGAGAAACCATTCCTCACGAAATTAACGGTAAGTTTGGCGGTGCACGTGTGTTTATGAAACCGGCCGCACCCGGAACGGGAGTGATTGCCGGAGGAGCCATGCGGGCTGTATTTGAGTCTGTGGGTATTAATGACGTGCTGGCCAAGTCTCAGGGATCATCCAATCCCCACAACCTGGTAAAAGCTACGGTACATGCCTTGCTGGAAATGCGTGATGCATATCAGGTAGCCGGATTGCGTGGTATAACAATGGATAAAGTCTTTAACGGATAGGAGGCGAGAATATGGAAGTTTGGAAAATTAAGCAGGTAAAGAGTAGCAATTCTGCCACAAAACGCCAGATAGCTACACTGGAGGCTTTGGGAATCCGCAGGATAAATCATTTTGTGGAAAAAGAAGCTACTCCTGTCATTAGGGGGATGGTAGAAAAAGTTCGCCACCTGGTATCAGTTGAAGAAGTAAAGTAAAGGAGAAATCAACATGAATTTATCAAATTTAAAACCTGCAAAAGGGTCTGTTTCCAAGAGAAAACGTCTTGGACGGGGTGAGGGTTCCGGCAGAGGCGGTCAATCAACACGCGGGCACAAAGGAGCTCAGTCTCGTTCCGGTTATTCCCGCAAACCCGGGTTTGAAGGAGGTCAGATGCCCCTGCAACGCCGCGTTCCCAAGTTTGGATTTAAAAACAGGAACAGGGTTGAGTACAAAGCTGTTAACCTTTCTACTTTACAAGCATTGCATGAAAAAACAGGCATTACAGATTTTGATCTGAACGTATTTCGCGACCAGGGTCTGGCTTCTAAGAATGATCTGATTAAAATTTTGGGGAATGGTGAATTGCAAGCCAAACTGAATGTTACGGCTCACGGTTTTTCCAAGAAAGCAAAAGAAGCTATTGAGGCTAAGGAAGGGAAGGCTGAAATCATAGAATAACCCAGAATAAGCCTGAGAAATGAAAAAATTAATAGAAACCATAAAAAATATTTTCAAGATAGAAGAACTGCGTAAACGGATTGTTTATACAGTTTTGCTTCTTTTGATCTACAGGCTGGGCAGTTTTGTGGTACTCCCCGGTATTGACCCTATGCAACTTGCCAACCTGAAGACTCAGACTTCCGGAGGGCTGATAGGGCTGCTGAATATGTTTTCCGGAGGAGCTTTTGGAAACGCATCTATATTTGCACTGGGGGTTATGCCCTATATTTCAGCATCTATTGTCATCCAGCTTCTGGGAATCATGATTCCTTATTTTCAGCGGATGCAACGTGAAGGAGAAAGCGGGCAGCGGAAAATCAACCAGTGGACACGTTACCTGACCATTATCATATTGGCCCTGCAGGGACCTGCATACCTTACGAATTTGCATGCCCAACTGCCCGAGTCGGCTTTCCTGCTGAGCGGTTTTTCGTTTAACCTGTTTGCCACCATAGTGCTTATTGGAGGGACTATGTTTATTATGTGGCTGGGGGAAAGAATTACCGACCGTGGGTTAGGGAATGGTATATCTCTGATTATTATGGTAGGGATTGTAGCCCGTTTGCCATTTGCCTTTACGGCCGAGGTGGGAGACCGCTTGTCGCAGTCTAACGGTGGGTTGCTGATGCTGGTTGTTGAACTGATTATATTATTTTTTGTTTATATTGCTTCCATTGCACTGGTGCAGGGTGTCCGCAAGGTCCCGGTACAATATGCAAAACGTATTGTTGGCAACAAACAATATGGAGGTGTACGACAGTATATCCCCTTGAAGATCAACGCCGCAGGTGTTATGCCTATTATTTTCGCCCAGGCTATTATGCTCTTTCCCATGATTTTTGCCAGCTTTGATGCCACCCGTGGTTTTGCTGCAGTTATGAGCAATATGCAAGGTTTTTGGTATAATTTTGTATTTTTTATATTGGTGGTTGCATTTACGTATTTTTATACGGCTGTTACTGTCAATCCTACCAATATGGCAGATGATATGAAAAAGAACGGTGGTTTTATTCCGGGCATTAAGCCGGGCAAGAAAACAGCCGAGTATTTGGATGCTGTGATGTCCCGCATTACGCTTCCGGGATCTATATTTTTAGGTCTGGTTGCCATTTTGCCGGTATTTGCCCGGATGCTGGGAATAAATACGCAATTTGCGCAGTTCTACGGTGGTACGTCCTTGCTGATTTTAGTAGGAGTGATCCTGGATACGCTGCAACAAATTGAAAGCCATCTTCTGATGCGTCATTACGACGGACTTATGAAGACAGGAAGGATGAAAGGTCGTTCCAATATGTAAAAAAGATAAAAGAGTTCTTTGTTTAATGAGTATTAACAAAACCGAAGAAGAAATAGCGCTTATGCGCGAAAACGGGATTTTGGTTTCCAAAACCCTGGCAGAGGTTGGAAGGAATATTGCCCCCGGTGTTACAACCTTAGAGTTGAATGCTGTAGCAGAAACTTTCATCCGAGACCACGGTGCAGCTCCCGCTTTTCTTGGTTACAACGGTTTTCCCTACACCTTGTGTATCTCTGTTAATTCGGTGGTAGTCCATGGTTTTCCGAGTGATTACAGATTGAAGGAAGGAGATATTGTGTCCGTTGATTGCGGAACAAAGTATAAAGGTTTTTTTGGAGACTCGGCTTACACGTTTGCGGTAGGAAAGGTTTCCAAAGCGGCTGAACTTCTTATGCAGGCAACAAAGCAATCGCTTTACGAGGGAATTGGGAAGGCCATTGCCGGTAATCGCGTTGGCGATATTGGCGCTGCTGTCCAGACTTACGTGGAAGAACGTGGTTTTTCCGTAGTAAGGGAAATGGTTGGCCATGGTATTGGCACCGGGCTTCATGAAAAGCCTGATGTTCCAAACTACGGCAGACCCGGCCAGGGAAAACACCTGACGGAAGGGATGATCCTGTGTATTGAACCCATGATCAATGAAGGAGGGAGAGGTGTATATATGGAGCGGGACGGATGGACCCTGAGGACAGCGGATAACAGGAATTCTGCGCATTACGAACTGACGGTAGTCGTGCGTAAAGAGAAAGCAGAACTCCTCTCAACATTTGCCTTTATAGAAAGGCCAAATGATATAAATATGAAGTAACAGGAAGATTAAAGATTGACAACATGCCCAAACAACCTGCCATAGAGAAAGAAGGTGTAATTATTGAAGCACTGTCCAATGCTATGTTCCGTGTGGAACTGGATAACGGACATGTGATAATTGCACATATTTCCGGTAAAATGAGGATGCATTACATCCGCATATTGCCCGGCGACAGGGTAAGGGTAGAAATGTCTCCTTATGATCTTACCAAAGGTCGGATTACCTTTAGGTATAAGTAATACCAGTAAAAGATTACACCAATGAAAGTCAAAGCATCCGTAAAAAAGCGCAGCGAAGATTGTAAGATTGTAAGACGCAAGGGGCGTCTGTATGTTATTTGCAAGAAGAACCCCAAGTTCAAGATGCGCCAAGGATAAAAACAAGTAAAACAAAAAGGAATATAAATTATGGCAAGAATAGCCGGAGTTGACTTACCAAACAACAAACGTGGAGAAATAGGCCTGACCTATATCTACGGGATAGGTCGTAGTTCTGCCCGTACAATCCTTGACAAAGCCGGAATTAACCTGGATATTAAAGTAAAGGATTGGAATGATGACCAGATTGCGGCCATCCGATCGCTGATTGCAGAGGAATACAAAATTGAGGGTGAACTTCGTTCATCTGTACAAATGAACATCAAAAGGTTGATGGACATTGGTTGCTACAGAGGCATACGTCATCGAATTGGCTTGCCTGTGCGGGGACAAACAACAAAAAACAACGCCCGTACACGTAAAGGACGTAAAAAAACGGTAGCCAATAAGAAAAAAGCAACCAAATAACGTTTAGGATTATGGCAAAAAAATCAAGTACTTCCAATAAGAAAAAAGTTGTCAAAGTAGATACCTACGGACAAGCTCATATTTCTTCCACATTCAACAATGTGATTGTTACCCTGACCAATAGTGAAGGACAGGTTATCAGCTGGTCTTCCGCCGGGAAGATGGGTTTTCGCGGGTCTAAAAAAAATACGCCTTATGCTGCTCAAACAGCAGCTGCCGATTGCGCCAAAGTTGCCTTTGACATGGGCTTGCGCAAAGTTAAAGCTTATGTTAAAGGACCGGGATCGGGACGTGAGTCTGCTATTCGTACCATTCACGGAGCCGGTATTGAAGTTACAGAAATAATTGATGTTACTCCGCTGCCTCATAACGGGTGCCGTCCTAAAGGACGCCGCAGGGTATAATTGATGATGTATTAAAAATTAAAAACGATGGCAAGATATACAGGTCCAAAGACTAAGATTGCACGTAAATTTGGAGAACCTATTTACGGACCCGATAAATATTTTGAGAGGAAGAATTATCCTCCCGGACAACACGGGATGATTAAAAGAAGGAGAAAAACATCCGAGTATGGTATTCAGCTTAAAGAAAAACAAAAAGTTAAATATACATACGGACTTCTGGAGCGTCAGTTCCACAATTTGTTTAAAAAAGCTTCTTCCATGAAAGGGCGTACAGGTGAAAACCTGTTGCTTTTACTGGAAAGCCGTTTAGATAATGTCGTTTTCAGAATGGGAATCGCTCCCTCCAGGCAGGCTGCACGCCAGTTGGTAACACACCGTCACATTACTGTTGACGGAGAGATTTGTAACATCCCCTCGGCACTTGTCCGACCGGGAACACTGGTAGCTGTCAGGGAACGCTCCAAGAACCTTGAGGTTATTCAGGAAAACATTTCGCGTACCATAAGTAAATATCCCTGGATAGAATGGGACGCTGTCTCTGTGTCCGGTAAATTTTTGAGTTACCCGGACAGGACAGAGATACCTGAACCCATCAATGAACAATTAATTGTGGAGTTGTACTCCAAGTAATTTTTAAATTTTTACAATGGCCATTTTAGCATTTCAAAAACCCGATAAAGTAATTATGCTGGAAGCTACCGATACATTCGGTCGTTTTGAGTTCCGCCCGCTGGAACCCGGATATGCAACAACCATTGGTAATGCGCTCCGCAGGATATTATTGTCCTCATTGGAAGGATATGCGCTGACCTATGTTAAGATAGACGGCGTTGAACACGAATTTGCAACCATTCCCGGTGTCATAGAAAATGTTGTGGATGTTATTCTTAACCTAAAACAGGTTCGGTTTAAAAGAATGATTGAAGATGTTGAGGAAGAAACGGTCACGGTTACGGTTAAAGGCAAAGAAGTTTTTACTGCTGCGGATATTTCCGGTCAATTGACTGCTTTCAAGGTCCTGAATCCGGAACTTGTTATTTGCAATATGGCCCCTTCTGTTACCCTTACCATGGAATTCCATGTGGGAAAAGGTCGTGGTTATGTGCCTGCAGAAGAAAACCGGATGGAAAACGCACCCTTTGGGCTGATTGCAATGGATGCTATTTATACTCCTATAAAGAATGTAAATTACCTGATGGAATATTTCCGCGTAGAGCAAAAGACAGACTACGAAAAGTTGATTCTGGAGGTGACAACGGATGGATCCATTCATCCGAAAGATGCTCTGAAAGAAGCTGCTAAAATTCTAATTCACCACTTTATGCTGTTCTCTGATGAACGTATTAGCCTGGAACTTCCGGAAGAAAGTAAAGGATCTGATTTGGATGAGGAATCTTTACGTATGCGCCAGCTCCTGTTGACAAAACTTTCAGAGGTGGAAATTTCTGTGAGAGCACTAAATTGTCTGAAAGCTGCAGAGATTGAGACTTTTGCTGATTTGGTCTCTGTGCCCAGGCATGAATTGATGAAGTTCCGCAATTTTGGGAAAAAGTCCTTGTCAGAAATTGATTTACTCATGGAGGGTATGGGTCTTTCTTTTGGGATTGACGTGACCAAATATAACATTGAAAAGAAAGTATTGAAATATGAGACACAGAAAGAAAGTTAACTCATTGGGAAGAAAAGCCGGACACCGCAAAGCCATGATGGCTAATATGGCATCGTCCCTTATCATACATAAACGTATTGAGACTACTGTTCCTAAAGCTAAAGCCTTGCGCGTATATATTGAACCACTTATCACCAAGTCAAAATCAGATACGACCCACTCACGCCGTACGGTGTTTGCTTATCTGAAAGACAAAGAGGCCGTGAACGAACTCTTTCGTGTAGTGGCTCCTAAAGTTGCCGATCGGCCGGGAGGCTATACACGTATCTTGAAAACAAGATTTCGTGCAGGTGACGGTGCTGAGATGGCTTTGATTGAATTGGTGGACTTCAACGAACTGGCTTTGGCCGGGACAACTGTAAAAGAAGAGAAGAAAACCACCCGCCGCAGCCGCTCCCGTTCCCGCTCCGGCGCTCCCGCAGATGCTGCCTCGGCTCCTGCCACCTCGGCTCCCGCTGTCGCAGATGCTGCCTCGGCTCCAGCTCCCGCTGCTACTCCTGCCGCTGAAGAAACCCCTGCTGCTGCATCGAAAGCTAAGGCCGCTCCTGCGGCTGAAAAAGCTCCTGCTGCAAGCAAGGCCAAAACCAAGGCTGCTGAAGCTGCACCTGTCGCTGAAGAAGCTGCACCTGTCGCTGAAGAAGCTGCACCTGTCGCTGAAGAAGCCCCGGCACCCAAGAAAAAAGCTCCTGCAAAGGCTGCTCCTGCAAAAACAACCGAAAAACCGGTTGAAGATGCGCCTGCAAAAGAGGAACCTGCCGAAGCTCCTGCTTCCGAACCTGCCGCAGAGTAACAGTAACTACGCATATTCCGGCAACAAGTCCGGTAGCATAAATAACAATAAAGAGACCGACCAACATGTCTATGTGGTTAGTCTCTTTTTTTATTGAAATATACGCAAGTTGTTTTTCTATGTAATTGCCAGGCAACGGGCTATTTGGTTAGGGCTTGCTCTTTGATGTTTAAGCAATAAGGTCAATTTGAGCTTTTCTTCTTTCCATGAAACTATGGGGATGTTGAGATCTCGAATACCAAAATCCTTCATAAAATAATACCTGGTAGAGCAAAAAGGATATCCGCTCGGATAGGATACAACGTTATGATGGACTCCATTTCTTAAGACGTATGTTATTCCGTCCAAAATATGTTCCAGCGTATCTAGTTCTACTGCATGGAAACCGGAGTAGCCCAAAGGCCCTTTTCGTGCATACTTATTGTTGAACCATTTAGTGTAGCCATTCCGTATGGAACCGATATAGATTTCGGGGTTCTTTGTTTCAGCAATTATATGAAAATGGTTTGACATAAATGCGTATGCCAGCAGGTTGGTATTATGATGATAAGCTGCTAGACAAGCCCTGTTTATACCTTGGAAATAATCTTCCTGAACCCGAAACATTACTTCGGATGAACTGACACAAAGATGATAAAGCTTTTTTTCATGAGACCTTCCCTTCAAATCAACAATAGTAACTAATGAACAGAACAAAAATACTGAATATACTTCTTACATGCAAGTCACAAGGTTTAGGCGGAGGGTGGTAAGTAGTGATAAACGGGAAATTGCCTTTAATGAGTAGACAAACAGCGCGAAATTGCCGGAAAGCAATTTGGAAGATAACTGGTGCAGCGACCGAATTAGTGCATCGTACTCATATGCGATAAATGTGGGGTACAGGAAGGAATCTGCCGGCAGGAAGAAAATTAAAAGGTTTATATTTGTAGGATGAATTTTACGGTGTTGCATAAAGATGCGGGAAGCAGGGCCCGTACCGGGAAGTTGGTTACGGATCATGGGGAGGTAGATACTCCTGTTTTTATGCCGGTAGGCACGTTGGCAACCGTAAGAGGTTTGTTCCACAGAGATTTGGTGGAAGACATAAAGGCACAGATTATTTTGGGGAATACGTACCATTTGTATTTGCGGCCGGGAGTTGAGATTATTGGGGAAGCGGGAGGTTTTCATAAGTTTTGCAGCTGGGACAGACCGGTGTTGACGGATAGCGGAGGATATCAGGTGTTTTCTTTGGCATCTAAAAGAAAGTTGACAGAAGAGGGGTATTTTTTTCAATCGCATATTGATGGCTCAAGCCACTTCTTTTCCCCGGAAAAAGTGGTTGATATACAGAGAATTATTGGAGCAGATGTTATAATGGCTCTTGATGAATGTACACCGGGGGATGCCACGTATGAGTACGCAGCACGTTCCCTGTCCATGACACAGTTGTGGCTGGAAAGAGGGCTTAAGCGTTTTAGAAGTACAGAAGGGATGTATGAATACAGTCAGGCGTTTTTCCCCATTGTGCAGGGGTGTGTGTATCCGGATTTAAGACGCCGGGCGGCAGAATATGTGGCAGGATTGGATGCTCAGGGTTATGCTATTGGCGGGCTTTCTGTGGGAGAGCCTACCGAGGTTATGTACCAAATGATTGAAGAAGTAGAGCCTTTTTTGCCGGAAGACAAACCCCGGTACTTAATGGGGGTGGGAACACCGGCCAATATACTGGAGGGGATTGCCAGGGGTGTGGATATGTTTGATTGTGTTATGCCTACCAGAAACGGGCGTAACGGAATGCTTTTTACCAGAGAGGGCATAGTAAACATCAAAAATAAAAAATGGGCAAACGACCACAGCCCGATTGATCCTTCGGGAACTTCCTTTGTTGATAAAACGTATTCCAGGGCTTATTTACGCCACCTTTTTACAGCAGGGGAAATGTTGGGGCCACAAATTGCCAGCATGCACAACCTGGCGTTTTATTTGCAGTTGGTTGCAGATGCTGCGGAACATATAAAACAACAAGATTTTATTTTTTGGAAAAACAGCATGGTTAAGCAGCTGGAGCAAAGACTGTAAACAAGAGCAAAGACTGTAAGATGGCAAAAAGAAAACCTTATAACTGGCGCATTACTACATTAGACAAGTACATTATCCGTAAATTTATTGGTACGTACTTCTTTGCTATCCTTATTATCATTGGGATTGTTATCATTTTTGATATCAGTGAAAAGATAGATGATTTTGTTGACAAAGAGGCTCCGTTACGTGCTATTGTTGTGGACTATTACATGAATTTCATTCCGTATTTCATGAATATGTTCTCGCCGTTGTTTGTCTTTATTTCTGTTATCTTCTTTACGTCTAAATTGGCCAGTCATAGCGAAATTATTGCTATGCTGAGTGGCGGAATAAGTTTTAACAGAATCATGTATCCGTATATTTTGTCTGCTTTGTTTATAGCCCTGTTGTCGTTAGCTCTGAATTGGTTTGTGATACCACCGGCCAACCGGGTACGGCTACAATTTGAGGAACAGTACTTGAAAAAACGTACGGAATACAACCGGGATATTCATTATCAGGTAGAGCCCGACACCTATGTATATATGGAATCTTACAATTCATGGAACAATACAGCCATCCGGTTTACACTGGAATCTTTCGAAGGGAACCAGCTGGTATCCAAACTTTCGGCTGAAACAGCACGCTGGGATTCTACCATGGGAAGGTGGCGGTTGCAAGAGTACCATTTGCGTAATTTTTCCGATACGACACATACGGTTACCTGGGGGAAACAGCTGGATACCCTTGTTGGTATCACGGGGGAAGATTTGGTGCGCAGGAAAGAATCTGTTGAACAGCTCAATCTAAGGCAGTTGAACCGATTTATTGAAACGTTGCACATGCGAGGTGATGCCAACATTAAATTTGCGTTAATTCAAAAGAACTCACGTCTGGCTGTCCCGTTTTCATCCTTTATCCTTACCATTATGGGGGTAGCCTTATCTTCCCGAAAGAGAAGAGGTGGCATTGGNTTNAATATTGGNATTGGTATTGCTCTCAGTTTCTCTTATATATTGTTTTTAAGGTTTTCAGAGATGTTTGTGCATGCAGATGTCATGTCTCCCGGGATCGCACTATGGATTCCTAATATACTATATGCTGTTGTTGCCTTTGTATTGTACAGACTTGCACCTAAATAATGTAACCCTATGATAAATTATCTTCTTATTGTTGTTGGATTTGCCCTTTTGACCGGGGGCGCTAATGTGCTGGTAAATGGCGCATCGGGATTGGCTGCCAAAATGAAAATATCCAATCTTGTAATAGGGCTTACTGTAGTAGCCCTTGGTACCTCGGCTCCGGAGTTGTTGGTGAATGTGGTGGCAGCTATTAATGGAAACAGCCAGATTGCCATTACAAATGTTTTGGGGAGCAATTCTGTTAACACGCTGTTAATCCTGGGGGTATCGGCTTTGTTTTATCCGCTTGTAGCTCAAAAATCAACCCTGCGTATAGAGATTCCGCTAAGTTTTTTTGCAGCATTAGCTGTACTGATCCTGGGAACCGTGCAATTTGCAGGTAAAGCAAATGAAATCTCGCGCCTGGATGGCGTTTTTTTGCTGTTGTGCTTTGTCGGCTTTCTTGTCTATACTATCAGGTTGTCAAGAAAAAGTGAACTAGTTGTTTCGGAAGAAGATATTAAGACTACAACCCTTGGGAAAGCCATTTTTTTGGTAATTGGCGGCCTGGCTGTCCTTGCTATAGGGGCGGAAATGGTAGTGCGCTCTTCTGTCAAACTGGCGCTTGCATGGGGAGTTAGTGAATCTGTCATTGGAGTTACCATTGTGGCATTGGGTACATCCCTGCCGGAATTGGCTACTTCTGTTGTGGCAGCCATTAAAAAGAATCCCGATATAGCCATAGGCAATATCATTGGGTCTAATATATTAAACGTTTTCTTTGTATTGGGACTAAGTGCCGTGATTAGGCCGTTACCCGCCTATCCTAACCTGGTAGCAGATGCGTCGGTCGCTGCGCTTGGAAGCCTATTGGTGTTGCTTTTCGTTGGCTTTGGGAAAAAGCGAACCCTCAACCGTTGGCACGGCATGGTCCTTTTATTGGTTTATGCCGTTTATCTGGCCTGGATAATCAGCACATTATAAGCAACGCGGGCTACAGGAACATGCCTATCATAGAAGCCGAGAGCAAAGCGGCGAGGGTAGCGCCCAGAAGTGCCCGGAATCCGTATTTTGCCAGCAAAGGTCTTTGGTTGGGAGCAATCCCGCCAATGCCTCCAATCTGGATGCCTATCGAGGCAAAGTTGGCAAACCCGCATAAGACGTACGTGGCAATGATAATGGATTTGGTATTGGCAAAGACTCCATCCTGGATCATTTGTGCCAGGCTGCTGTATCCAACAAATTCTGTCATAATAAGCTTCTCACCCAACAAACGTCCTACCAGGGCCAGGTCCTGACCGGAGACTCCTGTAAGCCAGATAACAGGTGCAAACAGGTAAGATAGAACACATTCCAGAGAAAGACGGGTGTACATGCCGTTTGTCCAGTTAGCAATAAGTATGTTCAGGTGTGTCCATTGCCCTACTTTCCCAAAGATGTAATTGACTCCGGCTATGAGGGCATAGAAAACAAGAAGCATAGCGGCTACATTAGCTGCCAGTTTTAATCCGTCAATGGCTCCGTTGGAAATGGAGTCCAGGACATTGCTGCCAATTTTTTCCTTTGTTACTTTTACGTTATTGTCAATTTCTTCTGTTTGTGGTACCAGGATTTTGGCCATAGCTATAGCTCCCGGGGCGGCCATTACAGAAGCCGAGAGCAAGTGTTTTGCAAAGGCAATGCTCATGTGCACATCGCCTCCGCCCAGCATGCCAATGTAGGCAGCCAGCACGCCTCCCGCCATGGTACTCATGCCGGCTGTCATGACCAGCATAATCTCGGATTTTGTCATGGACGGAACGTAGGCTTTAACCAGAAGCGGGGCTTCTGTTTGTCCCAGGAAAATGTTACCGGCCGTTGACAGGCTTTCTGCACCGGAAAGGTTCATGAGCTTAGTGAAAATCCAGGCCATGACCCAGACCACTTTCTGGATAATCCCCCAATAAAACAACAAAGAGGTAAGTGCCGAAAAGAATATAATGGTGGGCAATATCTGGAGAGCAAATATATACCCAAATTTGTTCATATCCATCAGGGATCCGAACAGGAATTCGGAACCTGCTTTTGTCCAGTCCAGGACTTTTACAAAAGCTTTTCCAAAGATTTCAAATACTGTTTGTACAGCCGGAACAGATAAGATTCCTATGGCTATAAGCAGTTGTAAGGCCAAAGCAATTCCTACTGTTTTCCAATTGATGTTTTTTCTGTCTGTACTGAATAGAAACGCTATGAGCAGGATGGATACCAATCCTAAAAGCCCGCGCAGGATAGACCGGATACTGAATACAAACTGACGGTCTTGCAAAATACTTTTGTATGGGTTTTCGGCTGCAGAAACTTCGTGGACGGCCTGCGGAGTTTCAGCCGCGAGGATATCGGCTATGGCAAAACTATCCACTACGGGGAGTGTTTTGTCTGCTGAAGCGTTTGTTTCTTGTTGTGTGGTAGGCACACTATCTGTTTGGGCGGAAAGTGGGCCCGAAAACAGCACTGCCATAAAGAGCAGGAGAATTGTTTTTTTCACAAAGGCTTGTTTTTATGTTGTATGGACAAAGATAAACAAAATGCTAACTTTGTGTCTATGGAATGGCAAACAAAAGTGGCTGCCGAGCCTTTGAAAAATCGTTTTTCGTATGCTACACGTTTTCTTTTTGCCGGGTCTTGTTTTGCACAGGAATTGGCTGTCAGAATGCGGGAATTGCATTTTTTAACGGCACCCGATGCTTTTGGGCCCTTGTTTAACCCGGCTTCTCTTGTTTCTGCTTTGGAACGTTTGGAAGGATCTGTTCTTTTTGACGCATCGCAGGTAGAGAAATTCCCTTATGGCGGGTACGGATCTTTATACCACCATACTTCTTTTTCAAGAAACACTCCCGAAGATTTTCTGGAACATGCCAACGATTGTTTGCAGAAAGCGGCCACTTTTTTTCGAACGGCAGATACGGTTGTTCTTACGCTGGGAACAGCCCGGGCTTATATGCACAACGGCAAAGTAGTGGCAAATTGCCATAAATTACCGGGGAACCAATTCAAGTGTGTTTTCCTTGAACCGGAGCAAATTGCTAACATGATGATTCCCATAGTGCAAAGAAATCCGGACAAATTGTGGGTTATGACTGTAAGTCCTATCCGCCACTGGGGAGACGGTGCACATGGCAACCAATTGAGTAAGGCGTCTTTGCTTATGGCTATTGAATCCATGCAGAAGGTGTGTGACAACATATACTATTTTCCATCATATGAGATAGTTATGGATGAATTGCGGGATTATAGGTTTTATGCTGCCGACCGTTGCCACCTTACCCGGGAAACAACAGATTACATTCTGAACCGGTTTTTTTGTGAAGTAGCCGACGAAGCAACAGTTGAACTTGTCGGGAAAATTGAAAAATTAAATAAGTCCCTGCAACACAGACCTTTTTTCCCTGAAACAACGGAGTATGCAACTTTTGTTCAAAAACTTGATAAACAAAAGGAAGAGTTGCTGAAAACTATTGCAAATCAAAGAAATTTGTAATAGATTTGTGCCAGTTGACCTTTGAATAACAATATTTAACCTAATTTTTTTATTATGAACAAAGCAGATCTTATTGCCGCAATGGCTGCTGAATCCGGACTGTCAAAAGTTGATTCCAAAAAAGCATTGGATGCATTCCTGGCTGCTACAACAAAAGCGCTGAAAAGGGGTGAAAGAGTCACTCTGGTAGGTTTTGGCTCATTTGTTGTGGGAGAAAGGGGCGAGAGAATGGGTAGAAATCCTCGTACCGGTGCTACGATTAAGATTAAGGCAAAGAAGGTTGTAAAATTCAGACCAAGTATTGAGTTATAAACAACACATGTTCCGCCTGAAATAAATCAGACGCAGATAAGGAGGACGAAAACGTTCTCCTTTTTATATATTGAATAGGTTCATGAAGCGCTCCTTTACCCTTGTATTCTTATGTGCCCCGTTACTGTGGTGGCTATTGGTAATATCGGCTGTACCTGCATTTGCACAGGAAAACCATTCTTTTTCCGGTAAAGTGATGGATGCGGCAACGGGTGAAATACTTCAGGGGGCTGTAGTCAGGGTGTCCAACGGAATGGATTTTTGGACAATTACAGATGCAAAAGGGCTGTTTTCGTTTCATTTGCCGCAGGGGGAGATCAAATTTGAAATTTCCTATATTGGATACAAATCTGAAAACAGTCAACTGCACCTGAATACCAATAAGGATTCGGTGTTTTTTCTTGCACCTCTTTCTTATTACTTGCATGGTATTACGGTTTTTGCCGAGACTCCGGCACAGCGGCTCAGAAAAGCCCAGATGAGTATTGAGCATATAGATGCCGAGATAATCCAGCGTGTCCCCATGCTCTTTGGAGAAACCGATTTGCTGAAAGTGGTACAGATGCTCCCGGGAGTACAGTCGGCTTCTGAAGGGAGTAGCGGATTTCTTGTGCGCGGAGGAAGTCCCGATCAGAACCTGATTCTTTTTGATAATGCTGCCTTGTATAATGTTTCGCATATGCTGGGGTTCTTTTCTGTATTTAATTCTGATGCAGTAAGGACCATGACTTTGTATAAAGGTGATATCCCTGCGCGGTATGGAGGCCGGCTTTCTTCTATGTTGGACGTTGTCCCACTGGACGGGAAGGAACGTTTTTCCATAGACGGCGGCCTTGGACTTATTTCCAGCAGGCTTGCCTTAAGTGGTCGGATTGGAGGTGACAACCTTACTTACCTGGTTGCAGGACGCAGGACTTATGCAGATCTTTTTCTTCCATTGGCAAAAAACGAAATATTAAAAAATACGGTTCTGAATTTTTACGACCTGAACGGACGCTTGCGTTGGAGGATAAATGATAAGAATTTTCTACATCTGACTTTGTACAATGGGAAAGACAGGTTTAAAATGTCAGAGATGGGGCTGCAATTTGGAAATTTAGCGGCTACACTCAATTGGAATCATTTTTTTTCCGACTCTTTTTACCTGAAAGTTTTCACAACCTATACAAATTATAATTACGATTTCCAGGGTAAGGCAAGTGAAATGTCTATGGAATGGATATCGCGCGTTCAGGATGCCGGTCTGCGGATTGATTTTTCGTATGCGCCTGTTCCGGAACACCTGTTTGAATTTGGATATACCTCCAATTTTCAGTGGTTTCAACCGGGACAGGTAATTGGGAGAAGTGAGCTGGAAACAGGCCCGCAAATAGAACAGGACATTACCATGTCTCCCCGTCAGGGTTTTGTGAACGTGTTGTATTTTTCCAATGAACATAAGTTTTTGGACGAGCGGTTAGAGATGCGTTATGGGTTAAGGTTTACGCGTTTTGATAATGTAGGTCCCGCTACAGTTTACAGGGTAGACTCTGATTACAACCTGCTGCAGGAAGAGGGGGAAGTCATCCCGTCCGGAGAATTCTTTCACCATACGTACGGTTGGGAACCCCGGGTTGGGATTTCATTTTTAGCCACTCCTAATCTTGCCCTGAAAGCTTCTTATTCAAGAACAAGCCAGTATGTTCATCTGCTTTCTTTTTCATCAGCAGGATCTCCTTTGGAGATATGGATTCCCTCGGGACCGTCTATTCCACCGCAAACTTCCCATCAGGTATCGACCGGTATTTTTGCTACACTTTTTGAAAATAAGTACGAGGTTTCTGCCGAGGCGTTTTACAAAAACCTGGACAATGTACTTGACTTCAAAGAACATCCCAATCTGTTACTCTACGATAAGATTGAAACGGAACTCCGCTTTGGAAAAGGAACAGGATACGGATTGGAGTTTTTGATTAAAAAGAACAGCGGAAACGTGAGTGGGTGGATCAGTTATACCTGGTCGCGGGCTTTCCGGACCATCCCGGGGGTTAATGAAGGAAAAACATACCGTGCTCCTTCAGACCGGCCGCATAATGTGAACGTTGTGTTGTTTTATGATATCAGCAGGCGACTGCAGGCATCTGTTAATTGGATTTACGCAACGGGCCAACCGCTTACCTTGCCTGAAGGGCGTTATTGGTTTTTCAATGAATTAATACCGGTGTATACAGAAAGAAATGCATACAGGATGCCGGATTACCATAGAATGGATGCTTCTCTTACTATCCGGCTGGATAAGCCGGGCAGACGTTGGCAACACAGTATAAATATTTCTGTTTACAATTTGTACGGAAGAAAAAATCCGTGGGCGATTAATTACCGTATGAAACCAACGGGGGAACAATACCTGGAAATGACGTACCTTTTTAGTGTAGTTCCGTCTGTTACCTGGAATTTTAGTTTTTGATCATGAAGTATGCAAAAAATATAACACCTTTTTTACTCTTACTCTTTGCTTTGCTACAGGGATGCACGTACCCTATGGAGCTGAAAAGTGAGGGTATGGAGCCCCACCTTGTGATTACAGGGCTTATTTCTACGGATCCGGGTCCTTATATGGTAGAGATTTCTGCAACAACACCGTATTTTAATTTGGAATTGCCTGTTAATATACAAGCAGAAGAAGTACGGATTGGTGGTGAATTGTTGGTATGGGACCCATCGGGAGTATATGTAACGGCAAGCACATTTACAGCCGAGGAAGGAGAAACGTATGTGCTGGAAGTATGGATTGACTTTGACGGTGACGGGGAAATAGAATATTATCAGGCTTCTACCACCGTACCTTATATTCATACACTGGACGCACTCAGCCTGAGATCGCTCATGCCTTCAGGGAACGATACGCCTTTCCTGCTTATGGCCGGGTTTCTTGATACACCGGGAGAGGACTATTACGGAGCAGCTCTTTGGGTGAATAACGTGTTGTACAGCAACCGTATTTTAAGGTACTACGTTCATACGCTGAATGAATATTCCCAGGATGGGGAGTACCTGCGTTATCCCATTCCGGAATGGATAATAACCGGTTCCCTTGTCTGGGATAATGAACAAACGTTTGATCTGTATGCAGGGGATGAGTTGACGGTAGAGCTTCAGACCCTGAGTAAGGAATATTACTTGTACCTGCAGCAGGCAAAAATTGAAAAAAACCAAAATTTTCCTCTGTTTTCGGGACCAAGAGGTAATGTGACGGGTAATATTTCAGGCGGGGCGCTGGGTATTTTCGGATCCTATGCAAGCAGTCGGAGATCAGTAACATTGCCCGAATGCCCCGGCTTGCCCTCCAGGTAAAAAAGGCAGGAAAACAAGCAACGGCCCGTTGGCAAATTCCAACTGCAGGCAGTCGGTCGTGCATGTGTTCAGGGTAGCTTTCCACCAGGCATCAAAAACTACATCTTCTACCGGATAGGCTACGCCTTTTGCACGTAATTTCATGGCGGGATTCAGTGCAAAAAAAGATACAGGTGTTCCCGGTGTACAGGGAACAGATACCTTGGTATGGTTACTTTTTGTTTGTAGCGGTTCGTCGGTTGCGGCAAATACGTAGAAAATTCCGTGGTCTGTGACCATACGGACAGTATTTAAAAGTTGGGCGTAGGTACCCAGCAGGGAGATATTCCCCAGGGTGTGGTCTTCCCTAAGACCGGTAGCTCCCAGAATGGTGGCGTCGCGTATGCCTTGTTTGTAGCAGTAGGTAACGGCTTTTGTCAGGTCGTTGGTTTCTGTGCAGGTATCTTTAATCAGCCGGGACTTGAATTTAATTTTCAGTTCTTCAGATAACGAATCCATGTCCCCTACAATTATGTCCGGCTCCCTTCCCTGTAACAAATTGACGGCTCCGTCCGTACAGATAAGAATTTTAGCCGTGTGCAGCAGCTGCAACGGGTACGGATGGGTTGGATACGCTCCTTGTGCCAGTATGACAACTTCTTTCATAACGGGTTTTGGAATAGGAGAGGACCTTCTTCTCTGAATCCTGCCAGAAACGCCTCTGTTTTCATACGTTTTTTACCGGGAACCTGCAGTTCCAGGATATGAACGTAGCCTCCTTTGCAGGCTATTTTGAAGGTTTTCTTTTTATCGGTTGCAACTGTTCCGGGTTCCTGCATACAGGCGGTATGTTCTGCCCGGGCCAGGCATATTTTTACATCTACCTGTTTTCCGTTATTGTCCAGGGTGGAAAAAGCGCAGGGTGCGGGGCTTAGTCCCCGGACAAGGTTTACAATCCGGGTAGGGCTGCAGTTCCAGTTTATCCGGCAGGTTTCCCGCGTGATTTTCGGTGCAGGTTTTAGATTTTCTGCCGGTACGTCCGGCTGGGGTATAGCTTGCAGATTTCCAGCCCGGAGTCCGTCAATGGTTTGAGCTATAAGCGGACCTGCCGCTTCCAGCATTTTGTTGTGGAGTGTTCCTGCATCATCTGTATTTGCTATGGAGAGGACTTTTTGCAGTAGCAGGGCCCCTGTATCAATTTGGTCGTCAATGAGGAATGTGGTCAATCCTGTTTCAGTTTCTCCGTTAATAAGGGCATGGTTGATGGGGGCGGCTCCGCGGTATTGCGGCAGCAGGGATGCATGCAGGTTAAAACAGCCCAACGGGGGCATTTCCCATACCTGGCGGGGAAGCATCCGAAAGGCAACCACCACGAATAAGGGGGCCTGCCACAGGGCCAGGGATTCTAAAAACTCCGGATCTTGTAACGATTCCGGCTGTAGTATGGGAAGGTTGTGTTCTTGTGCTGTAGTTTTTACAGCAGAAGGACGTTGAGCAAGCCCCCTTCCGGCCGGTCGGTCGGGAGCTGTAACGACTCCTTTTACCGGGTAACCTCTTTGGATGAGAAAGGAGAGGACTCCGGCCGCAAATGGAGGAGTTCCCATAAAAACCACAGGGGTTTTGTTAGTAATGGCGGGGATATTATTCTTCTTTGTCTGCATGGTGTCCGGGCAGTAATTTTTTTACTTTCTTAAAAAGAAGAAGGTACGCATCTTTGTTGAACAAGGCAGAATCTGTAGTGGCTTTGTAGGTGAGAAAAATACCGAGGGGAAGCAGGATCATGGCAGAAATAAATGTTCCCATAAAAGCAGAAACAGAGCCGTCTGTGGCCAATTTTTTTCCTGAAATATCTATTACGTAATAAACAACGAAGAATAACATAGAAACAATTACCGGTGTTCCCAGACCTCCTTTACGGATGATGGCTCCCAGAGGGGCTCCGATAAAGAAAAAAATAAAACAGGCAAACGCTACCGTAAACTTCCGGAACCATTCTACCTGGGTTCTACGTAAAGGCAGGTGAATTTGGATTTCTTCTATCATGTAGTTTTCTACCTGGTTTGTCAGTTGGTCTGTTTTCCCAATGGACCGGTTGATCAGGTCAGGGAATTGTGCGCTTTCTTCCGGGACATATAGCAGTTCTTGTGGAAAATATCCTTTGTATTCCTGTTTGTTTGCTGTGTCCAGTTGGCGAATATAAGACAGACCTCCCGTAACAAAGAGCCGCTTTTGGAACTGTGCCAGTGAAATTGAGTACAAAGAGTCCAGGGAATCGCGTCGGTGCCCCAGGCTGCTTAATCCCTGTGCCATGACGTCGCTTCCAAAACGGTCCCCATCCCTTCTTTGGAAGGCATAATTGGTTAGTTCTATAACAATGTCTTGTCTGTCAAAAATAAGATGCTGCAAAGGGAAAGAGGTGTCGGCAACGGATTGTCTGTTTCCTTCTTCGTAGCTCTCTCCGCTGAACAAGGTAAAGATGATATTCTTTTTGTCTTCTGTAAGCCGGATGGTCCCCGAGTCTGCCAGGGTTACGCTGTTGTTGCCTCTCCTGGTACTGTGGTTATACACCATGATATCATATAACATATCGGTGTTCTTGTCACGGCTGTCTATCCTCAGGCTGTAGTTGTCAATGCCGTTGTAGAAAATTTCTGTGGGAATGCGTATCTCTTCTTTGGTGCGCGAGATGTCATCCCGTAAAGCAAATATATTTTTATAAGCTAAGGGCATGAGGTCGTTGGCAGCAAAGAAAGCGGAAATGGATATGACAAAAGACAGGATGATGAGCGGGCGCATGATGCGGAGCAGCGGAATGCCTGCTGCTTTCATGGCCAGCAGTTCGTTGAATTCTCCCATATTGCCCATAGTCATGATAGAAGCCAGCAGGGTGGCCAGGGGAAGTGCCATGGGAATTACAGTACAGGTACCCCAGAAGAGAAATTCCAGAATTACTTTTAAGCCCAGACCTTTTCCTACCAACTCGTCTATATAAACCCAGAGGAACTGCAACACCAGTACAAAAAGTACTATGAATATTGTCAGAAACAACGGGCCCAGAAACGAGCGGACAAGGAAACGGTCAAATATCTTCACCTGCAAAAACGTTAAGGGTTCTTTAATGCACGGGCAATGGCGTCCAGGGCGGCCAGCAGGCCATCTGTGTTTGTACCTCCTGCAGAAGCGTAAAAATTCTGTCCTCCGCCTCGTCCTTCAATATGGTGGGAGACGTCGCGGATTATGGTACCGGCGTTGAAGCCGGCATCTACCAGATCCCGGGAAAGAAATAAAGCCAGGTTGGCCTTGCCCTTATGTTCATAGGCTGCGGCAAAAGCTGTATTGGCTGAATCTTCCTGTCGGAAAGAAAAGGCCATTTCTTTTACTATTTCCGGGAGGGATACACCTGTAAGTGTTACAAATTGGATGCCGTTTAGATTTTTTCGTTGTTCCCAAAGGGTTTTGCGGAGAGCAACCGCGCGCTCGCGCTTGTTTTCTTCCATGGCTTTCCGCAGTTGTTCGTTTTCCTGAATTGTTTTATGTAGTGCGGCAAGAATGTCCGGGTTGTCATTCATCAGGGTTTTAACACCGGACAAGATGGTCTCCATTTCCTCTACCTTAGATTCTGCAGCAATGCCTGTGATGGCCTCTATCCTGCGAACACCGGCTGCGATGGCACCTTCACTTACAATCTTAAAAAAACCAATGCTGCCTGTAGCTTCTGCATGGGTTCCCCCACAGAGTTCCAGAGAGTCTCCAAATTTTATAACCCGTACTTTTTCTCCGTATTTTTCTCCAAAAAGCGCTATAGCTCCCATGGAACTTGCTTGTTCCGGAGTTAGGTTGTCCAGGGTATCACGCGATGTGTTTCTCCGGATCATTTCATTGACCATACGTTCAACTTTTCTTATTTCTTCCGGGGTCAGGCGGTTGAAATGGGAAAAGTCAAAGCGGAGAGCCTCTGCAGATACGTGGGATCCTTTTTGTTCTATATGGGAACCCAGTACCCGGCGCAAGGCATGGTGCAACAGGTGTGTGGCAGTATGGTTGCCGGCAATACGTTTGCGGCGGTCTTCATCTACTACGGCCTGGAATACAACTTCCGGATTTTCCGGAATGGTTGCGGCTATGTGCAGGATAAGGTTGTTTTCTTTGATGGTATCTGTAATGCGTATTACCTCACCCAAGGCATTTTTTAAATAGCCGGAATCGCCGGTTTGTCCGCCGCTTTCTGCGTAAAAAGGGGTTCGGTCCAGTACAATTTGCCAAAATTCTTTGTTTTTGGCAAGAACCTTACGGTAACGTAAAATACGGGCGTCTGTATGCGTTGTTTCGTAGCCAAGAAAAACGGGTTCTGAGAAAGGATGCAACTCTGTCCAGTCGCCTTCTTTTGTCAGGGTGGCACGGCGGGCTCTTTCTTTTTGTTTTTCCAAGGCTTCTTCAAAATCTTTTGTGTTGACGGCCAACCCTTTTTCTTTTGCCATAAGGATGGTCAGATCAAGGGGGAAACCGTACGTGTCGTACAATAGAAATGCATCTTTTCCGCTGAATTCCTTGTTGTTATCCCGGGAAAATTGTTCAAACAGGTGTATGCCTTTTTCCAGGGTACGTAGAAAGGCTTCTTCTTCCTGATGAATGATGTTGTATATGAGCTTCTGTTCCCGGACAAGTTCCGGGAAGGCTTCTCCCATTTCCTGAACAAGAGCCGGGACCAGGTGGCACAGGAAGGGCTGACGGAATTCCAGGAATGTGTAGCCATACCTGACAGCACGGCGCAGGATACGTCTGATAACATATCCTGCTTTTACGTTGGAGGGCAACTGTCCGTCTGCGATGGAAAAGCATATGGCCCTCAGGTGGTCTGCAATTACCCGCAGGGCAATGTCTGTCTTGTTGTCTGTTCCGTACTCTTTTCCACACAGGCGGCCGGTTGCCTGAATTAAGTTGCAGAATAAGTCTGTATCGTACGTACTCTGTTTTCCCTGAATAGCCATGCATAGACGTTCCAGCCCCATACCTGTGTCTACATGGCATTGTGGGAGCTGTTCCAAAGACGTGTCTGCTTTTCTGTTGTATTGAATAAAAACCAGATTCCACAATTCCACTACCAAAGGGTGGTCTTTGTTTACCAGGGAAGCTCCTTGTACTTTGGCTCGTTCCGAATCCGGTCGCAAGTCTATGTGGACTTCGCTGCACGGGCCGCAGGGACCTGTATCTCCCATTTCCCAGAAGTTGTCTTTTTTATTTCCAAACAAGATGCGGTCTTCCGGGAGGTACTGTTTCCAGTAGGAGTAAGATTCCCGGTCAGGCTCCAGCCCTTCTTCTTGAGAGCCTTCAAAAACAGTGGCATACAACCTGTCGGTGTCCAGATGGTACCCCTCCGAAAGCAGCTCCCAGGCCCAGGCAATGGCTTCTTTTTTGAAATAATCTCCAAAGCTCCAGTTGCCCAGCATTTCAAACATGGTGTGGTGGTATGTATCGTGCCCCACTTCTTCCAGGTCGTTATGCTTGCCGCTCACGCGCAGGCATTTTTGTGAGTTGGCTACCCGCTTGTATGTTACCGGTTGGTTTCCCAGAAATAAGTCCTTAAATTGGTTCATGCCCGCATTGGTAAACATCAGGGTTGGGTCGTTTTTTATTACCATAGGAGCGGAGGGGACCAGGGTGTGTCCCTTGCTGTCAAAAAAATCTAAAAATATTTTTCGTATATTGCTAAAGGTCATCATCATCTTATTTAACGGACAAATATACCGCATTTTTACGAAAATTATTTATCTTTGTACGTTAATAACATGTTAATAAACTGCATGGCAGGAAAAAGAAGATATAAATACAATCCCGAAACATTGTCTTATGAGCTTCAGAAGCCCAGTTTGCGTTTGTCTTTATTACGGGTGCTTATTGTCCTGCCAATAAGTATTGTAGTTGCCATTGGGTACTATATGCTCTACACAGAAGGACTGAAATTAAAAACACCCAAAACCCTCCGTCTGGAACGGGAATATAAGGAAGCTCTGTCCAATCTGGAATTAATAGGGAAAAAACTGGAACAGTCGGAAAAAAAATTGGAGGTTTTGCAGGTCCGGGATAACATGATTTACAGAAACATGTTTGGGATGGAACAAATTCCGCCCGAAGTCAGAGATGCGGGGTTTGGAGGTTCCAACCGCTATCCTTATCTGGAATATTCAGAAAATGCGGATTTGCTGCTGTCTACAGCATTGCAGTTTGATAAGATTATCAAAAAGGCCTTTATACAGTCCAAATCTTTTGATGATGTGGAACGAGTTGCAGGTCAGGCAGGAGAAGTGGCAAAATGCATTCCGTCTATATTGCCTCTGCCGGAGGATACAAAAAATTTCAGGTGGTCAGGTGCTTTTGGATACAGAATAGATCCTATTTATGGCGGGATACGCATGCACGAAGGTATTGATCTTACAGGAGCCCTTAATTCTCCGGTGTATGCTACGGGAGATGGAAAGATTGAAGCTATCCGTTACGAATACAACGGGTATGGACGTTATATTATGATTGACCACGGATTTGGGTATAAAACACGATATGCCCACCTGAACAAGGCTGTGGTTTATGAGGGCCAGCTGGTTAAACGTGGTGAATGTATTGGCATGCTGGGTTCAACAGGAAAATCTACAGGTCCTCATGTGCATTATGAAGTAATTTATATGGGTCGTCCTGTTAATCCTTACAATTATTTCAATAACAACATTGCAACAGATGATTACCATGCGGTAATCCTGGGTGGACGCCAATAATTTCTAACAATGAGCCATTACCAGTTCAACAAGGAAAAACTGGAATTCATTAAAGTGCGTCCCGGTTTTAAAATCAGATTAAAGCGCTTTTTATGGATTTTCCTGGGTAGCGTTGGACTTTCTGTAATATATTACCTGATTTTTGGGTTGTTTGTTCTTTCTCCGGCAGAGAGAAACCTGCAACGGGAAACTCAATTGATGCAAAGTGAGTACGAAAGGTTGAGTAAGGAAATGAAAAACCTTACTACGGTTATTGAAGAATTGGATACAAGGGACAAAGGTATTTATGGTGCCGTACTTCATTCAACGCCGCTGGAGGTGACGGAAGGTGCAGATATTACACATTACCAAAGTCTTATGGAGGATTATTCTTTTGTATTGGCTTACCATGCAGATTCTGTAATCAGCAGCCTGGAACAACGAATGGCGTTGGTTACAAGAGGACTTTATGAAATAGGCAATCAGGTTTATGATAATACGGACAGCTTAAGGTACTTGCCGGCTGTCTTTCCTTTACGAGATCCTCCCATGGAAGCCATGGGTGCAACAGTGGGGCTTCGTATCCATCCTTTTTATAAAATCCCAATGGAACATACGGGGATGGATTTTCTGGCCGGGCACGGTACAGATGTATTGGCAACGGCAGACGGTCAGGTTGTGCATGTGTCGCGTTCTGCCCGTGGAAGGGGGAATGTGGTAGAAATAGCACATCCTTACAGAGGCTATGTTACGGTATATGCGCATTTGAGCGACATTTTTGTAAGGAAAGGGCAGTATGTAAAACGAGGCATGGTCGTTGCACGAATAGGGTCCACCGGGATGTCCTTCATGCCGCATCTTCACTACGAAGTAAGGCAGGGTGACCAGGTTATGGATCCTGTACATTATTTTTTTATGGATGTTCAGCCGTACGATTACCATCAAATTTTGCTGACGGCAAATAATACAGGTCAATCTTTAGATTAAGCATATGGAAAAAATGTACTATAGTATTGGTGAAGTTGCTGAAATTCTGGGAGAAAACACTTCTCTTGTACGCTTTTGGTCCGGGAAGTTCAGCGATTTCATCAAACCCGTAAGAAACAAGAAAGGAAACCGGCTTTTTACTGCAGAAGATGTTTCCAATTACAAAATTATTCATCATTTGGTTAAAGACAGAGGCATGACATTGGAAGGAGCTAAGGGGCGTATGCACGATAACAGGGAGGGGGAAGACAAGACGGTAGATATCCTGGCATCTTTGGACCGGATTAAGTCCCAGCTTACGGAAATAAAAGACATGATGGAATGAAGCGTAAAGCAGCCGATGTTATTCAGATACTTGAACAGTGGGCTCCTCCGGGACTGCAAGAGTCGTGGGACAATTCCGGGTTGTGTATTGGTAATTCGCAAACACCTGTTACCGGTGCAGTAGTGTGTCTTGATTGTACAGAAGAGGTAATTGAGGAAGCTGTTTCTGAAGGAGTTAACATGGTGATTTCTCACCATCCCCTGATTTTCAAAGGATTAAAACACCTGAGAGACGCTACTCCCGTGGAGCGTACCGTAGCTTTAGCCGTACGTCATCATATGGTTTTGTATTGCATGCATACCAATGCAGACAAAGTGATGGACGGAGTAAGCGGGGCTATGGCCGAGGCGTTGGGGCTGAAAAACAAGTCTATTCTTGCTCCCGAAGAATGCGGCAGGCAGCAGGAAGCCGGAGGAATCGGTATTTCAGGAACAGCTGCCTGCGGATTAGGTATTGTGGGAGATCTTCCGGAAGAAATGGACACCGGGGCTTTCTTTTCTTTGCTTAAATCTGCATTCGGTCTGAAGCATTTTAAGGCCTCGGACATGTATCACCGGCGTATTTCCAGGGTGGCACTTTGTGGTGGAAGCGGTTCTTCCCTTATTCCGTTTGCACTGGAGTCAGGTGCACAGATTTTTGTAAGTGCCGATTTTAGTTACCACGCATATTTTGAAACCGTTCCACAGCTGATGCTTGCAGACATAGGGCATTACGAATCAGAGGCGGGAATACTGGAAGTAATCTGCAACGAGCTTAAGAAAAAAATCCCTACCTTTGACGTCCGCAAAACACATATCAATACTAATCCCATCCGAATATATTAAGTTATCAATACAATTATGACAAAGAAAACGACAAAAACTGCCGGAACTAATGCCGGATCATTTACGGACCTGTACAAGGCAGAACAGGAAGGTACGCTGACAATGGAGGATAAATTGCGTCTTCTTTATCAACTGCAGACAACCGATTCGCAGATTGACAAAATACATTTACTCCGTGGTGAATTGCCGCTGGAAATTCAGGACCTGGAAGATGATATCAAAGGAATGGCAACGCGTATAGAAAACTTGTTGAAAGAGGTTCGTGGTATTGAAAAAGACATTGCCTCGCGCAGGATAGATGCTGACAATGCCCGGGCTATGGCAGTCAAATACGAGACTCAGCAAGCCAATGTCAAGAACAGCCGTGAATTTGATTCCTTGTCAAAAGAGATAGAAAACCAGAATCTGGACGTGGAGCTGGCAGAAAAATACATCCGTGAATTTTCTATTTTGCTTAAAGACAGAAAGGAAAAATTAGAGCAGACAAAGATAGCGCATGAAGATAGAGAAAAAGACCTGGAAGTGAAAAACAACGAATTGGATGTCATTGTTAATGAAACATCCAAGGAAGAAGAGGCGTTGCGCAAAAAGGCAGACCAAATTGCAAATCAGATAGATGTGCGGGTACTGTCTGCCTATAAAAAGGTCAGGAATAACGCGCACAACGGGTTGGCCGTTGTGACCGTTAAGCGAGGTGCATGCGGAGGTTGTTTTAATAAGATTCCTCCTCAGCGTCAATTGGATATTAAAATGAGTAAGAAGATCATTGTGTGCGAATATTGCGGACGTATATTAGTTGATTCTGCTTTTGAAGAATAAAAAAACCATACGCGAACAGTTTTATTCTCTGTTAGGACAAACTTCCCCCTCTCCCTTAGGTGTTGAAATACAAAAAGCAGAGGGGGTATTTCTTCTGTCAACAACGGGAAAACGGTACCTGGACCTTATTTCAGGGGTCTCTGTAAGCCACGTAGGCCATGCACGTCCCGAGGTAATCGAGGCTATTGAAAACCAGGCCCGTAACCATTTACATCTGATGGTTTACGGAGAACTTATCCAGCAGCCGCAGGTGCTTTTGGCTTCTTTACTTACAGAGTGTTTGCCGTCTGCTCTGAACTCGGTATATTTTGTAAACTCCGGATCAGAAGCAAACGAAGCGGCCATGAAGCTTGCCAAACGTGTTACCGGCCGTCATAAAATGGCCTGTTTCCGAAATGCTTACCACGGGAGCACACATGGTGCTTTGAGCGTTATGGGAAACGAAACGTTCCGCAGTGCTTTCCGACCCTTGCTCCCCGGTGTCACGACTCTGCGCTTTAACTGCTTTGAAGATTTGCAACTGATAGACAGGTATACTGCCTGTGTTATTGCCGAGCCTATTCAGGCCGAGGCGGGGGTACGCCTGCCTGTTCCGGGTTTTTTGCAGGCCTTGAGGGAGCGTTGCGACCGTACGGGAACTTTGCTTATATTTGATGAAGTCCAGACAGGCTTTGGGAGAACGGGGAAACTTTTTGCCATGCAGAAGTATGATGTGGTGCCGGATATGGTAACTCTGGCCAAGGCCCTGGGGGGAGGGATGCCTCTGGGAGCTCTTGCCTGTAACAAGAATTTGATGGAGGCATGGAAGTCTGATCCTGTGCTGGGACACATAACTACCTTTGGAGGACATCCCGTAAGTTGTGCTGCCGGTTTTGCGGCACTTCAGGTATTGCTCAAAGAAGGGTGGATAGCTACAGTGGAGGAAAAGGCAACCTTTGTGAAAGACGCTTTAGTTGCACATCCTGCTGTCAAAGAGATTCGGGGAGAAGGGTTGTTGCTGGCTGTGGAACTGGAAGATGCCGGTAAAGTAGAGGTCTTCATTCGCCGGCTTTTGGAAGAGGGAGCTATGGCAGACTGGTTTTTATACTGTGATACGGCGTTTCGTATAGCACCGCCACTGTGCATTACTAAAGAAGAACTGGTACTGGCCACAGAACTGGTTCTTGCCGCTTTGGATACATTGAAATAAAAGGAGAAGAATTATGGCAAAACAAGCACCTGTAACCAAAACCGTGAAAGGGAAGGAACAGGCTCAGGTAGAGATGGTAGGGCTGGATATCGGGAAAGTGCCGCCTCAGGCACTTGATATTGAAGAGGCTGTTCTGGGAGCTTTGCTTCTTGAACCCGGTGCCTCGCTGGATATAGTGGGAGCTGTAAAACCGGAATATTTCTATAAGGACAGTCACCAAAAGATTTTTTCGGCCATCATGGCACTTGTTTCTGCCCACAATCCGGTCGACATATATACGGTAGCAGAAGAGTTAAAAAAACACGATTTGCTGGACCAGGTGGGCGGTCCTTATTACCTGAGTCAGCTGACCATGCGTGTAGCGGCGGCTTCCCATTTGGAATACCATACTAAAGTACTGACGCAAAAATTCATTCAGCGTGAACTTATAAAGACTTCGTACAACATCCTGAAGGAAGCTTTTGACGATACCATTCCGGCTGACGAGTTGTTGGACGCTTCGCAGCAACGTCTTTTTGACCTGGGAGATATGAACCTGCGAAGGGATACCCGGCCTGTACGTTCTGTTTTGGGAGAGGTGCTGGACGAGTTGTCAGACGTTCAGACAAGGGATGACGGATTGAGCGGTTTGCCCTCGGGCTATACTTCCCTTGACAGGATGACCCTGGGATGGCAAAAGGCAGATTTGGTGGTTGTCGCTGCCAGACCTTCTATGGGGAAAACGGCTTTTGTGTTGACCATGGCCAGAAATATGGCGGTTAACCACAACATCCCCGTTGCCTTCTTTTCCCTTGAAATGCCGGATGCTCAGTTGGTAAAACGTTTGTTGGTTAGTGAAACGGGCTTGTCTTCCGAGAAGATTCGCGGTGGGAAAAAACTTAAAAACTTTGAGTGGGAACAGCTGAACCAGCGCATCATTAACCTGACTAAAGCTCCTTTGTACATTGACGATACTCCGTCCCTCTCTATTTTTGAGTTTCGTGCTAAAGCCAGGCGGCTGGTAGCCGGATCGGGTATTAAGCTGATTATAATTGACTACATGCAATTGATGTCGGGTCCGCCGGAATTGCGGGGTATGCGTGAACAAGAGGTGGCTGCTATTTCCCGTTCCCTGAAGGCCATTGCCAAAGAGTTGAATATTCCCATTATTGCTTTGTCGCAAATGAACCGTGCTATGGAAACAAGAGGGGGAAACCGCAGACCGCAGTTGAGCGATTTGCGTGAATCAGGGGCTATTGAACAAGATGCTGATATTGTGCTGTTTTTATACCGGCCGGAATATTACGGAATTAAAGAAGATAGTACAGGACGCTCCCTGGAAGGGATAGCAGAGGTTATAGTTGCTAAACACCGTAACGGGGCTGTGGGTGAGTTTCAAATGCGTTTCCGGAGTTCCGAGATTCGCTTTATGGATATTAATGAAGGTGGTCCGGATTTTGCAATCGATGAAACCACAACGTATGCCTCGCGGATGAACCAAATGAACGACCTGAATGAGAACTCCGGTGTATTGTAGAAACACCTTTCTGACGTTGGTCCTGTTAGCTGTAACTTCTGTGGTTTGGGCTCAGGATACGGAAAAACCCTGCCTGCCTGTACAGGATGTGCCGGCCTCCCGGCTTGCTTTTATAGCAGGAGAGAAAATAACCATGATGGCCAGCTATACGTGGGGGGTCGTAAACACCGACGTGGGAACGGTTTCAATGGAAGTAGCGGAGAAATCCCTTTACGGAGAACCGGGGTTTCAGGCAAAAGGCCGCATACAGACTTCAAAATTTTTCAGTGCTTTCTTCCGGGTAGATGACTATTATGAAAGCCATTTCAAAAAGTCCAACCTGCGACCTGTTTATTTTATGCGTGATATACACGAAGGGAAATATACCATTCAGAACTATTACCATTACAATCCGGATAATTCCATAAACGCACGGATTATTCGTAAAGACGGGTCTGTGCAGGACACATTGCTGCCGGGAAGGATATGCACGTTTGATTTGGTAACTGTTTTTTATTTTTTGCGTAACCTGGACTTTGATAACATGATACCCGGGGATGTGTCTCCTGTTTCATTTGCCATTGATGAAGAAATATTTGAGTTGTACTTACGTTTTGATGGTTATGACCAGATTCGTGTATCCGGAATGGGGACTTTTCGAGCTTTGAAATTTTCTGCCCAGACAGTTGCCGGTGTGGTATTTGACGGAAAAGAAGATTTACGTTTCTGGATAAGTGATGACCAAAACAGGATCCCGTTGTTTTTGGAGTCACCGGTAATTGTGGGAAGGGTTACAGCCCGGCTTTTCCAATACGAGAACTTGCGGTTCCCGTTGAGCAGCAAGATAAAATGAAATGAATCCTGCAGAGGTAATAAGACATAAGGGAAAAGTAACAGCAACAGACCCGCTTACAGTAGAGATCATTANGGAAGGAGCATGCGCAGCCTGCCATGCAAAAGGATTTTGTTCGCTTTCAGAACAAAAACGAAAAGAAATTACCAGGATAAAAACACCTGAAGGCTGGAAACCGGTCTTAGGACAGGAAGTAGTTATTGAAATGCGTACCCGACTGGGATTTAAGGCCTTGTTGTATGCTATGGGACTGCCTGCACTTGTGTTGGGGCTTTCTGTGGCTTGTTTTTCTTTATTGGGAATGCAGGAATGGCAAGTGGGAGTATTTACAATTTTGTGTGTCGGAATCTATTATTTTGTTCTATATTTGTTCAAATTTCGCATCCAAAATGACTTCTATTTTTCTGTACACCGTATTGATCCTTAGCCTATTGGGAGGATTATTGGCTGTAGTATTATATTTTGTCGCTCAAAAATTCAAAATTCAGGAAGACCCTCGGATAGATCAGGTTCTGGAGGTAATGCCTGGGGCCAATTGCGGTGGATGCGGCTTTGCAGGTTGCAGGGCTTTTGTTGAAACTTTTATTAACAATCCGGAACGAACAGATTTGTTTTGCCCCGTAGGCGGAAATGAATCCATGCAACAGGCAGCACAAGTACTTGGCCGGGAAGTGCAGGAGCAGGCTCCAAAAATTGCTGTATTGCGTTGCAATGGATCCTGCGAGGTGAGGCCAAAATTTAATACGTACAACGGCTCTCCTTCTTGCGCTGTTGTTGCAGATCTTTACGGAGGAGAAACAAGTTGTTCCTTTGGCTGCCTGGGACTGGGCGACTGTGTTCAGGCCTGTCTGTTTGATGCGTTGGCTATTGACCCGGAAACGTGCCTGCCCGTTGTAGATGAAGAAAAGTGCACTTCATGTGGAGCTTGTGTTAAAGCCTGCCCCAAAAAATTGATGGAATTAAGACCCAAAGGACCTAAAAACAGAAGGATTTATGTGGCATGTTCCAATAAAGATAAAGGGGCTCTTACACGTAAGGCTTGCCCGGTAGGATGTATAGGATGCGGACTGTGTATTAAGGCTTGCCCTTTTGATGCCATTACCCTTACAGATAATCTGGCTTATATAGATCCGGACAAGTGCCGCCTGTGTAGAAAATGCGTTGCTGTATGTCCGACACAAAGCATTCTGGAAATCAATTTTCCTCAAAAAAACTAAGATACATTTCATGAGTAAAACGTTTTCAATTGGGGGTATTCATCCAATAGACCGCAAATTCTCCAAAGATCGACCTATTGAGGACCTCCCTGTTCCGCAGCGGGTTTATTTGCCCATGAACCAGCACCTGGGTATGCCATCGGTACCCATTGTAAAAAAAGGCGATCGGGTAAAAGTCGGTCAACCGGTAGCAGAAGCGGCAGGTTTTGTTTCTGCGCCTGTCCATGCCTCTGTAAGCGGCACAGTGGCAGATGTGGCCCTTTATCCCGATTTTCAGGGTAAAAGGGTGTTGACCGTAGTGATAGAAACAGAAGGAGATGAGTGGTTGGAGGGTATAGACAGAACGTCGCAATTGAAACAGGAAATCACGACTGTGCCGGAAGAAACATTTCGGAAAATAAAAGAAATGGGCATTGTGGGTCTGGGAGGAGCTGCATTTCCTACACATGTGAAGCTTACTCCTATTGAAGGTATGCAGCCGGAGTATTTGATTCTGAACGGATCTGAGTGTGAACCTTTTCTTACATCTGATTACCGCCTTATGCTGGAGCACGGTCAGGAAATACTGATTGGTGCGGAACTCATGAGGCGTGTATTGGGCACGGATGTGAACGGCATTATTGGGATTGAAGAAAATAAGCCTCTGGCCATCAGCGCTATGCAAAAAATAGCGGCCAATTACCTGCAATGGAAAGTGGTGCCATTAAAAAAACGGTACCCGCAGGGAGGGGAAAAACAGTTAATTGATGCTGTATTGGGAAGAAAAGTAGCTTCTTTTGCACTTCCCATTTCAACAGGTGCCATTGTGCAGAATGTGGGAACAGCCTTTGCCGTTTATGAAGCCGTTCAGAAAAGTAAGCCTTTGCTTTCAAATGTATTGACAGTCACAGGATCCGGCCCGACAATTCAGAAGAACTACAGGTTTCGTATTGGAACTTCCATGCGGGACATACTATATTCAGCCGGAGCTCTTGATCCGGAAGGAAATCTTTTGCCGCAATTTGCTAAACTGGTAAGCGGGGGGCCTATGATGGGTAAGGCGGTAGTCAACCTGCAGGCACCGGTTGTAAAAAGTAGCTCGGCTCTTTTGCTTTTGACAGAAAAAGAAACAAAACGGCAGGAACCGGGGGATTGTATCCGGTGTGCCAAATGTTTCCAGGCTTGCCCCATGCATCTGCAACCTTACTTGTTGTACCAACTGGCATTGGCCGGGCGTACGGAAGAGTTGGAAAAACACCGTGTGTTTGATTGTATTGAATGTGGTTGTTGCTTGTACACCTGCCCGGCTCACATTCCGCTTCTGGATCAGATCCGGTTGGCGAAAAATGCATCTTTGAAGAATAAACGCAAGAAATAATATGAATAAACTGCTTGTTTCACCGGCTCCGCACTTGCATAGTAAAGAAACCACAAAGGGAATCATGCGTGATGTAATCATAGCCCTCATGCCTTCTGTGTTGGTGAGTCTGTATTTTGCAGGGGTAAGCGCCTTTCTTGTCCTTACAGTATCCGTTGTAGGTTGTGTTTTGTTGGAACATCTGATTGTCAAGTATATGATGAAAAAGAAGACAACGGTACATGATTTGTCTGCCGTAGTCACCGGTTTGATATTGGCTTTGAACCTGCCCGTTTCCTCACCTTGGTGGATGGTCCTGATTGGTTGCGTTGTTGCCATTGGGGTTGCCAAAATGACATTTGGCGGGTTGGGTCACAACCTGTTTAATCCGGCCTTGGTGGCCCGTGTATTTTTGCTCATCTCTTTTCCGGTTCAGATGACGAACTGGGCTGTTACAAATGGTATTTTTACTCCGGAGAACCCTTTAATTCCCGGTTTCCTGCTGGGAGCGCAGGGACAACTTCCCGATGCTTTATCCGGAGCCACGCCTCTGGGGATTATTAAAGAAGGGCTGGCCAACGGGTTGACCATGGATGTACTGTCCCAACAACATGATTTTTCCTATTGGCAGATGTTGTTTGGGAAAATAAACGGATCTATGGGAGAAGCTTCTGCGTTGGCCATACTAATCGGTTTTGTTTATTTATTGGCACGCAAGGTTATTAAACCTATTATCCCGCTCGCCATTGTTGTTACTGTTGCTTTGTTTTCCGGTATTCTGCACCTTATTGACCCGGCACATTATGCAGATCCGTTGTTTCACCTGCTTACAGGCGGGGTGCTGTTGGGAGCTGTTTTTATGGCAACCGACTATGTTACTTCTCCCATGTCATCTTTAGGTATGCTCATTTTTGGAGTAGGTATTGGTTTAGTGACTATGATTATAAGGATATGGGGGGTTTATCCGGAAGGTGTTTCTTTTGCTATCTTGTTTATGAATGCATGGGTTCCGCTACTTAATAAAATTAAACCGTCCCCTTATAAAAAGGAGGTGAATCTTGGCTAAAGAATCTAATTTTAAAAACATGGTTTTGACCTTATTTGTTATTTGTTTTTGTGGGTCAGCCGTTCTGGGAGGTGCTTATCTTATTACGCAAGCTCCTATTGCTTCAGCACAGGCAGAAATTATCAATAAGGCATTGTCCGGTGTATTGCCCGTTTTTGATAACAACCCTTCAGAGGAGGTTTATGACATGCAAATTGAAGGACAAACAGCAAAAGTGTATCCTGCTTTGCTGAACGGAGCCAAGGCCGGGATAGCTGTTGAGGTCATCTCCACCAGGGGTTTTGGAGGCCCTATTCAGGTATTGGTAGGGTTCTTCCCGGATGGGACAATATGTAATACAGCGCTTATATCGCACTCGGAAACACCGGGTTTGGGAGATAAACTGGATCAGAGGAAAAGTATTTTTTCTTTGCAGTTTAATGGGAAAAATCCGAAAAATTTCACACTTGCAGTAAAAAAAGATGGCGGTCAGGTAGATGCCATTACTGCAGCCACCATCAGTTCCCGGGCTTTTTGCCATGCGATTGATATGGCATATAAGGTGTTTACAGAAATAGATTTACAAGATGGAGGACAGCTATGAGCAAATGGAAAATCATAACAAGAGGCATTATTAAGGAAAACCCCACTTTTGTGCTGGTTTTGGGGATGTGTCCTACGCTGGGAACGACCACGTCTGCCATCAACGGCATGGGAATGGGACTGGCAACGACTTTTGTGCTGATGTTGTCAAATTATGCCATATCGTTGCTGGCAGGACTGATCCCCTCAAAAATTCGGATTCCGGCCTATGTGGTAGTGATTGCCATTTTTGTTACCGTTGTACAGTTGCTTATGCAGGCTTACGTTCCGGCGCTGTACCAGACCTTAGGGTTGTTTATACCGCTTATTGTCGTGAATTGTATTGTTTTGGGACGGGCAGAAGCTTTTGCCAGCAAGAATAAACCGGTGGATTCATTTTTTGACGGACTGGGATCCGGATTGGGTTTTACCTTGTCACTTACGGTGTTGGGAATAGTGCGTGAATTGTTGGGTTCCGGGTCGTTTTTTGGCTTGAAACTGCTCTCCGGGGATGGTATCCTTGTTTTTATTCTGGCTCCCGGTGCGTTCCTGGTGCTGGGGTATTTAATGGTTTTGTTCAATAAAATAAAACAGGCCTGATATTATGGAATACATATTAATTGTCATATCTGCGGTCTTTGTCAACAACATTGTACTGAATCAATTTTTGGGGGTATGCCCGTTTTTGGGAGTATCCAACAAAATTTCCACTGCCGTGGGCATGGGTGCTGCCGTTATATTTGTAATGACTTTATCAACTCTTTTCACCTACCTTCTTCAGAGATACATTCTGGATCCGTTACAGATAGGGTTCATGCAAACAGTAACGTTTATTCTGGTTATTGCTGCTCTGGTTCAGATGGTGGAGATTATACTAAAGAAAACATCTCCCGCTTTGTATCAGGCGTTGGGAATTTTCCTGCCCTTAATTACTACCAATTGCGCTGTATTGGGTGTATCTATTTTGGTGGTTACAAAAGAATTGTCTTTTGGAGGAGCTCCGGCTATGCTTAACCTGCCGCAGGCTTTGGTGTACACGGCTTCTATGGCTGCAGGCTTTGGATTGGCACTTATTCTGTTTGCAGGTTTGCGGGAGCAAATGGAACTTGTGGGTATTCCCAAACCTTTTAGAGGTGTTCCCATAGCGTTGATTACTGCCGGGATATTGGCACTTGCCTTTATGGGCTTTTCGGGAATTGTTTAAAAAAGAGAATTATGGAAACGCAGGAAGAACTGGAAAAATACGTACAAACTTCGGAAGGGTCAAAGGATCAGAATGCCTGGTATAAGCTGGGCAGCCTGTACCGTAAAGAAGAAAACTGGGGAAAGGCGCTCAATGCCTATGCCAAATGTATGGAGTTTGGAGCTTCAACCGCTGCGCAGGAAGCCACAGAAGCTATCAAACGCATTCTCGATTTTAGAAATACCAACTGGATGCCCTGAGCGGGGTTAGTCAAAAAGGAGAGAAAAACCGTAATCCATCAAACTGCTGGCATCTTTATACCGTAACGCAGAGGTTGGAGCTTTCATAACTACGGCAATAACCCGTTTGGTACCCATTTTGGCAGTAGTAGTAATACAAAGCCCTGCTGCCGTAGTGTAACCTGTTTTAAAGCCGTCACAGCCGGAATAGGCGTAACTCATACCGGGCAACATACCGTTGGTAGTTCCGTATATAGTTCCCCTGAAATTCAGTTTTGTTTTGGAGGTGTATTCCAAAATAATGGGAAAACGCCTGATAAAATCGCGCGTGAGTTTGGCCATGGACAGCGGTGTTATGTAATTACCTGAAGACAATCCCGATGCATCATCAAAATGTGCATCCAATCCCAGCGAATCTGCGTAGTGGTTCATGACTTCTTTGGCAAACTGTTTTTCATAAGCCTGGGTTGTTCCCAATCCTCCAACAAAATACTCACCCAGTGCAACAGCGCACGCATTGCCTGATACCACACACAAAGCACCTATCAGTTCGTCCACTGAATACGTAGGTGTTTCTGTCAGGGGCACGTTGGACTCTCCCGGGTTTACGGAACGCGATGCAGCATAGGCACTGATGGGAATCTGGGAATCCAGTGACAAATATCCTTTTTCTATATGGTCAAACGTAATGTACATGGTCATGACCTTGGTCATGCTGGCAGGAACCAGCTGAAAATCAGGAGCCATAGAGTATAAAACATCACCGGTGTCGTAATCAATGACAACGGCTCCTTGACAGTTTAGAGTTATCGAAAAAGGAGGATTTGTTCCGTTTTCGTTATTAATGGGCGGAATGGGTTGTTTCTCGCAGGCAACAAAGAGCAACAGCAAGGCTGCCGGCAGCCAATACCATCTTTTATTCACTTGATTTTATTTTTGAACGGGTAAAATACTCAGAATGCGAACGTCTTCAACCGGTCTGTCAGCCGCACCTGTTTGAACGGAAGCTATGGTGTCGATAATATCAAGTCCTTCCAACACTTCTCCAAAGACTGTATAGTTTCCATCCAGCTGCCGGCAGGCGGCTTCGCTATGAACAATGTAAAATTGAGAGCCTGAGGAAGCTTTTTCCGGGTTGACGGCATCGCCGGTGCGGGCAGCCGCCAAAGCTCCTTTTTTGTGGTATAATTCAGGAACAAACTCGGCAGGAACTGTATAACCGGGACCTCCGGAACCTAATCTTTCGCCGGGTGCGGCTGTACGCGATTGAGGATCTCCACATTGGATCATGAAGTCACGAATAACCCTATGGAACAAAATACCGTCGTAGTATCTTTCAGACGCCAACTTAACAAAATTGTCTCTGTGCAGGGGTGTTTCTTTGTACAAACGTACGACCATATTTCCTTTTGTGGTTTGGATTTCAAAAACGGGATCTTCCGGTAATACTTGGGGATCAAAAGCAATTTGTTCTTTCATAGAAATATCTGTTTTTTTGGCTTTTTTACCTGTCCAGTTGCAGGAACTCATTAAAAAAGCACTCATACTTATTAGAATGATGACTGTTGTTTTTTTCATAGGCCTAGAATATGATAAATCAAAGCGAAGGTAGTGTTTTTTTTCTATTTTTGTAATTATGAAAATCAAAATCATCAATCGTTCCCCCTATCCATCTCCGGCTTATGCTACGTCGCTTTCTGCCGGTATGGACTTGAGGGCTCATATACCGGAAATACTTACGTTACAACCGTTGGAAAGGGGATTGGTACCTACGGGGTTGTATGTGGAAATCCCGGCCGGATTTGAAGCACAAATACGACCGCGCAGCGGATTGGCATCGCGTAAAGGCATAACGGTATTGAACAGCCCGGGAACAATAGATGCAGACTATCGGGGAGAAGTATGTGTATTGTTGGTAAATATATCAAAGGACCCGGCAACTATTGAGCCTGGAGAACGGATTGCTCAAATGGTGGTGGCCGGGCATAGTAGGGTGGAATGGGAAGAAGTAGATGAGTTGACAGCCACAGAACGTGGAACGGGAGGTTTTGGCTCTACAGGGGAGCAATAAAACGGTAAAATAGTAGGACAATGGAAGCATGGTACCAATTGTTTAAAGACCATCCTCTTGTATGTACAGATACAAGGAAAATTAAACCCGGATGTATCTTTTTTGCTTTGAAAGGAGACCGTTTTGACGGAAATGCTTTTGCAAATGAGGCTTTAGAAAAAGGGGCTGCTTATGCTGTGGTAGACAACCCGTGCGTTATTCCACATACAACAGAAGAAACCATTAAGTATGTGTTGGTTCCGGACGTGCTCAAAACATTGCAGCAATTGTCTGCTTACCACAGGCTCCGGTATAACGTGCCTATCATTGCCCTTACCGGGTCTAATGGGAAAACAACGACCAAAGAATTAATCAGGGCCGTCCTTTCTGCTCGTTATACGGTTACGGCTACAGAGGGCAATCTGAACAATCATATAGGATTGCCTTTGACCTTGTTGAACATAAACAGCCGGACAGACATAGTCGTTGTGGAAATGGGAACGAGCCATGCGGGCGAGATAGCCTTGCTGACCTCTTTGTGTCGCCCTACGGCCGGGTTGATAACGAATGTGGGAGGTGCCCATTTGGAAGGGTTGGGTGATGTGGAAGGTATAAAAAAAGAGAAGGGCGCTTTGTACGATTATCTGAAGAACCATGAAGGAACGGCATTTTGCCATGTGAATGATTCTATATTGACGGGTATGCTTACAGAGAGAGGCATAACCGATAACGTGGTGTTTTATGGAACCGGGCTGTATGCTGAGAACGAGCAGTCCGGTGAATCTGTACAAGTCATGCAGCAGGATGGGCGATTGGTATTGCAGGTGCCGGGGTATCCGAAAATCCAAACGCAATTGACCGGTTTGTATAACGTGCCCAATGTGTTGGCAGCGTTGGCTGTGGGAACGCATTTTGGGATTGCACCGGAACAAGCCGCGGCCGCTATTGCCGCATACGTGTCGGCCAACAACCGTTCTCAATGGGTACAAACAACCCATAATATTTGTATTGCCGATGGGTACAATGCAAATCCCGTAAGCATGAGATTGGCTCTGGAAAACTGGCACTCTTTACCCGGAGAGGGTAAGTGTGCTGTGTTGGGAGATATGCTGGAATTAGGGGCTGCTGCCCATCAGGCACATGTGGATATGGTGCGTTTGGTTGTTGCTATGAAGCCGGATCAGGTATTTTGGGTAGGCACTCATTTTAGCAGAGCTGTTAAAGAAGAAAAGGCAGTCGGTATGTGTTTTGCGACAACAGAAGAGTTGATGGTCTATTTAAAAGAACATCCTTTAAAAGACAAAATCATTTTGATAAAAGGGTCTAACGGAATAGGGTTGCACCGTCTTATCCCATCCGGAGCTTGCTGAATGTAATATTTTTGAAAGACAGGAAAAATCGTAAAATAATGCTTCTGCGGTATACCACCCCGCGAAGGTTGGGGGTCGGAATGCCTTTATGTCTTTCCATATAGCGAAGTTTTTTCCAAAAATGTATATGGGCTTTGAATACAGATCCCATAAAACTCCATTTCCCCTGGAAAAAATAGGCTACGGCTGATAGGTAGTCCAAGAACCAACGGGCGGGCAAGATGAAAACAAGCCCCCTTTTGCTTAAGTTTTTATACAACATGAGCAAGTTGTTTCTGTAATTGAGGTACAGTTTATGCGGTGAATCGTTGGGAAGGGTGCCGCCACCCACGTGGAAAATGGTTGAAGCCGGAACTACGGCTGCCCGGTAACCGGCCCAATGTGCTCGCCAGCAAAAATCGATCTCTTCCATATGGGCAAAAAAGTGATCGTCTAAGCCACCCAACCGGTGATACAAGTCAGCTTGTACGACCATACATACGCCACTGGCCCAAAATACCGGTGCCGGATAATCATATTGTCCCTCGTCTTTTTCTATATGGGTAAGGATACGGCCTCGGCAAAAGGGAAATCCAAGCCTATCTATGTAACCGCCACAAGCGCCGGCGTACTCAAAGGTGTCTTGGCTTGCCCAAGACAATACTTTGGGCATACAAATGCCGTACTCTTTGTTTTGCTCCAGGTATTCTACTAGTGGAGGCAACCAACCGGGCGTTACTTCTACGTCTGAATTGAGCAACACGTAGTAATCAGCTTCTATTTGTTGTAAAGCTTTGTTGTATCCGCCCGTATACCCGTAATTTTTGTCAAAAAGGATAAGAGAAACATTGGGGTACGTTTCTTTGAGCCAGGAAACAGATCCGTCTGTAGAGCCGTTGTCTGCTATGAAGACCTGAGCCCAGGGTTGCGGCGTACGTTCCAGTAATACATGCAGGAAACGCTCCAAGAAGTGTTTGCCGTTCCAGTTAAGTATTACAATGGCGGTTTTCAGTTCCATTACGCAAATGTACGTGATTTTCCGGAGTTGGAAAATCGGGACAATAAGACGCCGGTAATGATGAATATAAGACCGATAATTGTAGACGGAAAAATGGGTTCACCCAGTACATAGTGAATAAGCAGAAGGGAGAGAAAGGGGAAAATATAAATGAGGGAACTGACGGCAGCTATGTTTTTTGCCAATGTAAGGGCTTTGAGCCAGATGACAAACGGAACAGCCATTTCAAATATTCCAATATATAGGGCAGAGAGGATGCTGCGCAGGGAGTACTTCTCAAAACAGCTTGCTGTAGTAGTCAACCCGGAGGAGGATAAAAGACCGTGTTTTTGCAGCAAAAAACGAATGGTCAGAAATAAAACGATGTAAATCCAGGCAAATATAAAATTCATAAGTAAGCCAACGGGACCGGATACTTTGTTTTTCATGTTGAGCAGGAAATATATGGCCCATAGAAAAGCACTTCCCAAGGCCAGTGCCACACCCCAGGGATTTTTGATGTGCAGTTCTCCCCTGAACAAAGATCCGGGGTCTCCCTGAAGGGCAATAAACAAGGCACCTGAAAAGCTGATGATCATGGATAAGATACCTATCCAGCCAATTTTTTGGCCTAAAATGGGAATGGACAGGAGTACCAGAAGCAGGGGCCATACCATGTTGAGTGCCTGGGCTACCTGAGCGGGTAACAAACTATAGGCTTTGAATAAAATCAGGTAATACAGAAAAGGATTGATAAATCCCAGAAAAGCGGCCCGGTACCAGGCATTGCGTGGAATGGAAGAAAAAAGACCGCCACGTTTTCCTGAAGCAAAAAGTATCAGGAACAACGTGGCGATCGCAGATGATGTAGCAATGAACAATAAAGTGGCAGGGGTAAAATCCGTAAGCGCCCATTTAAAGGCCGTAGCAACAGTTGACCAACATAGAATGGCTCCTGCTGCGTAGAGGCCGGATGCATTACGGAATGCTCCTGTTACTTTGCCACTTTTTCCAGCCATTTAACCATTGACAACATGGTGATCATAGAGATCAGGCATACTATCACAAATACAGACCAGGTCAGCCAGATGGGGATGTTTTTATACATCATGGCTCCAAGGAACAGCAACTGGTTTCCGGCGGCTGTGGCAGCCAGCCATCCGCCTTGCATAAGTCCTTGCATATGCGGGGGAGCTACTTTGGAAACAAAGGACAGTCCCAGAGGGCTGATAAACAATTCTGCAACGGTTAGTACAAGGTATGTGACAATCAAAAGGGCAGGGCCAACTTTCAAAGCCTGGTCCAGACCGCCGGCGGCCTTTACGTCGCTAAGCAAGGGCAGGTTGAAAGAGAAAATGGCCATAATCAGGTAAGCCAATGCGGCAATCCCCATCCCAATCGCGATTTTTCTGGGAGTAGATGGTTCTTTACCCTTTTTATTAAGCCAGGCAAACAGACCTACCACAATAGGAGTGAGCAATACCACAAATAAGGGATTGGCAGATTGGAAGATTTCTGCTCCAACAATTCTTGTGAATCCCAGATTGATATCAATCATGCTCAGGTCTGTGTAATCTTTGGCAAAGAAAGTGAGGGTAAGGCCGTTCTGGTGGAACGAGAACCAGAAAAAGATAACAATGCCAAATACAGCAAACAGGGCAAGTATGCGTCTTTTGACCTCGGCAACTTCCATTTTTGTTACCTGCGGGGCATCCTTTGCAACAGCTGCTGTTTCTTTTGTTCTAACATCGGGCAATTTGTTTTTGTTCACCAGGAAGATGACCAATGAAATGGCCATAGCTACAATAGCTACAAAGAAAGCATAATGGAAACCCGTGGTGAATACGTTCAGGTATTGGTTGGCAAATGCTTCCAGATTGGCTACAGGACCCTGATTGGCCTGTTCTGCCAGTACGCCGAAGTTTTGTAAAGCATCTGTTCCCAGGGTGCCTTTAAGAAATCCGTGGCAGAGTTCGGGCAGTTTTTCGTTGTAAACAAGTCCGTTAAACTGAAGCCACCAGTTACGTACGGCAATGGCAAAAAACGGAGCAAAGAAACCACCTATGTTAATAAACATATAAAAAACCTGGAATCCCCTGTCCCGTACAGCTTCGTATTGCGGGTTATCAAACATTTGTCCCACAACAGCCTGTAAATTTCCTTTAAACAGTCCGTTTCCAAACGCAATAACAAAGAGCCCTACACAGGTAATCCCCAGATACAGCCCCATGTGGGGTACGGGTGTTGGCGTAGGGAAGCCTATGATTACGTAGCCTACAGCCATCATAATGATACCTGTTAGTATGGTACCCTTGTAATTTTTGGTTTTGTCTGCTATAATACCTCCTACCAGGGCCAGTACGTATATCAGGGCATAAAAGATGGAATAGATGATTCCCGTTGTTGTTTCATCCAGGCCAAATTTTGCCGAGATAAACAGGGTCAGGATCGCCATCATTGTGTAAAAGCCGAACCGTTCACCCATGTTGGCGAGTGCGGCGGAAATCAATCCTTTTGGTTGTCCTTTGAACATAGTTATTAGGTTAATTTAAATTAGTATCCCACAAAAATAAGATAATTTTGATAACTTTGTTTGGTTATGAAGACCATTTTTATGCAGATTGTCTGGTTTGTCATCTATAGTTTGATTTGCATAATTAGTTTATTACCCTTACCTGTTCTTTACGGAGTTTCCTATCTGTTTGCTGTTCTTCCCATGAGATGGTGCGGTTATCGCAGAACAGTAATTATAACAAATCTGTCCAGGTCTTTTCCTGATATGACGTACGAAAAAATTCGCAGGACAACCAAAGATTTCTATTTGTATCTGGGGAGGGTTATAGCAGAAAGTGTATGGCTTTTAACAGCCTCGGAAAGAAGTGTGTTCAAACGTTTTGCCATTGAAAATGGACAGGTACTGGAAACATTGCAAAAGAACAACCGAAGCGTTATAGTTATAATCCCCCATTTGGGAAACTGGGAGTTTTTGAGAGCATGTACTTACGGTCAGCAGGAAAGATTCTGCGGTTATAGCATGGAGCAGTTGCACATGGTGTACCAGCGGATGAATTCTCCTTTGTTTGACAAATTGGTGTACCGTATGCGCAACAGACACAAAACGGGCTGGCATATTTTGGAAAGCCGTCAGGTAGCCCGGTATATGGCCCGGCACAAAGATACTCCGGGGGTTTACGCCATGGTGGCAGATCAATGTCCCGGGCCGGCCGGCAAGAGCGTAGCGGTACGATTTTTGGAGCAACCAACCCTGATGGCAGGGGGACCGGAGTACCTGGCACGTAAATTTGAGTTTGCTCTGGTTTACGGGGTAGTTCAGGAAGTGGGAAAGGGCAGGTACGTACTGCGGTTTCGTCTGATTACCGAAGATGCCTCTGAAGAAAAAGAAGGCATTGCTACAGCAAAATTTGCACAGATGCTTGAGGAAGATATCCGGCAAAATGTGCATCTTTGGCTTTGGAGCCATAAACGTTGGAAAAGAAATAAAAAAATACAGCCATGAAAAAACTGATTATTTTACTACTGACCCTTTGTCTTTGGGTGCCTTTGAGCGGACAGCCCGTAACAGAAGGGCAGCAGCTGCCACAAGGGGCGGTTGTGTACAGCTTGCCGCGTACATGTGTCCGGATTGTGGCTGAAGCACAATATACCAATTTTAGCCCCGGTCCGTACGCCCGGTATGCCAGGAAATACCTGGGAATAGAGGCAGGCCAGTCAAAAACCACTACGTATGAATTGACGCGTATAGAAATGACTCCCATGTTAGAGGCCGATCCGCATTCCCTCTATATGGTAAACCTGACTCAGGGGAAAACAGAGCCATGGTTTTTGCAATTGACTTCACAAGGTTTGGTTTTCTTGTCTGACGCTTATGTACACAAGGATAACAATTGGCGGTTTCCCTCTGCGGACAGGCTTCAGGATGTGTCTGATGCGGGGATTATTCAAAACCTGAAAGAAGAACAAACCACCTTGTACCGCTCATTGGTTCAAGGGCGTGAGGTTTCCGCTATTCCCGTACAACAAACTCAGTTGGTAGAAAAGACACAGGAGCAGCGGGCAGAAGAAGCCGCTCAAAAAATTTTTCAGTTGCGCGAAATTCGTTTTGCCATCATTACGGGTGATACAGATGCTGTATATAGTGGAGAGGCTATGGGGGCTGCTGTCGAAGAAATGAGACGTATGGAAGAAGAATACCTGAAACTTTTTTTAGGAGAAACCATTACAGGCAGAACACATCTTTCTGCAGATGTGCTGCCCGATAAAGACAGGACCCGTTATGTTGCTTTCCGGTTTTCAGAAACGGATGGTTTGTTGCCGGCAGAAACTATTGGAGGACGCCCCATAACCCTGGAACTGGATGTAGAAAAAGAACAACCGGCTTTGAATGTTTATACAGACGAAAGCAAACTGCGTTCCGGTATTCGTTTGTACTACAGGCAGCCTGCTGTTGTGTTGGCACGGCTTGTTGACGGGCAGAAGGAGTTGCTTCAGGCTCGCATCCCCGTTTATCAAAAAGGACAAATACTAAATTTTATCATTAATTAAAACGAGTTATATGGACATTAGGAATCTAAAACCCGAAAGGGTATGGAAACAATTTTACGCATTAACACAAATTCCAAGGCCTTCAAAAAAAGAAGAAAAAATCCGCGCCTTTATGGCAGATTACGGAAAAAAGTTAGGGCTGGAAACCCTGGTTGACGGTATTGGGAACGTTATTATCCGTAAGCCGGCTACACCCGGTATGGAAAACAGGAAGGGTATTATTTTGCAGGCACATATGGATATGGTTCCCCAAAAAAACAACGATACCGTTCATGATTTTGAGAAAGATCCAATTGTTCCAAGGGTAGAGGGGGATTGGGTTTATGCTACCGGGACTACACTGGGGGCTGATAACGGAATGGGAGTGGCTGCTGCTATGGCAGTGCTGGAAGCCGATGATTTGGTACACGGTCCATTAGAAGTACTTATCACAACAGATGAGGAAACGGGAATGACCGGTGCCAGGGGACTGGAACCGGGAATTTTGAAAGGTAGTGTTCTGTTGAATATGGACTCGGAAGATGAAGGAGAACTTTACGTGGGATGTGCCGGTGGAGAAGATGGTTCGTTTAAATTGGAGTACAGGCCCGAACAGGTTCCTGCAGGATGGGAGAGTGCCCGTATAAATATTACCGGGTTGAAAGGAGGTCACAGTGGGATGGATATTATTCTGGGTAGGGGGAATGCTAACAAAATTTTGGTGCGCATACTGTACAAACTTATTGAAACGTGCGGTATTCGCATTGCCTCTGCAGAAGGCGGGGATTTAAGGAATGCTATTCCGCGGGAAGCAGATGCCATTATTTGTTACGAGCCCGGTAAAAAAGCTTGTGTAGAAAAAACAGTTGCCGATATAGCTGCAACTATTGGAGCAGAATTAAAATTAGTGGATCCCGGTCTGACAGTCTCCGTAATGCCGGCTGAAGTTCCTTCTGAAATGATTCCGGAGGAAACGGCTCTTAAAATAGTCAGGGCTGTTTATGCTGCTCCAAATGGTGTATGGGCTATGAGTTCTTCCATGCCCGGTCTGGTAGAAACCTCTTCCAACCTTGCCATTTTTAGGGTAAAAAAAGGAAAAATGGAAGTGCACTGCTTGTTGCGCAGTATGGTAGATACTGCCAAAACCGATATGGGTACAGCTCTTGCCTGCTGCTTTGCCAACATTGGGGCCAGCTATTCATTCACCGGAGCATACCCCGGATGGCAACCTAATATGGACTCTCCCATATTGCAGACAATGTTGAAAACCTACAAAGATATGTATGGTAAAGATGCAGAGGTGAAAGCCATCCACGCAGGTCTGGAATGCGGTATTCTTGGAGGTCACTACCCCCACTGGGATATGATTTCTTTTGGTCCTACTATCCGCTCCCCCCATTCACCGGATGAACGTTGTCTGATTCCCACTGTTCAAAAGTTCTGGGACTTGCTGGTAGAAACGTTGAAAAACGCACCTGTTAAAGCATAGCAGGATCTGTTAAAAATAAAATTTGCGAGGGTGCAGGAATTTCCTATCTTTGCAACCCTTTTATAATATTTAATTAATAACCAATTACTATGCTTAAACAGTACGAAACCGTTTTCATTTTAACTCCCGTTTTGTCTGATGCTCAGATGAAGGAAGCGGTTGCAAAGTATCGTGATCTAATCCTGGCAAACGAGGGCCGGATTGTTTACGAAGAGGACTGGGGGCTGAAAAAATTAGCCTATCCTATCCAGAAAAAGTCAACTGGTTTTTACCATTTGATTGGCTTTATGGCGGATCCGGAATTCATTGCGAAATTGGAACTTCAATACCGCAGGGATGAACGGGTTATCCGTTTTTTGACTTTCGCCATGGATAAACATGCCATTGCATATGCAGAAAGAAGAAACAATTCGGTAAAGGAGGAAATACCTGTAAAGGAAGAAAAACCTGCCCCAAAGGTTATCAAACCGGAATTGGAGGATGATATTGAACTTGACGAGGAGGATTAATTATGGCAAATAAAGAAATTCGTTTTTTAAACCCTCCTACAGTAGAGGTAAAAAAGAAAAAATACTGCCGTTTTAAAAAAGCAGGGATTAAGTATATAGATTATAAAGATCCCGAATTTTTGAAACGTTTTTTGAACGAGCAAGGTAAGATTCTGCCCCGCAGGCTTACCGGTACATCTTTAAAATACCAGCGCAAAGTAGCGCAGGCCGTCAAGCGTGCCAGGCACCTGGCCTTACTGCCCTATGTTACGGATTTACTTAAATAAGGAGGACGAGGTATGGAAATTATTTTAAAGCAGGATGTTCCCAACCTGGGAGATAAAGATGACGTGGTACAGGTGCGAAACGGTTATGCAACCAACTACCTTATTCCCAAAGGCATGGCTGTTATGGCTACTTCTTCTGCAAAGAAAATACATGAGGAAAACATGCGTCAGCGTGCGCACAAAGAAGCTCAAATCCGCGAAGAGGCGCAGGCATTGGCTGCCAAATTGGAAGGAAGTCAAGTACGGATTACCACTAAGGTCAGCAGTACCGGAAAGGTGTTTGGTTCTGTGAATAACATTCAGGTAGCAGAAGCTCTGGCAGTGCAAGGTATAGAAGTTGACCGGAGGAATATAACGTTCCCCGGAAAAGATGCCTTGAAAGAAGTCGGTATGCATCAGGCGGTTGTGAAAATATACCGTGACATTTCAGCTACGGTAGAGGTGGAAATAGCGGGGGAAGAATAAATTGAATAACTATGAAACAAGATATTGCACTTTTTGATCTTATTAGAAAAGAGGAAAGCCGTCAAACTAACGGAATTGAATTGATAGCCTCTGAGAATTTTGTAAGCTCACAGGTGTTGAATGCTATGGGATCTGTGTTAACCAATAAATACGCAGAAGGATATCCCGGAGCACGTTATTACGGAGGGTGTGAAGTGGTTGATAAGTCTGAACAGCTTTGCATTGACAGGATTTGTGAACTCTTCCAGGCAGAATATGCCAATGTGCAGCCTCACTCGGGTGCGCAAGCAAACATGGCTGTTTTCCTGGCATGTCTGAAACCCGGTGATACCTTTATGGGGTTGGATCTTGCACATGGCGGACACCTTACACACGGATCACCGGTTAATTTTTCGGGAATTCTATATAATCCCATAGCCTATACGCTGGACCGGGATACGGGTGCTATCAATTACGATGAAATGGAGCGTCTGGCCCTGGAGCACAAACCCAAGATGATTATTGGCGGTGGTTCTGCTTATCCAAGGGAGTGGGATTATGCAAGAATGCGCAAGATAGCAGATGCCGTGGGAGCTATTTTTATGGTAGACATGGCCCATCCGGCAGGATTAATTGCTACCGGATTGTTGGACAATCCTGTGAAACATGCCCACATTGTTACATCAACCACACACAAAACACTTCGTGGACCCAGAGGAGGTATTATCCTTATTGGAAAAGATTTTGAAAATCCATGGGGCATTACCACGCCCAAAGGTGTAGTCAGGAAAATGTCTTCATTGATAAATTCCAGTGTCTTTCCGGGAGTTCAGGGTGGTCCTTTGGAACACGTAATTGCAGCTAAAGCAGTAGCTTTTTTTGAAGCTTTGCAGCCCGAGTTTAAAACCTACCAAATACAGGTACAAAAAAATGCCCAGGCAATGGCAGCCGCTTTTGCCAGCCGTAACTACACATTGGTAACGGGAGGAACGGACAATCATCTGCTATTGATTGATTTGCGTTCCAAGTTCCCGGAACTGACAGGAAAAGTAGCAGAAAATGTGTTGGTACATGCAGATATCACCGTTAATAAGAACATGGTACCTTATGATTCACGTTCTCCTTTCCAGACTTCCGGTATCCGTGTGGGAACACCGGCTGTTACAACACGGGGGTTGAAGGAACATGATATGGAAACCATTGTGGCTCTGGTAGATGAAGTATTAAGCAATGCGGAAGATCAGGCTGTAATTGAGCGCGTTAAAAAAAGAGTTAAAGAACTCATGGGCGGGTTACCCTTGTACGCCTGGTAAATAAAACAAGTGATTATGAAAAAAATTGCACTGACTATTGCACCCCTGATAGCAGCGGTATTGCTATTGCCTGCTATAGCAGGTGCACAAACTGTAAAACGTGGTGTTGTTGAAGCAGCCATAGGGGAAGACTTGAATGAGATACTTCCGGATGACATGATTTATATGTACTCGGAGTTTCAAAAAGGGACTGTGCTTTTTCGTGACAGAAGTTCTGCAGAAGGGCTTATGAATATCTATTTGATTGGCTCAGAACTGCATTTTATTTCTCCTCAAAAAGACACGCTGGTTATGAAAAATCAGGATTCGGCCCGGTTGCTTTCCATAGGTACCGATACGTACCTGAGACATGACAGGGTGTGGGTACGTATTCTTGCAACGGATGCTTCTACTGCTATTTGTCTGCGTTCCGTGGTAAGCATACATTCAGACCAGAAAATTGGCGCATACGGAACAACGGATGCGACATCTTCTATTTCCAACGTGGATATGGTACATAGTCTGGAAGGGAGTACGGCTGTACGCTTACAAAGCCTGCGCAGGATACCTTACTCTATTGCCCACTATGCTTTGTTGTATGATGGTGAGAAGTTGTACAATCCCACAAAGCGGAATTTCAGGAAATTGTTTCCGGATAAAAAAGAAGCGATGGAACAGTACATTACAGAGAATAAACTGAACCTGAATCAGGCCAGGGACGCATTACTTCTGTATAATTTCCTGTCTCATTAATTCACTTTCTTTAAGTTTTGGAATGGGCCCTTTCTGTTTAAGAGGGGGCTCTTTTTGTTTATGAAGAAGCTCTTTCTGTTTTTGAATGGGGGAGCTTTCTGTTTCTGTTTCCCATTCCCTGCGGCTGAGTTCTTCCCGTGCCTCATTCCTGTTGCTGTTACGGAGAACAGCAGAACGGGCATGTTCCAGGGGGAAATACTGTAATGTATAGGGATAAAGAGGTGCTTTATAGATGCTGTCCGGGTTGTATACTATGTCTCTTATAGTTCGCTCTGTAATAGATTTGTTGTCTTTAGGTCTTTCCTCTTCCCTCCACAAGAAGCCGGCCAGACGTTCCTGTTCTTTGCGCAGGTCAAAGAGGGGAATCATATCGCTCTTTATGGCTTGCTTGTATATAATCCGTTGTGCCTTTCTCTCTTTAAGGAAGACATTCATTTCATCACATTCTTTGATATTTAAAGAGGTGATTAAGCTGTCTTCGGGGATATAAAAAAGGGCTTTTGTGTTTTTTAAGGCATCAAACCTGTAAACGTCATTTTCCCTTACATGGGCTTGCATAAGGTCAGCCTTTATTTGATGAAAGAACGTTTCTTCTTCCTGCGATATAAGAAAGGCATTGGAGTACAAATCAACCCGATAGAGTGAGTCGCGACTAAAGCGGAACCAGATGCTGTCTGCACTCAGTTGGCTTTCTTCGTTCCACAATATTGGTTTGCCATATTGACGCAGCACAGAGTCAATGCTGTTAAATACAATGGAATCACATACGGATTGCAGGTCGCTTTTGAATACCCGGACGTTGTTGTATCCGTAGAGAAAGTGGACTTCTATGGTATTGAACAGGCTGTCACCTTGGTGTCGTACATTAGCAAGCAGCAGGCTGTCTTCTTTGTACAAAAACTGCAGGACTTCTGTCATATCAATAAATACGTCCAGTGAGTCTGTCTGTCCGGTGTTTTCTTTTGACAGATCCATGGAATTGACTGTTTCCGCCTTATTGGCTGCATTCGTTGGTTGGTTTTCGGATTGCCGTGCCAATGCCTGTACCCTCTCCAGAGAATCCATGGATCCGTAGGTAGTGGTAAAAATGCGGAGGGTATCTGCCCGCAGAAAAAGAGAATCTGTGGCATGGGTTTCCTTATCTATTTCATACGTAATAAATACAGGGTCTTCCGTTACCTGTACCCAGTCGGGTTTCCGTCTGAAATCAAGTCTGTCTCCCAGAACAAGGATTTGCTGTGTGGTGTCACGTACCTGAACGTTTTGTTTTAATGTACCGGAATTGCAGTTCCGGTCGTAGAACACATCTTCGGCACGTATTTCCTGTTCTTCTGTAAGTATGAGTACATCATCTAAAAAATGGAACCATTCCCGTTTTTTTTCATACGTACCTCGTTCAGATGTTAAAAAACCGTCTGTATGCCAGGCTTGTATGTTACCCCAAAATTTCGCAAGCTCCAGGTCTGAGTGGTAATAAAGGGAATCCGCCTTGATCTTTAACGTGTCAGTTCCCATTTCTACGTTGTCGTAGAAACAGAAAAGCTTTTCTTTTGAATAGTAGTAGCCCCGGCGACTTTCCATTATGGTCGCATTTGTGTCCAGCATGCTTCCTCCGTTGAAAAAGTAGCCTATACTGTCTTTTGTGTTGAAATCCAGATGTTTTGTACGTAGTCTGTTGTTTTCTTTATCTGTCAATTCCACTACTTTTCCACGGACTTGGGCTATGTTTTGGTTTCCAATATAATGAATGGTTTCACCTGTTAGTCTTGTACCTTCCTGGATGATTTCTACGTTGCCAATGGCGTCAATAATGTCCTCCCGTGTATTCCAGATTGCTGTATCGCATAAAATAAAGGTGTTGTTGTGAAGGAAGCGTGCCGGGCCCGTTACTTTACGGTAATTGATTCCAAAAAGTTCAAATAGTTCAGCTTCCCGGGCACTTAGCAGGTAGATTTTGTCCTCTTCACTCCTGGTTGGTACCGTTTGTTGTGCCAACAGGTTACTTTGGGTTAGTAGAAGACCGAACCCAAGAAGCGTAAAGAGAAAAACCCGGTATGTTTTCATTACTTAATCCAGCCTTCTCGTTTGAAAGCGCAGTCCCTGAACAGGGGGTCAATACGTATGTATGTTGTCTCTTGTTTTTCTTTTATGAAATTTTCAATGGCACGGAGCATTTGTTGGTTATTAGCCATATTTTGAATGATATTGTAGTCTTCTTTGAAACTGGCCGTATGAGCGGGTATAATCTTCTCAAGACGGATAATCTTGTAAATTACGTTGCCTTCACGTCCTTCATTGTCTCTGCTTTCAAAAGCCGTAGAAATATCACCTTCTTTCATATTTCGAAGTACGTTGTAATCGTTTGTATTGAGCTGATCCTTTTCAAAAAGCATGGAACCGGTTTCTTCGTCCGACATGCGTCCTCCGTTGAGTCTGGAAGGTGGATCTTCTGAATATATGATGGCTGCTCTTTCAAACGTTGTGCTGTCTGCTCTGATAACAGAGGCCAGGCTGTCTAATTTGTTCAGACATTGTATCCTGTCTGCCGTGAGCACTTCCGGTTTAAGAAGAATGTGGCGGGCATTGAACATATCTCCTTCTTTCTCAATCATTTGAATTAAGTGAAATCCGTCCGGGGTTTCTACAATTTGCGATACTTGACCTTCTTTCAGGACAATAGCTGCATCCCCAAAAGCCGGCCAATACATTTGCTTGGAGGCCATGCCAAGTTCTCCACCCCTGCGGGCAGAGTAGGGATCCTGCGAGTACATGCTTGCCAGGGTGCTGAAACGGTCCCCGCTCATAATACGTTCTCTGAATTCCAATAAGCGCTCCTTGACCATAAGGATGGCTTCTTCTTTGGGCGGGTAGAGGACAATCTGGCTTAATTTGTACTGGATGGGAACAATGGGAAGGCTGTCTTTGGGTGTTTTGTTGTAGAAGATCTCCACATCTTTCGGGGTAAGGGCGGGAACAGCCTGTGTTATGGTGGATTGCATGTCACGTGTAAGACTTTGCTCACGGAACAACTCACGCCATTCCTGTTTGAGTTTGAAAACGGGTTTGTGAAAGTATTCTTCTGTAGCTTTTTCTCCTCCCAGCCTTGTTTTGATATCCTGCAACCTGCCTTCTAACTCCAGTTCTACGTATTCTTCATTTACAGTCAGGCTGTCTATTCGTGCTTGTGTAAGCATAAGCTTAGACACCAACATGTTTTCCAGAATTTCACAACGCAGGTTTTTATCTGTAATGATGCCTTGCATCATTTGCATCTGAACTTCTTCTTCAATAGTAGATAGTTGAATCATTTCATTACCTACCAGGGCAATGACCTTATCTACTAACCCGTCGGAATACCTCTGGCTGTATGCAGAAGTTGTAATCAGCAGGAAAAACAGTACGTTAATTACACGTGTTTTTTTAATGTTCATTTTTTCTGTAAGTTTTTATCAACTGTTTATTCCATCCTTCTTTAAGCACTTCTTTTTCCAGATCTTTGAGCAGTTGCTGCTTTCTTCTACTCAAGATGTTCTGGCGGATTTCTGTTTCTTTGTACTCTGCCGGTGACGGCATACCCTCTTGCAGAAAATCATAAACAGATACCAGATAGGCATACAGACTGTCACGCGTATCCACATACCCTTTAGGCTTTAATGCATATATTTCATCTTTTGCCTGAGGGGGCAAATCTTGTGCCAGTTCACGGGTAGTAAGCCATTTGTTGCTATAATCTGTGTATATCTCTGCGGAACTTTCGCACAGACGCTCCAGTTGCTGCATGTCTTCAATGGTGTTGGAACGGTAAATGTTCCGAATCATCGATAAATACGGAGAATGTAGCCGGACCTTAATCAGACGGACTTTTATAAGAGGAGCGTCCAGCAGGAACAGCTCCCGGTTGTTGTTGTAGTAGTCCAAAATCTCTTCCGGGCTGATGGTTGTATCAATTCTTTCCTCCACGTATTTTTTCTGGTATTTGAAAACCAGTAGGGATTTTCTGTAATCTGCCAACTCCTGCTTTACATCTTTTTCCTTTTTAGTAAGCTGACTCTCTGCTTTTTGCAGAAGCAGGTTGTCAACGGCCCAGCTATCTATATAATGGTTTATAAGATTTGCAGAATCTTCAGAAGAAAGGGGGCCCTGAAATAATCCTTCCAGATCTCTTTTGTAAAGAATCTCATCTCCAATCTGCGCTACCCGTTCCTGTTCAGTGCCAATCCAGTTTCTAAAATAGGAGCAAGAGCTTAGAAACAGCAGGCAGGCAGGTAGCAAAAACCATTTTTTCATAACAGTGGTCTTTTTAAACATCGGTTATCTTGAATAATTTGGGGCTTCTCTGGTAATGGTAACATCGTGCGGATGGTTTTCAATAACCCCTGCAGAGGTAATGCGTACAAATTCTGCTTTTTTCAGGGCGGTCAGATTTGGCGTTCCGCAATACCCCATCCCGGCACGCAAACCACCCTCCATCTGGTAGAAAACTTCCGCCAGGGTTCCTTTGTAGGGTACCTGGGCCACAATGCCTTCCGGAACCAGCTTTTTGACGTCTACCTCGGCTTCCTGAAAATACCGGTCCCTGGAACCTTGCTGCATGGCTTCAAGTGATCCCATACCTCTATAACTCTTGAATTTTCTTCCGTTCAGGATGATGGTTTCTCCGGGAGATTCTTCTACTCCGGCAAACAGAGAACCTGCCATAACTGTGTCGGCTCCGGCTGCCAAGGCTTTGACCATATCCCCGGAATAGCGGATGCCTCCATCAGCAATAATGGGTATACCTTTGTTTTTCAATGCGCTGTATGCTTCCATAATGGCGGAAAGCTGGGGAACACCCACACCTGCCACAATACGTGTGGTACATATGGAGCCCGGGCCAATACCTACCTTGATGGCATCTGCTCCGCAATCTGCCAGGGCCAAAGCGCCTTTGGCAGTAGCCACGTTACCTGCAACAATATCCAGCCGGGGAAACGCTTTTTTTGCTTGTTTAACAGTATCCAGTACACCTGCCGAGTGGCCGTGAGCTGTGTCAATGACAACAGCATCTACATCTGCGGATATCAGTTTTTCTATATTATCCAGTGTGTTCTTCCCAACTCCTACGGCAGCTGCGGTACGCAGGCGTCCTTTGCTGTCTTTGCTTGCTTTTGGGTTGTCTTTGATTTTTTTCAAATCTTTAAATGTAAGCAAGCCGGTAAGTTTGTGGTTTTTGTCAACCACAGGGAGCTTCTCTATTTTATGAATTTTTAAAAGCTGTGTGGCACTGCTCAGGTCTGCCCCGTCATGAATGGTAATCAGGTTTTCATGTGTCATGACTTCATGAATGGGGGTAGCAGGATTTTCTACAAAACGAAGGTCCCTGTTTGTAACTATTCCTAGCAACCGGTGCTTTTCATCTACCACGGGAATGCCTCCAATATGGTTGTCATTCATTAGTTTAAGGGCATCTCCCACACAAGCATGCGGTGCAATGACAATGGGGTCGTAAATCAGGCCGCTTTCTGAGCGTTTTACTTTACGAACATGCTCCATTTGTTGCTCAATAGTCATGTTTTTATGTATGACACCCAGTCCTCCTGCGCGTGCTATGGCTATGGCAAGGGCAGAGTCTGTTACTGTATCCATGGCAGAAGATACAATGGGGGTGTGCAGGGTGATGTTTCTGGAGAAGTGCGTGGATAAATCCACTTGGCGGGGAAGGACAGAAGATGCAGCCGGCAACAGCAATACATCATCAAATGTAAGCCCTTCAAATACTATACGATTTCCGACAGATTCCATAGGTCAAAGATTTTTATCTTACAAAGATAAAGAAAACGGGCGATTAAGTTTATCTTTGCTTTATGAAGAAAAGGAAGATTGGATTATTGGCCCGGATAGCCATAGCTATTTTGCTTGGGATTCCTTCCGGATTGTTCTTTCCCCCATGGGCAGCACGTGTTTTTTTAACTTTTAACGGATTGTTCAGCCAGTTTCTGGATTTTATAGTTCCTCTTATTATTCTGGCATTGATTGCTCCGGGAATTGCAGAACTGGGCAAAGGGGCCGGTAAAATGCTGGGGACTACTATGGCGCTGGCGTACGGCTCTACTGTGCTGACCGGATTTTTTGCATTCTTTTCCTGTAACCTGATTTATCCTTCTTTGCTTAAAGAAGTAGCCAACGGAGCAGGTTGGGCTGCGCAGACCGGAGCCTTGGACGGTAAGGATTTGTTGACACCTTTCTTCACCCTGGATTTTCCCCCGTTCTTTGGTGTTATGTCTGCGCTGATTTTTGCTTTTGTATTGGGACTGGGTTTGACAGTTATAGACAACGGTGAACCGCTTATGCAGGTACTTGTTGGATTCCGGGATATTATAAACAAAACCATAAGTGGGGTGATTATTCCTTTGCTGCCTTTGTTTGTATATGGAATCTTTTTAAAAATTGCAGCCGAAGGGCAGGTGGGACAAGTTATGGGAGTTTTCATTAAAATTGTGATCCTGATATTTTTATTGACTGTTATTCTTTTGTTGTTTCAGTTTATTACGGCAGGGTTGATAGCCAAACGAAACCCGTTTTCATTGTTGCGTACCATGCTGACGGCTTATGTGACAGCCCTGGGGACACAATCGTCTGCGGCAACCATTCCCGTGACGCTGCAACAGACCATTAAATGCGGTGTGGATCCCAGGATTGCCGGATCTGTCATTCCGTTATGTGCTACAGTTCATTTATCGGGGAGCATGCTTAAGATAATGGCTTGTGCCATGGCAGTAATGGTTATGATGGGGATGCCTATAGATATATCGGTTTTTGTTGGTTTTATCTTTCTCTTGGCCATTACTATGGTGGCGGCACCCGGCGTTCCCGGGGGTGCCATAATGGCTGCCATCGGAGTACTTCAGTCAGTTTTAGGGTTTAATGCAGAGGCTATTGGCCTGATGATTACCTTGTATATTGCTATGGATAGTTTTGGTACGGCCTGTAATGTTACCGGAGACGGTGCCATAGCGGTTATTATTGATAAAATGTATGCTTAGGATTGCTGTCTTTTGCGGGTCCTATACGGGGAACGACCTGCGCTTTGCAGAACATGCCCGCTGCCTGGGAGCTTATATAGCAGAAAAACAAGCTGAACTTGTGTACGGAGGCACCCATATTGGGATTATGGGTATTCTTGCAGATAGTGTTTTGGCAGGGGGTGGTAGTGTAGAAGGTATTATTCCTGATTTTCTGGAAGAGATGCAGGTTGCTCACCAAGGGTTGACCCGTCTTATCCGGGTACAGGATATGGATGCCAGAAAAAAAAGGCTTATTGAAACCTCGGATGCCATTCTGGTATTTCCGGGTGGGTACGGCACCATGGATGAGTTATTTACAACCTTGGTGCAGAAACAGTTGGGAGCCATTGACAAACCTGTAATTTTGTTCAATGTCTGTGGTTTCTACAATCCGCTGTTAGCCCAATTGGAGCACATGAGTGCTTTGGGGTTCTTGAAAGAAGATTACAGCCGTAGTATATGTGCTGTTTCTCAGTGTAGCGAGCTGGAGTTTCTTTGGGAAAAATAGAATTTGCCGGGAATTGTAGATCACTTGCTGTAACGGGCTCCTTGAAACGTATTGCGTTTTTCCAATCTTTTCTCTAACAGGCGCAGAATTTCTACGTTTCGTATCAGTCCCCAGGGTGTGGAACGTACAAAGCGCGGAGGGACTTCTCCTGCAATACGTTCAATAAATATGTCCGGACGGAGCAGCTCCAAAAAATCAACGACAAAATCCAGGTATTCGTCCAAGGAGAATTGAAGAAAATCTTCCGGGTGTTGTTCAAATTCCTTTTCCATAGGTGTTCCTTTGACAAGTTGCAATTGGTGGAGCTTAAGGCTGGTAAGGGGCAATTTGTTAAGGATGTCTGCTTGTGCAAGCATTTGTTGTCGGGATTCTCCGGGAAGGCCAAAAATCAAATGTACCCCGGTATGCAGCCCCCGGGCTGCCGTAGCTTCTATGGCCCGAAAGGATACTTCTGCAGTGTGTCCGCGGTTTATGCGCCGGAGCGTTGTGTCATAACACGATTCTATTCCGTATTCCAGAAGGACAATCTTTTCTGTAGCGAGTTCCCGGAAATAGTCCAATTTTTCTGAATCTATGCAGTCCGGACGTGTACCTACGGCAATTCCTTTTACAAGCGGATGGGCCAAAGCCTGGTTGTATATTTTTTTTAATTCGTTTAACGGTGCGTATGTATTGGAATAAGGCTGGAAGTAAGCCAGGTAGCCTCCTGCCCTGCGGTAGCGAACCCGGTGAAAAGCAATACCTTCGTCTATTTGTTGTATAAGGCTTTTGTCGGGGGTACTGTATCCGGGATGAAAAGCCCGGTTATCACAATAGGTACAACCGCCTGTACCCACTGTTCCGTCGCGGTTGGGACAGGTAAAACCTGCATCTACCACAACTTTTTGAAGGCGTGTTCCGTAGGTGTTTATAAAAAAACCGGTAAAAGAACGGTATCTTTGCATAGTACAAAGGTAAAAAGGTTGTCTTGCCAAATCAAAGAAATGCTGTAAATTTGTCTATTATGAAAAAATATTCGATATACTTCTTGACGGCGGTAGCCGCACTGGCCCTTTTCGCGGGATGCGGAGAAGGGAAAGACAAGGAAAAGCTTTCTGTTATTTCAGAGAGTATGAAAAAAGGACTGGCTCCCGATAGAAGGGAAAAAGTATATGAAGTTCATTTTGAGAAACAAAAAGGTGCGCGCTCCTATATTGCCAGGGGAACAACTACAGAAGAAGGTGCCGGTACTGCACTTGTTGCAGCGGCTGCTTCTGTTGGTATTCAATTGGAAGACAGCCTGACACTTTTACCTGCCTCGGCTTTGGGAGACAAAATATACGGGATTACGGCACAGTCTGTGGTTAATCTAAGGTATGAGCCGCGCTACAATTCAGAATCTGCAACCCAGACCCTTATGGGAACGCCTTTGCAGGTGTTGGAAAAAAGGAGCGGCTGGACAAGGGTAAGAACGCCGGAAGGATACATTGCCTGGGTTACTTCACCCAGTGTTTGGGAAATGAACCGGGAAGATTTTGACAAATGGGCTGCCTCGGAAAGAGTGATTATCAACAAACATTATACTTTGTTTCGTGAAGACCCGCTGCCGGGAGCTCCTGTAGTTTCTGACGGCGTCTGGGGTAATATAGCTGTGCTGGAAGGTCAGACATCTTTGTATTACAAAGTCAGGCTGCCCAACGGAAAGGAAGCGTACGTGTCCCGGTACGATGCAGAACCATTTAAAAAGTGGGCACAGGCTGCCAATCCTATGGCAGAAGACATCATAACTACTGCTCTGCAATTTGTAGGATTTCCCTATATGTGGGCAGGAACTTCTATTAAAGCAATGGATTGCAGTGGTTTGGTGAAAACTGCTTTTTATTTAAACGGTATAATTTTACTCCGCGATGCATCACAACAGGCACGTATGGGAGAACAGGTTGATATAACCGGAGGGTGGAAAAATCTGCTTATGGGAGACTTGCTGTTTTTTGGTCGCAAAGCAACTGCAGATAAGGGAGAAAGTATTACCCATGTAGGTATATATATTGGCGACGGACGGTTTATTCACTCGGCCGGCAGTGTCCGTATCAATTCTCTGGATCCTGATAGCGATATATATTATGAAGGCTCCACCAGGTGGATAAAGGCAGCCAGGGTGTTGAACCACATTGACGATGGAACCCACGTGGTTTCTGTCAGGGAGCATCCCTGGTATGGTATTTCCGGTACGACTATTTCTCAACACATTAAATAAAACAACATGAGTTCAACAAGACGTGATTTTTTGAAAAGATCCATGGCCCTTGCAGCGGCCGCTGCAATAACAAATCCTGCAGACCTTTTTGCAAGGGAAACAAAAAATACCTTTAAATCCAAGAGTAAGAATCCCGGTTCAGATAAGATGGTGCTTACATTCAAGCCGTTCGAAGCCAGAATGAAGCACGTCTTTACCATTTCCGGGTCTTCCCGTTCTACTACCCCTATTGTGCTCACACAAATATCTTATCAGGGTTATACGGGGTACGGAGAAGCTTCTATGCCTCCTTACCTGGGGGAGAACACTGCTTCTGTAATGGATTTTCTCAGACGTGTTGATCTGAGCCGGTTCAGCTCTCCGTTTCAGATGGAAGAGATTCTGACATATGTGGATAGTATTACCACCAATAACACAGCTGCCAAATGTGCTGTTGATATTGCCCTGCACGATTTGTGCGGTAAAATTATGGGACAGCCCTGGTGGAAAATCTGGGGGTGGACCAATCAGAATCTTATAAGCACCTGTGCAACGGTAGGGATGGCTTTCAATCCTGATGGCACAATTGATAAGCCAAAAATCCGTGAAAAAACAAAAGAAGCCATGGAGTTCAATCTGATCAAGGTCAAATTGGGCAACACAGAGCAGACAGACAAAGATATGATTACCACCATAAGGGAGGTAACAGACCTGCCTATGTTCATTGATGCCAATCAAGGGTGGCCTGAAAAAGGCTATGCTCTTAAAATGATTGAATGGCTGGCAGAGCGTGGAATAGAAATGATTGAGCAGCCCATGCCCAGGCTCTTGTTGGATGAAGCTGCCTGGTTGCGCGACAGAAGTCCGTTGCCCATAATGGCAGACGAAGCCTGCCAGCGCTTGTCGGATGTACGTAACCTGCACGGTGCTTATGACGGAATTAACATTAAGCTGATGAAATGTACAGGTATGAGGGAAGCCAGAGAAATGATCTCCGTTGCCAAAGCGCTTCATATGCGTTTGATGATAGGGTGCATGACAGAAACATCCTGTGCCATTTCTGCGGCTGCACAATTTGCCAGCCAATTGGAATGGGCAGACCTGGATGGCAACTGGCTTATTGCAAATGATGTATTTTCCGGAATGAAGGTGGTAGACGGGTTTATTACCTTGGAAGACAAGCCGGGAATTGGAGTAGAACCTTTGTAGAATCTTATTATCTGTACATGTTATGGCTGAAAATTTAAGAACCATTAAAAAAGATATAAATTTTTTAACTGAAGAACTGCTTTTCGATTGCTGTATGTTCATGGAATTGAATCCCGGCAAGAATCAGGCAGAAGCCATGGAGTTGATCAACCAGGCCATTTCCCTGAGGGACGAGTTGCTGTCACGTGTGAATTCCATTCGTGAGAAACCAGCCAAACCTCATTTTAAGCAGTTAAGGGCAGAAATGGTAGAGAAAGCAAATGGCTTATTTGAAAAAATCAGTGAGCTGGCAAAACAGTAAGGCCGAAACCCTGATACAAGAACGTGTTCTGATTCTGGACGGGGCTATGGGAACCATGATCCAGGGTCAGAATCTTTCTTACCCGGAAGGCAACCGGGGCAACAACGATATACTGGTGCTGTCTTCTCCGCAGCTTATACGTTCCATACACAAAGAATACGTACAGGCCGGAGCCGATATAGTATCAACCAACACCTTCAATGCCAACGGTATTTCACAGCAGGATTACGGGACGGTGGACCGTGTCTATGAAATCAATGTAACGGCAGCCCGGTTGGCCCGGGAAAGCGGAGCGCTGTTGGTGGCCGGCTCTATGGGGCCGACCAATAAATCTGCCTCCATTCCACCACGAGCCGACTTCCCCGGGGAACGGGCTGTGGATTTTCACACCTTGGCCAATGCCTACCGAGACCAGATCCGGGGGTTGAGAGACGGCGGGGTGGATTTGTTCCTGTTGGAAACGGTGTTCGATACACTCAATGCAAAAGCTGCTTTATTTGCTTTGGCAGAAGAAGCTCCGGAAATTCCTGTGATGCTTTCTGCAACCATTGCCGACAATTCCGGTCGTGTGCTGTCAGGACAAACTATAGAAGCCTTTTTGGCTTCTACGGAGCATGCAGGTGTTTTTAGTATAGGCCTGAATTGTTCTTTTGGTCCCGATAAAATGCTCTCCTATATGCGTACCCTGGCGCGATTGGCTACGGTATATACGAGTGCACATCCCAATGCCGGTTTGCCCGATATGTTTGGTAAATACAACATGTCTCCGGAAGAAATGAGCCGTCAGCTGAAACCTTTTGTAGAAGAGCGGTTGGTAAACATCCTTGGGGGGTGTTGCGGAACTACACCGGCGCATATCAAGGCCTTGGCAGAAATGGTCAAAGCGTGCGGTACCCCCCGTAGAGAAAAAACACCTCCGGAAGATTTCCGGCCTGCAAAAATTGTCTTAAGTGGTTTGGAAGTGCTGGCGGTACATGAAGAGCCGGCTTTTCTGATTGCCGGTGAACGTACCAATGTAGCGGGGAGCCGCAAGTTTGCACGGTTGATTGGAGAAAACAAGTACGATCAGGCCTTAGAAATTGCCGGGACCATGGTTCAGGATGGGGCTCATATTCTGGATATTAATATGGACGATGCCATGCTGGATGCCCCGGCAGCCATGAAAGAGTTTTTGCTGAGGCTGGGTGCGGATCCTGACATTGCTAAGGTCCCACTGATGTTGGACTCTTCCAACTGGGAGGTGTTGGAGACAGGCCTGCAGTGTGTGCAGGGAAAGTCTATAGTTAATTCTATTAGCCTGAAAGAAGGAGAGGAGGAATTCTTGCGTAAAGCCCGCCTGATTCGCAAATACGGAGCGGCTGTGTTGGTTATGGCTTTTGACGAGAAAGGACAGGCAACAACCCTGGAACGCCGTATAGAAATAGGAACCCGCGCTTTCCGTTTGCTGACGGAAGAGGCCGGCTTCAAGCCATGTGATATTCTGTTGGATCCAAATGTGTTGGCTGTGGCAACAGGCATGGAAGAGCACCGACATTTTGCTGTAGATTTTATTGAGTCTGTTAAATACCTGAAAACTAACCTGCCGGGTGTCCTGGTTTCTGCCGGAGTGAGCAACCTGTCGTTTTCTTTCCGGGGTAATGAAACAATACGGGAAGCCATGCATGCGGTTTTCCTGTACCATGCTATTGCTGCCGGATTGGATATGGCTATACTCAAGCCCGGTGCGCAGCCTATATATTCAGAGATTCCGGAAACGTTGCGCAAAGCCGTGGAAGATGTCATCCTGGATACAGACTCACAGGCAACGGCCCGGCTTATTGAACTGGCTACTGTTTACAGAGAATCAGGAGCATCGGGTGGTGTTGCTGGTGGAGCAGGTGGTGTTGCTGGTGGCGCGGGCAGCGTAGTAGGACAAGATGCCTGGAGGAATCTGCCACCGGCAGAACGGCTTATTTATGCGTTGGTACACGGCAGAGAAAGCCATTTACAAGAAGACTTAGACGCCATGGCGGATGTACCTGCCGTAGAAATAGTAGAAACCACCCTGATGGAGGGGATGAACCGGGTAGGGAAGCTTTTTGGAGAAGGGAAAATGTTCCTTCCCCAGGTAGTGAAGACAGCCCGGACTATGAAACATGCTGTTTCTCTGTTGCAACCCAGGATTGAAAAAGAAAAAACTCAGATACAAACGGATAAGCAGGGGCCCGGGGAAATACAAGGTATTTTGGCCACTGTAAAAGGGGATGTGCACGATATTGGCAAAAACCTGGTGAGTCTTGTGATGGAATGCAACAATTACCGGATAACAGACCTGGGTGTAATGGTTCCTCAGCACCGGATTGTGGAAACAATACAGGAACAGCATGCTTCTTTTGTGGGGTTAAGCGGGTTGATTACGCCGTCTTTGGATGAAATGACAGAGGTAGCACGTGCTATGCAGCAGGCAAAGATTACCATTCCTTTGCTGATTGGCGGTGCCACAACCTCGGCGTTGTTTACGGCCCTTAAAATAGCTCCGGAATATGATGGCCCCGTGATTCACTGTTCCAACGCAGCCGGTGTGGTTCCTGTGTTGTCCGATTGTTTTTCAAAAGATACTGGTGTGCGGGAACGGTTTTTACAAAACCTATACGCATCCCAGACACAAATAAGGGACGCTTACGAAAACAACCGACAAGAAAAAGACTATTTATCACCGGACCTGGCACGGGCTAACCGATGGGTTGCTGAGAAACGCGATGATTTTGTTCCTCCGTTTACAGGTGTTCGGGATTTTACCATACCTTTTGAGGCATTGCAGCCCCATATGAAATGGAGCAATTTTCTTAAAACCTGGGCGGTGCATGAACATAAAGGTCAGGCAGACCTGGCTATCGGGGATGCTAAGCTGATGTTGGAGGGGTTGGAACGAGGTGAATTTGGAGATTTGGCTTATGCCCGGGCTGCCGTAGGGTTCTGGCCGGTATTTTCTACACCGGAAGACCACCTGTTGTTCTATTCAGATACTTCCTGTAGTAAGGTTGTGCTGGACCTGGCTATGGAACGCGACCTGCTAAGACACCGGGACGGATCTTTCAACACATGCCTTACAGATTTTGTAGTGCAAGAAAATCCGGCACATACCCCCGTCTACGTTGGATTGTTTCTGCTGACATCCTCGTCGCCCGGGCTGGAACAACTGGCTGCAAATTATCATGGCAAGGGAGATGTATATAGTGAATTGTTGCTCAAAACATTGCTGGATGTTCTGGCCGAGGCGTGCAGTGAATACCTGCACGGCATCTTGATGGTTTTCCCCGGAGGAACAAAACGCGGTATCCGCCCGGCGTTTGGGTACCCTTCCTGTCCCGATCATGCATTGAAAAAGCCGGTGGTCAGGTTGTTGCAGACAAAAAAAGATGTAGGAATTTCGTTAACGTCGTCGTTTATGCTCCAGCCGGCGTCTTCTGTTTGCGGTATGTACTTTGGCCATCCGCAAGCGTTTTATTTTACTGTTAACAAACCACATAACCCATGAAACTGACAGATATATTCAACATTGCAGAAAAAACTTTTTCGTTTGAGTTCTTTCCTCCGCGCGATCAAATTGCAGCCTTAGATTTGGGAATCAATATTGGCCATCTTTTACGGTTAAGACCTGCTTTTGTTTCTGTTACTTACGGGGCAGGAGGTTCTACACAGTCGCGCACGTTTGAGCTGGTTGATTACCTGAAGAACAAAGTGGGGCTGAATACCGTAGCACATTATACCTGTGTGGGAAGCGACAGAAAAAAAACTTTGGAAGATTTGCAGGCGTTGCGCCGTATGGGTTTGCAGAATTTTATGTTATTGCGTGGAGATCCCAAGGCAGGATCTGAGCAAGGGTATGTTCCTTTAAAGGACGGTTTTGCAAATGCAACAGAACTGATTGCTTTTGCAAGAAAGCATATAAAGAATTGTTGTATAGGTGGAGGTGCTTATCCGGAAGTACATCCGGAATCGCTCAATGCAGAAACAGATCTGCAGCATCTGAAAATGAAAGTAGATGCCGGGTGTGATTTTTTGATTACCCAGTTCTTTTTTGATAACAGACGCTATTTTGATTTTGTGGCGCGGGCACGTAAAGAAGGAATCTTGTGCCGGATCATTCCCGGGGTTATCCCCCTTACCAAATACGATCAGCTGGAACGATTTGTTAAGCTTTCAAGGGCAGCTGTTCCGCCGGCTTTTCTGGACCAGCTGGAAAGCAATAAGGACAATCCCGATGCTATTTACAATATTGGGATGGATTTTGCCATAAGGCAATGCAGGGACCTGCTGATGTTGGGAGCTCCCGGAATTCATTTTTATACCCTTAACAAATCAAGAGCAACGGTAGAAATTTACCAGACTCTCATGGTCAGGTAGAAATGCCAGAGAACCACTCCTATGGCTACCGAAACATTCAGTGAATGTTTGGTACCGTGTTGTGGAATCTCCAGGCATCCGTCGCAGGCGTTTACCACTTCCTGCAAGACACCCCGTACTTCATTACCAAAAACAAGAGCTATCTTTTGGTTGTTAACGTTGTCGTTGTTGCAGGTAAAATCCGCCAGGCTCTCAGCTCCTTCTGCTTGTTCTACGGCCAGAACCCGGTAGCCTTTTTCCTGCAGCATACGTACGGCATCCGGAGTGTTTTCAAAATACGTCCACTCCATGGTATCTTCTGCACCTAAAGCAGATTTGTGAATCTCGGGTGAGGGTGGGCATGAGGTAATTCCGCAAAGATAAATATGCTCCAATGCAAACGCATCTGAGGTTCTAAAAGCAGAGCCAATGTTGTGTCGGCTGCGGATGTTGTCAAGCACCAGCACAAGGGGAAGCCTTGGGCTGGTGCGGAATTCCGGAGGAGACAGTCTGCGGAGTTCTCTGTTGGGAATTTTTCTGCGCATATGGCAAAGGTACGGGATTTTTAATGTAAATTTGTACAATGCCAAACATGTATGTAATAAGCGGGTGTAACGGATCCGGTAAGACAACGGCTTCTTATACCATTCTGTCTGAGATGCTTCAATGCAGAAATTTTGTAAACTCAGATGAAATTGCCAGAGGAATTTCACCTTATGATCTTCCCAATGCCGCCATTGATGCAGGCCGTGTAATGGTTAAAAAGATTAGAGAATTGACAGATGCAAAAGGGGATTTTGCATTTGAAACTACTTTGGCAGTCCGGTCGTATGCCAAGCTTATTGAAAATACAAAAAAGAAGGGGTATGAAATCACCCTCATTTATTTTTGGTTAAATCATCCCGACCTTGCCGTTGAAAGGGTTAAAAACAGGGTAATGGCAGGTGGGCACAACATCCCGGAAAATGTAATCAGGCGCAGGTACTGGTCGGGCATACAGAACCTGTTTCATTTGTACATGCCACTGGCAGACAGGTGGTTGTTAATTAACAATTCAGATGTCCCTTCTACCCTCATAGCTGAAGGTTCGGGTCTTAAAGAAACTAAGGTGTACCACAAAGAGGATTACCAACAGCTGAAAACTTTATCGCAAAACCCCCTCCCGGACTTAAATAAACAGACAACTCCTGTTCAGAAGTAACGGTTACCGTTTCTATTTTGTAATCTGTGGCGTGGCGGTGGGCGTTTGTACCGTCCCGGAAAACAGAGGCTTCGTACAGACGTCCGGGTTCTAAGAAGGACAAGTGCAGTGTAAGGGTGCGCGGTGTCCAGTTTGTAAGTCCTCCTACAAACCATGTATCCTCTTTTCTACGTGCAGATACAATGTATTCACCTACCTCGCCTTGTAGGATACACGTTTGATCCCATACTACGGGAATGCCGGTGATAAAATCTGTTGTTTCCTGTTCTTTGCTATACGTTACCGGGTTGTCACACAGCATAACCAGTGGGCTGTCAAAGACAACATAGGTGGCTACCTGATGTGCCCGGGTACCGGCCGCCATAGGGTTGTTATATACGGGGTGAAAATCTGCACGGGTTGTGTTTCGCATGCCTCCTTGTGTATAGTCCACAGGACCTGCAACCATTCTTATGTATGGAAAAGTGACATCGTACGGGACCAGGTCTTCCCGGCTCCACTTGGATTGCTCCAACCCAAAAACGCCTTCAAAATTCAATACGTTTGGGAATGTTCTGTTAAAGCCCGTCGGTTTGTACATACCGTGAAGGTTGACTACCATATGGTAGCGGGCTGTTGTTTCTGCAATACGGTACAACATATTTACTACAAGCTGGTCGTCCCTGTCCATGAAATCTACTTTGAATCCTTTGAACCCCATGTCTGAATATACACGGCAGGCTTCTTCCAGCTTGTTATCCAGTACATAACCTACGCACCACAACATCAGGTCAACACCTTTTTGTCCGGCATAAGCAACCAACTCTTTGAGGTCAATTTCCGGGATTACTTTCATGATATCGTGACCGGAAGGAGGGGACCATCCTTCATCCAGCACTACGTATTCAATTCCATTGGCAGCAGCAAAATCAATATAATGCTTATACGTATCTGTATTGATTCCTACAGGAAAATCTACTCCCGTCACGCCCCAGTTGTTCCACCAATCCCAGGCTACTTTTCCCGGCTTAATCCAGTCGGAAGGACCTGTTTTATTAGGGGCACCCAGGGAGTACACCAAGTCATTTACAGGAAGTTCGGTGTCTTTTTCCGATACTGCCATAATGCGCCAGGGAAATGTACGGGTACCGGAGACCGCAGCCATTACCTCCGAATACGCTACCGGAACAACTTGTCCGCGAAAGGGATGAACGGTTGTTGTTGAGGGGATGGGGGCAAATACGCTCCGGAAGGCGTAGCCTCCCGGCACTTTCCCTCCTTTCAGGTACATACCGGGATACGACTCCAGGTCAGATTCTGTCAATACTACTTTTAGATTGTCTTCCAGGCATACCAAAAGGGGGAGAAAGGCGAGCTTGTCTTTGTCAAACCCACTCACAGAGGTTACGGCATATATGTTTTCAAAAGAATTTTGAAATGGATTGGGTTCTCCTCTGCTGTATGGAACAAAACATGTGTAGTCCTTTGGGAACAGAAAGCCGGCATGTTCTCCGGTTATATATAACGAGTCCGTTTTTTTCGTGTAAAACCGGTAAGCAGCTCCCTGGTCAAAGAGCCGGAAAGTGATTCCAAACCCTTCGGAAAACAGGAATTCCAGTTGGTTGTATTCAGCACGGATGGTGTCTTTCCTGTACAAGGGGGAGGGGATGGTTTCCTGCCTGTTTCTTTTTTTTGCCGAGACAAGTTTGGCTCCCGGTCCCAAAGATGTGCCGTCTTCCAGTTGCAGAGCAAGCGGAAGAGACGAAAGCAGTACGTTGCCTTTATGAAGCAGACAAAAGGAAATTTCCGTACCGGCAACTACTTGCAATTCTAAGTTGCCGTTGGGTGAAACAATGGAATGGATTTTGACTTTTGCCTGCAGATTTCCTGCATGCAGGCACGTTACCAAGGCAAATAGCAAAAAAAGCCGGTTGCCTCTTTTCGTGTAGGCATTCATTTTAATAGGTATTGGTTGTTTCAGAAATAGTAAAAGTAAACGTGTAGTTTCCGTAGGGAAGCATATGCTCTTCCCGGGGAAGGGCACCCCATGTATTTATACACGCCACTCCCATCTGGCGCAAATCTATACAGCATTGTGTGAAATCTTCCTCTTTCAGATCCCGGGAATGGCGGTTGTGCTTAGCCGGGCTGTCATCCAATGTTTCTATTGAATAATGAAGGGCAGAAGCCGAGAAAAGAGAATCTGAACTAATCCTCAACCCTGCTCCTGTATGATCGGAGAGTTCCCACCACCTGATGTCTGTACGTGTACCGTTTTCCTGCGGACGAATATATGGATAAAACTGATCAGCAACCTGTTGTGTATATAAACCTACAAAGGCGGCATCGGCTCTGTCCGCGTAGTTTTCGTGGGGACCTTTTCCATAATAACGTAGTTTGTTGTGCTTTTTAGAGGTGTTGAACCGGATTCCAAAACGAAATAACGCCGGCATGTCTCCAACTTCCTCTTCTTCTGCCAGGGTTTCCAGCTTCTGCGTTACCTGTAAACCACCCCGGGGATCCGGACGGTACGTCATGGACAACCGTGCTTTAAGTTGCGGTAGCTCATACAGGGCACGTACCAATCCGTCTTCTGTCTGAAATCCCTTAAATTCCATCTGCGGATTTTTCCATTCGGCGTATTTGATTTGCAGGGCAGCTCCAAAATCATTATCGGTAGGTGCACGCCAGAAATTAGGTGTCAGGCGGGAGTTCTCGGCAAGGATTTCTTTGCCTCCAAAAGAAAGACGGGAAACAAAACCGTCTTTTCGGCTGAATTCCACCAGCATATCTCCGGAACGGACAATCAGCCAGTTTCTATCGTTGTGGTCGAGAGTAAAAATCGGGTTCTCTTCAGCAGTGGCTACAGCTACGGGCTGCGGGGCGTGAACAACAAGTTGGGCTTTGGCAAGCGTTACACCGGCGGGAAGGACTCCCTCGGCTTCACGTGTGGAAAAATACACATTTAGGAAAATCTCTTTATCCTTATATGCCTCCCAGCCGGAGCGACGGTATCCCAGGTCAAGGACTTGTGTCTGTCCGGGGGCTGTTTTTAGCGTACTCAGGTGTCCTTTTTTGATAGGGATTCCGTTGGCCACCAATTCCCAATCCATGGAAACATGAGAAAGGTCTCGGAAAAAATATTCATTCACAACACGTATGCTACCCTCTGCCACATTCACATCTTGCACCCAGATGTCCTGATAATGAAAAGCCACTTCAAAAGCATGCGGATTTGGGTCGCGTGACGGGCTAAAGACTCCGTTGCAATTGAAATTCTGATCGGACACGTCGTAGGCGTTGTAATCGCCGCCGTAGGCATACACGTAATGTCCTTCTTTCCGTTCCAGAAAAAGAGCCTGGTCTGCAAAATCCCAGATAAAACCACCCTGGTATTGCGGATAGTTACGGATGATATGCCAATAATGACCAAAACCTCCCATGGAATTTCCCATGGCATGTGCATACTCACATTGAATAAGGGGGCGTTTGGGATTGCTTTCCAGGTATTGTATACAGCTTTCGTAGCCCCTGTACATGGGAGCGTAAATATCCGATATTTCGGGTCTTGTTGCCCGTTCGTACTGAATGGGTCTCTTCTGAATATCTGCCTGCCGCAGCAAGTCGTATCCTTTTGTAAAGTTTTCTCCGTCACCGGCTTCGTTCCCCATGGACCAGATGATGATACTGCTGTGGTTCTTATCCCTGAGGTACATCCTTTCTATACGTTCCAGGTGTGCCTGCAGGTAATCTTGCCGAACTGCCAACGTTTTTTCTCCGTATCCCATGCCGTGGGATTCAATGTTAGCCTCGTCAACCAAATAAATTCCATATTGGTCACATAGACGGTACCAATAAGGTGAATTTGGATAGTGGCTTGTTCTAACGGCGTTGATATTGAATTTTTTCAACACTTCCATATCTTGCAGCATCCGTTCTTTGGACACATGGTAGCCGGTAGCCGGATCCATCTCGTGCCGGTTAATCCCTTTGATTAGTATGGGTTTTCCGTTCACGAGCAATTGTCCGTTTTTAATTTCCACACTTCTGAAACCTACCTGCCAGGGTATGAATTCTACTTCCTTTTGGCCATCGGTTAATGAAAGAATTAATGAATACAGGTGTGGCAATTCTGCAGACCAAGGTTTCACGTTTTTAACAGGAAAAGAGCCGGAGAAAGTCGTGTTATCAGTAGCAGACAAGGTTTTCTTCCCAAGGCTGATGCCTTGCGGATCCAGTAATTCTGCCTGAATACCTGCTCCGTCCGAAGGCTTGTTCAGGACTACGGATATATCCAGCGTGCCATTTTTTAGGTTTTGATGGAGAACGGGGTTTAGTGTAAAATCATGGATATGTGTTTTTTCACGGGCAAACAAGAAAACATCCCTGCAAATTCCACTCAAACTCCAGAAATCCTGATCTTCCAGGTATGTGCCATCGCACCACCGGTTTATTTTTACTGCAATCAGGTTTTGACCCGGCCTGAGGTAGGGGGTAAGGTCAAATTGAGCTTCCAGTTTGCTGTCTTCCGAATAGCCTACAAACAGGCCATTAACCCATAAAGTCATATTGGAAGTTACAGAACCAAAATGAATAAAGACCTGTTTGTTGTTCCATGCTTCCGGTACGTCGCATACATGCCGGTAAAAGCCCGTATGGTTGTTGAACCAGGGTATGGCAGGAGGCTCGGAACGGAATTGGTTAGCCCAGGGGTAGCCATAATTCAAATACAAAGGATCTCCGTAGCCGTTTAGTTCCCACAGACCCGGAACAGGGATGCTGTCCCAGGATCTGTCGTCGTATGCTGTCAGGTGAAAACCGCTATAACCTCCATGTGCCTGTTTTGTAAAGGCAAATTTCCACAAACCACTCAGGTCTTTATAATACAGAGAAGCTTCTTCTTCTCCGGCAAGAGCTTTTTGGCGCGTTTCATAAGAAAAATAAGAAGTTCTCATGGGAGCGCGGTTTACCTGATTCAGCTCCGGATCCAGCCAGGCTTCCTTGTAGGAGTATGTGGGATTGTCAGTTGTAATAAAATCTGCTCCGGATAGGGTGAAATAATGAAAATCTTCCGGCCGGTTGACAGTCCATACGTTAACGGTAAGTCCCAGCTCTTTGGCGCGGGAAATCCATTCCGGATGGTTCTTAAGGATTCTCATGTTGTAAGAGAACCCGGAATATCCTTTTTCTTTGAGTTGATCGGGAGAAAGAGAACCGCCCAAAAAAGCAACTTTTGCCCGGGGGGCTAACCGGATGAGGGTTTCGCAAACCAGAGGGGAAAAGCTGATGTATTCTACTTTATCGGCAGCTCCGCTTTTTGCTACCAGCTCCAATGTTTTTTCCACAACGGCTCTTTCTTTGTCCGGGTGGTTGTGCGGTTTTATCTCAATAATAAGTTTTGTGTGACCGGATGCAACAATAAGGGGTAAAATCTCGTCCAACAAAGGGATTGTTTCTCCATTAGCCAGGGAATGATTCCTAAGTTCTTTGTACGTACTTTCATCAAGCCGGACCCCCTTAATAGCCGGATCGTGAAAAAGGACCAGTTTCCCGTCGGTTGTCAGGTAGATATCTACCTCGGATCCGTAGCATCCGGCGTGGATCGCGTTTTGAACGGAGCTCCGGGAATTTTGTGCCGAGCCCTCAGTAGCCCAAAATCCCCTGTGTGCTATAATTTGTGGTTGGGACCACAAAGTATGAGCTGCAGGTAGCAGCAGTATGAGTGAAACAAGAAACTTTCGTAGCATGTTGTTTAATTTTGTAAATTGCCAATCCATTTAACTTCTGTTATGCGAATATACGACATTTCCCAGGAAACGTTTAGTGGCACCCTTTTCAAGGGAGATCCTGCTCCGCAGGCACAAGTACTATATAGTATTAAAGAAGGCCATCCTTATAATCTCTCTTCTGTATCTATGAGCCTGCATACAGCCACACATATTGACGCTCCGTTGCATTATGTTGAAGACGGGGTTTCTGTGGATAAGATAGAACTTGAAGACTGTATCGGACCTTGTATGGTTTTAAAAGCAAACGGTCTGATAGACGAAGGGTACATTGCTCCTTTGCTGGGAAGAGGTGTCAAACGTTTGCTGTTTAAAGGAAAAGGATGGATGTCTCCTAAAGCAGCCGGACTTGTTGCAGAAAGCGAGATTGTTGTGATTGGTACGGAAAATGCTTCGGTAGGCAATGGAGAATACTTAAATGAGGTACACCGGATCCTCTTGGGAAAGGGTATTGTTCTTTTGGAAAATCTGGTACTCTCAGAGGTGCCGGAAGGCAATTATTACCTGGTGGCACTTCCTCTTAAATTGGGGGGAATGGAAGGTTCTCCCTGCCGGGCTGTGTTACTTGATTACATGCCACCGGTTGTTTAGTTTTTCACCCCAAATGCATAGATGATTTTTTGCCGGTACAATTCTCCGGGTCTGAGCACACAGCTTGGATAGTCCGGTTGGTTTGGACTGTCCGGGAAGTTCTGGCATTCCAGCGCTACTGCTTGCCGGTTTTTGTACAGTTTTCCGTTTTTACCCGGCCCGCTGCCGTCCAGCCAGTTGCCGGTATATACTTGTATTCCCGGTTGGGTAGTGTGTATGGTCAACATCCTTCTGCTGTCCGGGTCCAGGAGTACGGCAGCCTGTTGTAATGTCCCATTACGCCCGGGAAGGCACCAGCAATGGTCGTATCCGTTGCCAATGTGCAATTGCTCATCATCCACGGCAATGTCTTTGCCTATGGGTTTTGGTAAAATAAAATCGAAAGGAGTTCCGGTGACAGGAGCCGGGTCTCCCAAGGGGATACTGGTAGGGTCAACGGGCAGGTAATGTGTGGCATTGAGTTGCAGGATATGGTTGTGGATAGTTCCGTTGCCCTCCCCGGCCAGGTTAAAATAGGTGTGACCGGTAAGGTTTATGATGGTTTCCAGGTCTGTAATGGCTCTAAGCTCCAGGGTCAGGACATTGGTTTCGCTCCAATGGAACGTGGCTGTCACTTGCATATTTCCCGGATAATTTTCTTCTCCATGGGGGCTGGCGTAGGTAAAAGATACCGCATCGTCACTGTCTTCAATGCGCGATACCCAAACCTGTTGTGCCATGGCCCCCGGCCCTCCGTGCAGGTGGTTGGGTCCGTTATTTTTGGCCAAGCGGTATTCTTTTCCCTCCAGGGTGAATAAGCCCCCGGCAATCCGGTTGGCAAAACGGCCAATTGTTTTTCCAAAATGGGGCGGATCGTTCAGGTATTGCATAATGTCTTCGTATCCGGGAACTACATCTGCCAGATTCCCTTTGCAATCCGGAACACCAATGCTCATGATGGACGCGCCAATGTTGCATAATTGCACGTACGCACCACTTTTGTTTTTCATCAGATAACTTACAACAGCTTCTCCTTTTGGTGAAAAGCCATGGATGTGCTGGGTTATTTCCATTTATCAATAATCCTTAGTATTACTTCTGCTGCTTTTTCCATGCTTTCAAGCGGAATGTATTCCATTTTGCCGTGGAAATTGTGTCCCCCTGCAAAAATATTGGGGCAAGGGAGCCCCATATAAGACAACTGAGCTCCGTCTGTTCCGCCACGTATGGGATGGACTATGGGTGTGACTCCTGCTTCCCGGATGGCTTCCACGGCTTTTTCTACCACATGCATATGGGGTTCTACCATCTTGCGCATGTTGTAGTACTGGTCTTTCATGTCCAGTGTAATTCTCTTTTGACCGTATTTCAGGTTTAGAAAATCAACTACTCCTTGCAGCAACCTCTTCTTCTCTTCAAATTTTTCCCGGTCATGATCTCTGATAATATATTGGATGTTTGCTTCTTCTACGGTACCCGTAAATGAAGTAATATGGAAAAATCCTTCGTAGTGGTCTGTATGCTCCGGTCTTTGTTCTACAGGAAGCATATTGTTCAAATCCATGGCAAGGATAAGGGCGTTGATCATTTTATCCTTGGCATATCCGGGATGGATGTTGCGTCCCTGAACATGAATTTGGGCCATGGCTGCATTGAAGTTTTCGTATTCAATCTCGCCAACCTGCCCTCCGTCAATGGTATAGGCATATGTTGCGCCAAATTTTGCCACATCAAATTTTGCTACCCCCCGGCCAATCTCTTCGTCGGGAGTAAAGGCGATTTTAACGGGACCGTGCTTGACTTCCGGGTGTTCCATCAGGTACTGGGCAGCCCACATAATAGCTGCTACTCCGGCTTTGTCATCTGCTCCCAAAAGGGTGGTGCCGTCTGTAGTAATGATGGTTTGCCCTTTGTAGGAAAGAAGTTCCGGAAACTCGGCCGGATCCAGGTACAAATCTTTTTCCTTATTCAAAAGGATAGGACTTCCGTCGTAATTTGGGATGATTTGCGGACGGATATCTTTACCGCTGGCATCGGGCGCTGTATCAACGTGTGCAATGAATCCTATGGCGGGAACCTTTTTGTCTGTATTGGAAGGGATAGATGCCATGACATACCCGTGCTCATCCAGATGCACATCTGTAATGCCCATCCGGCGTAGCTCTGCCACCAGCACTTCTTGCAGAACAAGCTGTTTGGCTGTGCTGGGTTGGGTTTTAGATGACGGATCTGAAGTTGTATCAAACGAAATGTATCGGAGGAATTTATCCAATATTTTTTCCATATCTTGTAATTTTATTTTTCTTTAGAGGCCTTCATGCTGCTGACGGCCAAATAGATAATAATAGCGACATAAGCTACCAGGGACAGAGCTTCGCCGGCCGTTGAGTTTTGCCATGTGGTATTTACCAGGTTGACTCCGGCAAACCGCATAATGGCACTCACTACGCCCATAAGGGCACCACCGGCAATAAATCCGGAAGCAAGCAATGTACCGCGCTCTTTACGTTCTTCATTAACACGTGCTTCTTTGCTGCGGGTTGAAACAAACCAGGCAACAGCTCCACCTACAAGCAAAGGCAGGTTCAGTTCCATGGGGATGAACATGCCCAGAGAAAAGGCGAGTGCGGGAATCTTAAAAAGGGTTAACAGAATGGCTATGGCGCCTCCTATTCCGTACAGAAGCCAGGGAGCTCCCCCGCCGGACATAAGCGGTTCAATAACAGCAGCCATGGCGTTGGCTTGCGGAGCTACCAGAGCATTTTCTCCTGTAAATCCGTACGTTTTGTTCAGAACAATAATAACCCCGCCAACGGTAGCGGCAGCTACCAGAGTACCGACAAATTTCCAGGTTTGTTGTTTATAAGGAGTGCTTCCCAGCCAGTAGCCAATCTTAAGGTCTGTAATAAAAGATCCTGAAACAGAAAGTGCTGTACAGACTACCCCGCCAATAAGCAGGGCGGCAGTCATCCCGGCCGTACCTTTCAACCCGGCGGCTACCATGACTACAGAAGCAAGTATTAGTGTCATGAGTGTCATACCGCTCACGGGGTTTGTGCCTACAATGGCAATAGCATTGGCCGCAACGGTGGTAAAGAGAAAAGCAATGACGCCCACAACTACCAGGGCTATAATGGCATGCCAGAGATTGAAATTAAGGACACCAAAATAAAAGAAGACAAAAATAAGCGCCAGGGTAACCAGCGTGCCTATGGCAATGATTTTCATAGAAAGGTCGCGCTGGGTACGGATTACTTCTTTCTCCTGAGCCGTATGTTTTCCCTTGAGCTCTCTTCCGGCCATGCCCAGTGCTGATTTAATAGTGCCCGAGGCTTTAATAATTCCAATAATACCGGCCACGGCAATACCTCCAATTCCAATGTGGCGGGCGTAACCTGTAAAAATTTCTTCGGGGCTCATTTGTCCTATGGTCTGCATTACCCCCGAGCCCATAAGGTCAATTACCTGTCCGCCCCATATCAGGTTCATAAGCGGGATAATCCCAAACCAGACCAGGAAGGAGCCGCAACATATAATAAAGGCGTATTTGAGTCCAATGATGTACCCCAGACCCAGTACAGCGGCACTTACGTTCAGTTTTGCTACAAGCTTGGCTTTGTCTGCAATAGCTGCCCCCCATGAAACAACTCGGGTTGTAAAGACCTCGCTCCACCATCCAAAAGTGGAAACAATAAAGTCGTACAAACCTCCAATAAGCCCACTAATCAGCAAGTACCTGGCACCTTTCCCCCCTGTTTCTCCACTGACCAGTACTTGTGTAGAGGCAGTAGCCTCGGGGAAAGGAAATTTTCCGTGCATATCTTTTACAAAATATTTTCGGAAGGGGATAATGAATAAAATGCCCAATACACCACCCAACAGGGAGCTGAAAAAGATTTTGATAAAATCTACGGAGATTTCGGGGTATTTTTCTTGCAGTATGTACATGGCCGGCAAGGTAAAGATGGCTCCGGCCACAACGCCTCCGGAACAGCCTCCGATAGACTGGATGATGATGTTTTCGCCCAATGCATTTTTGCGTTTTAAGGCCGAGGAGAGGCCTACGGCAATAATGGCAATGGGAATGGCCGCCTCAAAAACCTGCCCGACTTTAAGTCCCAGGTAGGCGGCAGCAGCAGAAAACAGGACGGTCATTATAAGTCCTATACAAACAGACCAAAAAGTTACCTCTTTGTACTGTTTGTTGGGAGACATTAAAGGTTCATACGTTTCTCCCGGTTTTAGTTCCCTGTAGGCGTTATCTGGCAGGGTTTTCGGGGTGTTTTCCGTTTCTTTCATGGTATTCTTCTAAGGTAAGTTTATTCTCTATTATATAGGTGGCGGCTTTTATTCCCACGTACCTGTAATGCCAGGGTTCATAACCATAGCCGGTAATGTGCTCTTTTTGAAGCGGGTAACGTTCAATAAATCCGAACAGATGCGCATATTGCCTGAGCCAGGCAGCTTGGGGGGTGTTTCCAAAAGAGGTATGGGTGCTATTGATGTCTACCGTCAATCCTGTTTGGTGTTCCGAGTGACCGGGTTGGGCGGAAAACCGTCCGGCCTGTTCCGTGCCCCTTCGCTCTACGGCATTTTCATACAATTGACGCTGTACCGTATCTGACCGGTATGCAGAGTGGTTCCATAAAACAATACTGTCTGCTTCTGCCCGGGAGCACATGCGTGCAAAAGCAGTTGCGGCTTCCTGCCGCAAAAGATTCATGACACCTTTGTTGTATTTTTCTTCTATGGGAACCAGGTCGTACGGACGGTAACCGGGCGGAAGTTTGTGTTGCTTGTTAACAAGGATGAGTATGCCAAGGGAAGTATCTGCGTCCTGCCTGCTGTTGGAGTGCAGGTTGTAGGGGTTTGAAATAAAGATTTGTATGAGTGAATACAGGAGAAGTATTTTCATTCGGCTAAAATAATGAAATTTTTTTTTTAAAATTTGCTATTTCTGGAAAATCTGTTACCTTTGCAACCCGTTTGTGAAAAATTAACGGTCGTTCATTGACGTATTAAAGAGAGATAATAGAGGTAAAAAAAGAATTAGTCTGTAATTTTGAAGAATTAGGGACTACAATTTTGAAACAAAGCGAGAAAA